>Ga0268281_1000751_pt1 | contig 22331 bp, 23 predicted proteins | sample saktaG_10_FD_190134 | JGI IMG/M metagenome (GOLD analysis project Ga0268281, IMG submission 190134) | Saline water microbial communities from Sakinaw Lake, British Columbia, Canada - sak_2011_5_24_50m | ecosystem: Environmental > Aquatic > Non-marine Saline and Alkaline > Saline ...
CTCCAGTTCAATGATACTGCATTTGTTGCCCCTGTGCCCAGCATTGAGGCATCCTGACTATTCCAGTTAGCTTTTTCGCATAGATAAAGCACCATTAAAGCCTCATAAGCATTATATGACAATTGTGACCATCCCGTGCCTCGTTTTGCTGCTCGTGTCCTGAATACAGCCCTCGTGAGCGATGTGGTAGGTGTCTGCCCGGAAATAGAACTCAACGTGTCTCCTGTGATACTTTTCGCCTCATAAATTCCTATCGCATAAGAAGGTACAAGAGTAAACCCCGATAACGCATAAAGCGATATTTTAACTCTTCGGGTATTTCCGTCCTGTTCCCATTTTCGATAATGAACGGGCATGATCATCATAACTTGTCCATCAGCACCCGTTAAATCTGACGCATCCCCATTTGCTCTCTTTGTGAAATCACTCTCATCCAGATAGTAGTTAACCGTCTTATCGTTTTTGACAAGTCCGTAGGTTATATTTGTGTGAACGGGCAACGTGGCAAGCATCGTAGCATCCCCGATCTGCGTTACAGGGGTTGCAGATGAGGTTACGTTCCATTGAACGCCGTACCATTGGTCTTGCCCTACGACCACATTGGCATAAAGGGTATCGCAGGAAAAAGAATCATCTGTTTTCAGCACATTAGCCCCGCTTCGATAAAGGTTAACATCACTCCCCCACTGTATCACTCCGCTATTGCCAAGAGTGAGGGTTTGGGTTGATGTAGCCCATTTCAAATGCGCCCCGTAGGTTGTTTTCCACTGCCCTGCAGAGTGGTCGTAATAAAGAAGCTCGCCCGTGGTGTCAGATCCGGAGATGGAGAGGTTCCCGGCTTCAATCGTTGGTCTAATAACCTCTTGCGAAAAAAGCCCTCCTGTTATTAACAGGAAAACTAAGAATATTAATACTTTTTTCATCATTCGTTTATTTTACCTGTTAACGATTCTTCTGTCTGAATAAGTACCCTACCCGGCTAACGATAACCGTGTCCACTACTCCAACGTTCACATTCACTCCCAAATTTGTACTCCCGTTCCAAAAGTCTTCGAAAGGCTGTACAAGATTTGCCGCTGTAATTTGAACCGAATCCATATGGGCATAGTTTTTATAGTTCGCTCCGTTATCACTCGACTGCATAATCTTGACCCACACGGTATCCTGCGATGTTACCCCGGCACAAGTGATCTGAAGATTCCAGATATACGCATCCGATGTTTTAATAACGTATAGGGTATCCTTGTAAATAGTGTCGTTAGTAACGAATACCCCATAGAGTTGATTGCTTCCGCTTTGGGAAAAGCATACAAACGGAACTACGATCATTGCGAAAATTACGATTAGTTTTTTCATCGTCTTATTATTTGTTTAAAAGTGTTTCTTATGTTTCAATGTTATAAATCTTTAATGCACCGGACTGAACCCCCGATAGTTTTAGCCCAATTCCCGTCGTCCAATTTACTGGCATTATGATCTATGATCATTATTGTCGCCAGCGTTGCTGCTTCTGTTGATGTCCACATAGTGATTTTCTCTCTCACGTAAAGAAACGAATAAGTATAAAGCCCGCCGGGTAGAGCCGTGAAACCATAACTATTTATTGCCCCCGTGTTTGGGGTAGTCCAGTGCGTAAGGCCGACCTCCTTCAGCTTCCCTCCAGCATTATCCATTCCCCCAATACAGACTCCTAATGTTGTGTATTCATTATATGATGCTACATGCCACCCAGACGGGCAAATCCCTTGTGCGCTATCCGTTTTCACGTATTGCATAGCTTCATCCCATTGATATAACCCGCCGTAAACAGTACAACTATCTTCATTGTCATTGTAGCAATATTTTTCAATCGTGGAATTATCGGTTTGCGTAACACTCCCATTTATCCTAACTCCTATATTCAGGTTTTCGGCAAACCAACACCTATTTGATATCTCAATAATCTGATAGTCTATGCCCTCGTATTCTATTTCCGACTCTCCTCCACACGGAGTACCTATGATAGGGCATTCCTCTTCTTTAACGCCATATGAATAAGATACAAATACCTGACTATAAGTGAATACGGGTAAAAATAATATGATTAGTATCCATTTCATTGCCTATGTCCTGTTATTTGAACCATAAAATTCCTCGGAATAGTGGTGACGGTCGTAAACGTGAGCCATATCATATTCCCCGCATTGATAGTGGCATTATCAAACGTACTTACTTTTGTTGCGGCCGTGTGAGAAGTGACAGTCCCGGGAGATATTATAACCGCAGTCCCGGTCTCCCCAATATCAGTACCGTAATACAATTTTGGGACGACACTAATCGCCCAATCCCCTGCATATGTCGTAGCGATATATATAAGCGTATCTATCACTATTCCATTTGAATAACCCAATGGGAATTTTATTGTCGTTGTGATTAAAGAAGAGTCAACCGCTGCTCCGAATAATGGAGATATAAGAGATCCCCCAACCGATGTAATTATTGTATCCCCGTTAATAAATACAGTGTCTCCGCTAGTTGCATAGTAATAAATAGGAACTGGGATTGTGTCCTCATTCATAAACAATGTATCTTTATCAGCTGATACCATGAAGTAATACCAATGCCCGCCTCTGTAAAGCTTCAACGTGTCAAAGGTAGGTGAATATTGACTAAACGCACCGCCTGAAATGATCATAAACAGAATTATCGTTATTAGCTTTTTCATATAGTTACAAATTTACAATAAAACTCCTTTTTTGTCAATTATACCCGTATCGCCAGCCAGTCATAACTCCCGGAAACAAGACTTACAAGCGTGAATGATCCTGCAAGTTGAGATGTAACATCCGGGAATATAGGACTTCCGCTAGGAGTCCAAGCCCTGATTTGTAGTGAGTATCCTGCATCTGCAAAGGCAGTGGCAAAGGTCACTACTGAAGGAATACTAGCCGTCAGACTTGCAGACCCTTCTTTAATTACAGCGGTGGAAGTACCACCAGATTCACAATTACAAGCCACTTCTTTGTACCCTCCTTTCTTAATAACAACCCATTCGACAAATTGAATGCATAATTTTGCAAATGATCCACCCGCATCTGCGATCCATTCCGGGTCTTTTAACCTTACCTCCAGCGGAACGAAACAATCTCCATTTATATCTGTTAGCTCTATGTTATCCATCATCGGAAGCGTTACCAGCGCATCGATCAAAAATTCCGGGGTAGGCATGTTCCATAAGTTCAATACTTTTTGCGCTGTCATAGATTGCCTTAAAAGAATGCCGTCCATCTTTTCGCCTTCATCTTCACGTAGATAATCAGGTGTTTTAAATACATTGTCAATGTATATTTTCTGTGAAAAAGTCCCTTTTATATTATTTAAAGACAAATCATTCGAAAATTCGAGTAATGTATAATTACTCAGAGCCACGTCAGCCACTACTGTAATTATATCCGAATAATACGTCTTCGTTGGTGTCTGGCTAGAATCAACTATTATGATGTAAATGTTTGCCCCGACAGGAAGATCTGAAGCAAAGTCAGCTGAAGCATCATACCATATATTATCGTAAGTAGTCCCTGTGTCAAAGTTTAAATAAGTTGCCGGAGTAGGAGATTGAATTACGGCCCCGGTATCAGCATTTGCAATTCTGAACAAAAGCGTTGTGGTTGTGCCTCCTGTGGTTAGCCTTCTTATAATAAAAGGCATCACTCTTTTCACCCCACATACCAACCGGATCGCCTTGCGCTCGATCATTATATCATCCCTATACTTATACCACTCGTCGGTTGAATCGTAAAAAGGCAATATCGTATTTAGGTTTTTCATATTTCGTAAAGTAAACTACAAGTTATCCAGTCTATTTCCGTGTTAATTTCCAACTGATCAACCTCTGCATCTCCCATATGTGTACGCACTAAATCAGTCATCGTTATATCTTCCATCCGTTGAAATTTAACTTTCTCTTGATGTTTTGACCGCTTTGTTGACAATGCAGTATCAACTATCCCATTGATAATAAGCCCCGATAATGAGCGTCCATGTCGCCAGAAGTTAGGTAATAGGTTATCCCAATACAAATCGCCATTAATCACATCAGTATATAGATCACCCGGTGCTGACTGTCCCGGTCTGTATCCTAATTTACGGGCATCAGCTTTTAGCAATTCATTTGATGGATCACAAGCTAAAATCATCCATCCATTTTCGTCGACCTGTTCCGGGAACTTCACAACCAATTCTACATCTGTAGTAATGAATTGAGCCGAATGAGATACTTCTTTTCCTTTTTCAACGATCTCACTAGAATATTCTATATACCCATCGTTTCCTAACTGTTCTGCAAATTTCCAAACTTCTCGCTCAGGAAACTCAAAATCTATGAAGTTGTATTTATTATTTGTATTATTCCCGTTTACATCAATCGTATTATTGATCTTTGATGGATAAGTTACGCTTGTCAGGTCAACTCCAACACTGGGAGATCCACCATAAGACAACCCCTCTTCAAAAAATGAAAGGTGTTCAATAATAAGGTTAGATCCAGACATATACCAATAGCAATTGAACGTCTCACGCAGCATTTTAAAAAATTCATCAAAAGTTATCCCATCGTTTACATTTGATGATGCCTGCTTATTAATAACCGCTTCTTTTGTGGCGAGAATCAAATTTAAAAATCTATTTGCTATCCCAGTAACAGGATTGTTAACAGCACTGAAATATTGACTTACTATTGTGAATGATTGCCCGGCCTCTCCGAGCATTTGATTCAGCGTCCCCTCTCCGGGCGTTCCGGTAAAATCTATCAACCTCCTTGCTCTTGTTGCAAGGGTTCTTGTTTCGGTTGTTCCACTACAAACTTTGCGATAAAATTTCCCTTCATCTACGTTTGTAGCCCCGGAAACGAGAGCCGTTACATTAGGATATCCTGTATCATATACCCCATTGCCTTCTGCATAAGAATCAAAAGGCACATCAGATTCATAACGTACGTAATCAATGTATGGAGTGCCTGCATCCCAGTAAGCGTTCCCTCCCGGTGGAGGTTCGTTTCCCAATGAAGCCGTGTGTGCTTGTTTGCATTTGAATGTTCCATTTGTGGGATGCTTAGCCCACCCCTGATCTAAATCAGTTACAATATAAACATTGCCAATAGCCCATGCGTTCGGTTGTGCCCCGCAAGTTTCGTTAAATTCATTTACCCCTACCGCACCACCCCCACCGTCATATTGAAATATACGAACCCTTGTTCCTTCTCCTGTATAGAAAGTATGTTCATCGTAATCGCAAATATCCTGTGGATCATACTTTACCGTTTTGATATTTTCGTACCAACTGTAATCATCATTTGTATCCGGCTTGAAAGTAATTGCTTCGGTATCTGCATCAACTTCACACTGAGCCAATTTTACCAGCCCTTCAAAATGTGTGCGGATAGGCGTTCCGCTCGAATCGTTTAGTGTTGTTTTGACCTTTATCTGTGAAATAACACTATCCGGATCATCTATTTTAGCTTTCAGCACATCATAAATACCAGCGTTCCACCCTCTTAAGAATTTCCATTCTGAGCTCTCTTGCCTATAATATTTTGCGTCCTTTTCACGTTTGAACGTAAATTTAGGAAATATCGCCAAAACAATATCGGTATAATTTACACCTCCATCAAAACTTATTTCATGCGTGTATATTTTATTGTGGCAGATCATAGATATGTCCTCACGGTGTGATTTCCTGTTTTAGTGATTACCATTCTATCGGTTATAACAGTTTGCGATTCTGTTTTTTTATCCTTTGTCATCTCTTTGTACATCTTTTTTGAATAAGTAGAATCTACATTTACTGTCAATGTAGGATGAGAAAATACATTTTCAAAATTCTGTTTATTTAGCGAATCAAAAATTAGTGGTAATTCAGATTCGTATTTCCGTGTGGCAGGACGGTTAATGATACCCATATATTCTCCGGCTTCGGCTGTTCCAACTTCTCCCAGATTCACTCCACCCTGAGAATGCCGTTTGCCTTTCAATACAGCCCCATCCTGACCAAGTTTCATATATCCACCTTTCGCAAATTGAGCCGAAGATATGGCCGCAATCTCGACGGCTCCCATCGCAGCGGCAACAACCGCCAGGATTAAACCAACAATGAATGGTTGTGTAGTTAGAGCAGAAGTTACCGATAGTGCTGTGTTTATGATTGCCTGAGTGAGCTGTATGTCTTTTTGCTTTCTGGCATATTCCTTTTGTAGCTTAAATTCGTCCGACTTCTTCTTCTGTTCCATTGCCGTCTTTCGGGCATTATATTGAGTTTCGGAGATAGTTCGATTATGTAGCTGTTCTTCAAGTAAAGCAGATTCCAATTCATAACGATTAGCAATAGCCTCCATCTCTTGGTTGAGATTCGCCTGATTTGAAGCAGAGATAGCATTTAATATATCAGTGATTGCCCCACCAAAAGCCTGTGCGTATTCGTTGATAGTGCTAAATGTTTCCTGCCATGCATCGGGTTGCAAAACATCGTTGGGGTTAATCTCTACACCTCCTGCAAATTCCGGCATCGCTCCCAAATCTGAATCCGTTGCTGGTAACGCAGAGACAGTAAATCCGGCGGCGGCCTTTTTTGCCTTCTCAGATGCTTCACGCCATATTGCAAGGACTTCCGATGCTGTCTTTCCTTCGATAAGTTTACGATAAGCCGCCGAATCGGTTATTAGCTCTAATTCATGCGAATAAACTTCTTCATAGGTTGCTATGCCTAATTCCTTGCTTAGCTTATAGGAGTCACCGGTTAATTTGATTTCATCAGCAAGCTGCTTTTGATGTAAGGCCCATTGGTCGTTAATCTTTTTCTCTGTTGACTTAACTTCTTTTTTGTCAGCATCCTCTGAATTCTTTACCCTTTCTTTATTTTTCCTCCTCATATCTGCAAGGAAGTCACCAGATAGTTGCTTCAATTGTGCATCATACCCCATACGAGAAGATAGCATTTCCGCTAGTTGTACTTTCAATTCGCCAACTTCATCTTGAGTATATTGTGACCTTATCTGGGCATTGTTTTCATATCCGTCAATAATTGCCTGCCATGTTGAAATATTTACCTCGTTTATTGCTTTTGCGCCACGGATAGAGGAAATTTCATTAGCGTTCATTATCTTCAGTCTGTTCTTTTCTACTTCAATATAGTCACGTACTGCATCTGCGCTTATATCTATCGCCTCTCCATATTCATCTACTTTTGAAATAGCATAAGGGAGTTCTGTCGCTATCTGAGTGATTACTGTTTTTAATCGGTTCTGTTCCTCGACAGAGGGAGCTGTTTTCTTCTTTAAGTTTTCATATTCCTTTGTGAGCGGCTCAACAACGTCCTGTAATTTTATCACCTTTTGCGCCTGATCTTCAAATGAACGAGTAAGATCAAGCTCTGGGGTGATCAAATCTTTAATCCCTTTTATTGCAGGAAGTATAGCAACCGCAATAACACCGCCAATAGTCTCCTTAATATCTCCCCAAGCATTTTCAAGTTGTGTGAGTGGGCCCATACCTTCTTTTGCCTGAGTAAGGGCTATTTGATATCCATCAGAGAATAACTTTGTTGCAATGGCGGCCTTCTCAGTAGCATCTTTTGTTACTTTCAATGCAGGAACATAACGATTCAGCATGTTGTAATCTCCCTCGCCTGCTAGTGCAACCATTTTCATGGCGGCTGTAAGATCAATTCCTAATGCTGCACTAAGACCTATTGCATCTTTAGTAGCTTTTTTAATGTCCTTAACTCCCATTGTTTCACCGAGGCGCATTAATTCTAAAGTAGCTTCATCTCCGTGTTTTGTGATCTGTTGTAATCCGGCTGCGAACTTTTTGTAATCAGGAACAAGCCTGGAGGCGTCTTTCCCGCTTGCAGTTAATTGTGCTCTTAATCCTTCAACGGCTTGCACTTGCTTTTCATATGCCTGTAATGAACTAGAGAAAAAAGATTTAATAGCGCCAAATGAAAAAGCAGCCAACATTGCAACCCCAACGCCTTTTAACATTCCTTTCAAATTATCAAGGGCTTTGCCATAATTTCCAACACTACGTTGATTTTTACCGACCGCCTCCTCCTGCTTTTTAAGTTCAGCTGTTGTTTTATTTAATTGGGTACTTAATTCTTTGAATTTCTTTGATCCCATGTCTGCCTTAGACCAAAGAAGAGTTAGCGCAGATACCTTTTTACGCATCTCTTCAATATTTTTTGTTTCTTTTTGGGCTGCTGTATTGGCTTCCATCATTTTATTGACTTGCTTTTTACGTGCAGCCGTTGCCCGGTCTATTGCCTTTTCGTTATCCTGCTGGGCCTTAAGAATTTTCTTTTGAGATTCAAGTAGCTCGGTATATCTATCCTTTTCCTGTTTAACTACATTGACATGTTCTGAAGTTACTTTTGTTGATCGTTGAGTTTCCTCCTGTAAAGTCTTCATATTCGACTTTGCTTCCGTAATTAATTTTTCATAAGTAGCGGTAAGCTCTTGTATAAGTTTCCTTAACTGTTCAGCTGAGGCAATATCTTCATGGAAAATAGGAGGCATGAGAAATGGTTTATTCTACAAAAATAAACCTAAAACCGTTTTTTGTCAACTTCTTGGCTTTTGCTCCTTGATATACGATAAAAGTGCATAGAATTCTTTTACAGTTAATCGCTTCACGTCCCGGTTTGTGTGCTTTTCCAATACTATGCAAAGTTTTTCAAAGTCACGTTCTAACTTTAATTCAACGTTGGCACTCGTTGTAAAGTCTTTCGGTTTGATCTGTGAGACAAAATACTTCTCAATCTTTTTTATCTCTTCGTCTCGTGGGATGTCATCAATGACAGTTTGAGTCATTAAATAAAGGTACTTCTTTAGATAACGTTGATATTGTTTTTCCTCTACGTTGGAAAAAACTTCAGGAAAAAGGATTGAAATCTGACTTACGATGTGAGCCGAAATTTCAGATGTTTTTTTTTTAATTCCTTTTGCGTAAGGCCGACAAGTGAAATACGATGCGATATTTCTTTTAATCCTGTCTCAGAGTAATCCTCAACCCTCACTCCATTGATCGAATGAACCAAACAAGCAAATGCTAACTGGGTAACGTTGACTTCATTCAGCGTCATGTGAAACAACTGTCTCAGGTTGTTTAGTTGCGTTATCGCTTCTTTCTTTTTGTCGTTATTAATAAGGGTGTAAAGAATATTAAGATGTTTTACAGATATGTCCTCAATAGATGAACCGATGGAACTTTCAAGAAGTAGGTATTTATTGAATTTATAATAATTTTCTGCCGGGAGGCATTCCGGATCATCGTAAATTGAAATGCTATTTTTGCCCTTTGTTATCGTTTCCATAATACAATATATTATATCTCCCTTATTGCCACTTGCTCCTGCTTAACCTGTTTTGCAAAGGCTGCATAGATCGGTTTTTTTGTGAGCAAACCAAGTAGTGTATAGCACTCCCGGTTTGATGGATTTATCTTTATTGATTCATGCAGGCAGTTTATTGCCTTTCGTATTCGCTTCAAGTGAATGTAACATTTTGCAGCCGATAGCATAATTTCGGCTTTTGTCTCAGGGTTCGGGTAGGTGTCGAATGATTCAAGGAGCCAGAAAATAGCTATCTCGTACTGACAGCGTTGTTTATATTCCAACCCCAGATAATACATTTCCCGAATTGCATTTGGGTCCTTTTCAAGTGATTTCCTTAAGATCCTAATCCCCCTATCCGGATCGTTTTTATGTGAATATCCCTCAGATGTAGAAGTAATTTCGATGTTAATATGTTTGTCGGCTGCATAATTAATATAATTATGAGCTGCTCCCTTCCAGTAAATCTTCGTTGGATTATTTCTAAAGATACGGGGCTGTATGCTCAACGTGTCTCCCGTTCGGACATAACACGTAAAAACATTGCCTTTATTCTTTTTGATAAACTCACGGATAAACTTAATAGTTCCCGGTGTTACATATTCATCCGCATCGATAGAAATGATCCAGTCCGAAGTACAATATTCTAATGCCTTGTTTCGAGCTTCGGCAAAGTTATCCCTCCAAACGTCATAATATACCTTTGCTTTGTTTTTGATGCAGATTTCAGGGGTTGAATCAGTTGATCCGGTGTCTAATACGACAATGTTATCAACATCCTTGACAGACTTCAAACATCGTTCTATGACTTTTGATTCATTACGGACAATCAAACAGGCTGTTATTGATTGCATGCTTCGGTTACGGTTAGTTCGCCTTCAAAACGAAAACCAAATTTAGGCAAATATATGAATTCCGTGTTATCAATCAAAGAATAATTTTTAAACACATCCTGCAATCGTTGTGTATAAACTGCCTTTAGATCGAATGTTCCACGAACTCCCCTAATCTTACGTTGTAGGGTTTTCAGTATTTGCGCCTCTATCAGTTGTTTATTATAGCGATAATCCACCGAGGCAGATATGCCCTGTTTGTGTAATAACTTCTGAATGTCGCCGTAAACCACCAGGGCAATGTCTTGTTGAATGTATGAATAACGGGACTTTGATATCGACTCTTCAATGTCGGGAGCAATAAACCGAACGGGATCTATAAGGTCAAAGAAGCCATATCCGATCCATTGATCGTTTGCCAGTGCATTATACCAGTCTTTTGAATTAAGCTGATACAGCGCAGGGAATATATTTTTATTAGCATCAATACGATGTTCGGCAGCCCCGTACCAGCTTATTCCATAGGTCGCAGCATTCACCTTTAATGCATCAACCATTTGTTTGATAGCACGATTAATCCCCGTCTCCTGATTTACTGCATAAAATGCCGTTTGCGGGCTTGGTGATTTTTGTGTATTGCTCACGATAATCGTTTTGATAATTCGGCGTCAAGAAATGGCCTGATTTGTTTTCGTAACACTTCGAGGCTTTCCTCTGTTAAGCCTGTTAAATTTTTATATCTATTGTCAAGGAATAAGCTGTACATTATATCCGGGGCCGCAATCTCTACAAAGTCCTTCCCATAATGAATTGCAAAACCGTGGTGATAGTTTTTAGTGTCTTCAAGATCAACAAATGAAACTTGCAACCCTTTACGCCTTCGGCTTTTCTTTGTTGATTCTGCATACGTGCCTATCTTACTCCCTTTTGCATCCAGTCCCTTCAATTGCTGCTGAACATTCAGATCGATGAGAAACTTAGCATTCTGCCGTATTGCCTCGTTGATCATCGTATTCAAATCTTCCCCGATGCGCTTCAACTGTGAGATCCGTTTTTCAATTTCTTCGATCATATCGAACTCATCCTTAGTCCTTTGTTTGGTGAGCGGCGAAAACAAGGACTGTCAAGTTGTGAGAAGTCAAAGTCAATAGCTTTTATCTCCCTGTGTAGTTCGGTTTCAAGTCCAAAAAAATTGCTATCAACGACTCCCTTCAACTCCATTGCTACATTTTTTTTCAATATCTCAGAAATGATATTAACCCGACTTGAGTACATGATTTGCTTTGCTACAAATACGCCCATCTGTTTTATAACAGCCTGGGTAAATCTCTTTTTTTCGGTAATGATGATATCCGTCAGATCACAAAGGACTGAGATATTAAGGTTCATCCCGAAGTTCCCTACTCTAGGATATTGCGTATGTTCAATATCCCACATTAACACCCCGTTTTGGTTTGCCGTATCTACATAAAACGGCTCTACCTTTGCGAACTTATTGAAGATGTTATATGAATACTTATTGTAAGCGTCTTTATTGCATTCTCCGCAGGGTTCTTTAGAGAAGTCATATTCTTTGTCAAGAGCCTGCCCCGTTGCATCATCTTCAAAATACCCAATGAAATAACAACCGCCTGCATCTACCTGATTTGCTACTGTAGTCTGGTCAATGTTCGAATAATATAAAATAAGGTCAGTCAGTTCGGCCCACTCGAATCCCTTTGCTGTCTTGGTAGTAGTGATTGACAGTGTTTCAATTGGGTCTATCTGCGAACTGTGAAATACGTAAACCGGTAAATCTGTCTGAGGTTGTGTAAATTGCAGCCCTATGTAATTCAATTTCACTGCAATACCGTTGAATTTTGATGGAGTGATACGCATACCAACGAAACGGCCCTCTTTGATAATAGTTGAATTCATTGATCCAACACCGTCAAAAATCATCACCTGGTCATAAAGTGCTTTCGTTGCATTGTTTAGTTTCTTCCTGTTTAGCATTTCCTCAATCACCATTATGGCTACTTGCTTATTGGTGTCAAGTAAAAATTGCTCTAATAATGGTCGCCAATAGGTAGGACTCGAAGCCGGGGTGTGACCAATATTCCCAGCAACTAATGAAATGTATGAATGGCTGGATGATAGTACTTTATCTCCCGCTGCGTAGGTTGTTCCGGCAACATAAGCACTCAAACCCATATTGTCAAAGTCTTCAGAGATAGCATCCATATTTTCAATCGAAAGAAAAGGTATCTGATCTTGAAAATACAGCCCTGAATCCGTTGTTGTGACATCTGAAGATAGCGCAGCAAAATCCGGATTATATGGCGAACGCCAGCCAACAAGATTCTGAAAAGCAGTTTTGATTTTAGTTACATCGTACATCTTAGTTCTGTTAGTTTAAGAAAAGGCCAGCTCCCCGGCAAAGGGAGCCAGCCATTTCGGTTGACGTCTTACGTCTTACTGATACCAGCCTTGAAGATGGTTCCAGGATAGGTAGCAGTGTTGGAGTTGTATGCACCGATGAAGGAATAATCAAACGAGAAGTTGAAATTCTCAATCATCGAAGCCTCGTATCCGTTTCCTGCTTCTGTGGAATTGTCGCCACATGTGGCCTGATATAAAAGTCCTACTTCGATTCCAAGCAGCGGAAGGAAGATCGTTGACCATTCCTTACCACCACCCGAAAGGCCCATACGGGCATCAGGATCAATCCATGTCAGGAATCCCAGTGAACCCTCTGGCATAGCGAACACCGTCGCCATATCCCCAGCCGCAACTGTGCAGCGGTTCGAATAATGAAAGTTATATCCCATAAACTGATATGCGAAGTTTTCTGCGTTTGCAGATGATTGATTTGCCAGATGACGAATCAAAGCATTTGCACGTGGAGAGGCCACAACGTTGAAATTTCCATAAAGGTCATTAGCAGCCATGATCTGCTCCAGCTCGTTGAAGAATTGCTCACGGTCTGCATAAGGGACTCCCATCGTATCGGAGGCTACAGTGTAAGGGTTACCGTCTGCGTTGTTAACCACAGACTTATCGGTGTTCAGGTCGGTATATGCCAGGGTGTCCAGCTCTGCCAGGAGATGCAATTGCATGTCAAGGATTTTTTTGTTGAAGTCATCCTGGTATTTCACAACATTGTTACCGTATTGCGACGGAACCATATGAAATCCGACCATCTTTGTTGCCCATGTCGGAGTGACATAAGCCGAAACGTTTGAATTGGTTGCACCCGTGCAGGTGCGTGTAGTAGCGGTGGTGAAGGTCTTTTTGTTGATCACCGGAATTGTTACCGAATGATCTTTTGCCTGTTTCGCTTTTTCAAGCTCAACGGCGTTGACCAGGTTTGGGGTATCTGTGATGTAAGCATCCAGACATCCGTAACGGGATGCGCGATGTTCATATTTGTCCATCTGTTGCGCTGAGTACTGAGCCCTGTAGGCATCAAGTACGGTTGCTGCTAGATATGCCATGATTGTTAGTTGTATTGCTCCTTGTTAATAACTGAGCAAACGGGGCTACTCCTCACCACAACGGTTGCTATTGAATTGGTAGATCCTTTCCATATTTCGTATAGGCCGCCTTGTATTCTGGCGACTGCGGAAGCATGTCGGGATAGTTTTGACGTAAAAATGCCGTCAATTTTGTTTTGGTGTTTACGGTCGTTGGTACTACAACATCGGTCTGTGCTTCGTCCGACCTTCCTTTACCATTGTCTCTTGCTCCAAGTCCGGGCTGTTGTTTGCCTTTGTCAAGGATTGAAGAGAGTTTAGCTTCGAGAAGTTCCGACGGGGCGACTACGGCGTTATCTTTATTTCGCATGACCATCTTTTCGGCATCACGGAAAATCAACTTTCCTGATTCATCAAAGTCTGCAATTTGGGCCAGTTCCGAGATTGTCTTATTGATGTACGTATCTCGTACATCATCAGCAATTATGGCCCGGTCGAGAAATTTGAATCCCAATAAAGCATGATTCAGCTCCGCCTTAATACGTGTACTGCGAAATTCGCCACGTTCTCTTTCAAGTCCGGCATTCCATTCATCCTTCGCCTTCTTATGCAGCCCTTCCAGTCGTTTGACTTCTGATGTCAATTCGTCTATTTTGACTTTAGCAACTTCGTCCATTTTTCCGGTCTTCAATTGCTCTTCCAGCGTTGTGAGTTTAGCTTCGTAGTCTTTTACTTTGTCGGCTGATTCTTTGAGTTTTTTGGCCTCCTCTTTGATCCAGTTGTAACCCTTTACACCTTCGGGTTTCTTCTGGCCTGTGACGCCCTCGAAGTCAGCTTCGTACATCGAATGTAATTTACCAATTTGAGGTTTGATAGCTTTTTCGACTTCTGCCTCCTTGAAGTCAGCAAGGAACTGCTGTTCCTGCTCCGGGGTACGAACCACAAAATCCACGGAGGTGCTTTCGTTGATAGTTTTTATTGCTTCTTCTTTTGTTGCCATAACGTCTCCTGTTATGTTAAGTTAAATTGAATTATTTGTACAATGGATAAAACCACAACACTCCTGTTGTCACGCTTACCGTTCCGGTTGCATAGTGTTGCACTTTGGCTCTTATATAGGGCCATGTCATTAGTGCTGTCGGGGTCCATAAAAAAGCTCCATCGACGGTCGTCCATGTAACGGCGTGTAGTGTAGTCGGGGCAGCGGCAGTATAAAGAGTGTATGACCCTGCTGCCTGAACCGTGCCTAATGTATTCCAGTTGGTATAATCCGCTGATCCCTGAAAGGTGATCTGGGTAGAGTCCGATGATCCTGTGAGATGATCAACGTACATTTGAATCGCAATATATCCCGGGCGGGTGAAGTACTGAGTAATCGGATAATAATGAATATCAGCATCAACAACCGTATCGGTCCCACTTGCGAATGTCATTTTTTGTGCCTGAACTGAAATCATCCCGAACAGGAACAAAACAGAAAATAAGATTAACTTTTTCATTTTGATTTGGGTTTTTGTTTGTGTTTTGGTTTACTTTTTATTGGTTCTGATTGTCCCTGCTGCTCCTCGGCAGGTATTTCTTTATCAGGCTCTTTCGGCTGTGGTTTCTCTTTTATCGTCGGGTCATGTAATATTTCGAGTTCGGTCCAGCCGACGGCCTTCTGTGTTTCTGGTTTACGATATTGAGCAAAGTCAAATACCGAAACCTTTACGATTCTTTTTTCTTCATCATACCGTTTTTCACTTGGTATGTGGCGTTTGAAAGTAAGTCTTAAATGATAGAACCCCGACTCATTCTCCTTAAGTGGGTAGCTCTTGTCCTTGTTCCCTTGCATATTCTTTGAATTTTAAAATGATTTCATTGATCTTTTTAAGATAGTTTTCAGGTTCGTATTCCAGTATATCAATATCCTGTTCAAGCTCAAACCTACGTACAAATTTAAGTAGATTTACCTTTATTGTCAAGTTTTCCAATGATACGCCCTTTCCTAACAGGCCGGCGCACTCAGAAATACTCATACCCGGCATCGGGTCCAGGTCTTTCATTATTGCTATTCGTTTACGGTCACGCTTGCGGTTTTTAAAGGCTACGTCATAGATTTGATCATCCAGTGAATTGAGCATAATCTGATTCACGCCTTTTTGTTTCGCATCAGCGTAGCGTGTCATAAGGTCGCTTTCATTTTGTAAATAAAAATCTTCACCAAATGAAATAAAGCCCTCAATAAAGAAAATACCGTATCTCAGCCGGGCCATGGTTTCGTTAGTCCAGAGCATGATCTCCGAGAGGTTGCGGGCAATGTTAAGTAATACTTCCTCACGGCTCTTGAATGATGCCTCTACTTGCTTTTCATTGACCGCTTCGTTTCTCATCAGCTCTCCGTCACTACCTACACAACTACGATAGATGTCATTTGCCAGGCGATCGACTTCTTTAGATGAATATTCACACGCCTCAATTTCTGCTCCAACGACCTGAACCGGATTATTCATCATGTCTTGTTCTCCCGGCCCTGGAGGTGGAACCGTGCTGAAGCTCCCCGGTCCCATGAATGATTTACCTTTATGTGATTTACTTCTACCATCACCATCGCACGGGGTTCCATTTGTCCTCTTTTCAGGTGGCCCTTCTTCTTCAATCTCATAAGTGATATATATCGGATATGGAGCGTGAAGGTCGAGATACTTTTTAGATGTTTTGAAGAATAGAAGCCAGTCAAGATCGCCCATGCTGTCGGTTATCGGGCTGCGTTTATTGATATAGTTATCATCCTGTAGTTTGTCGCCCCAGAACATCCGGGCCGGGCAATACTCTAATCCATGTTCTATCTCTGCAATTTTAGTGCCTTTTGTATTGTCTGTATATGCATACTTACGCATATATGTATCATCGTAAACAATCAATTCAGTAACGCCGTCTGTATTGTCGTGTTTGAAAATGATGTACTCGACGGAATTTTTTTCATTAACAGAAAAATCCAGAATCTCATAAGGGGCAATGAAATAGAAATACGGCTCTGGCCGGAAGGTTTGCTGAATAGATGGAAGGTCGATAATAACAACTGCATCGATGCATGTTTTCAGACTACTCCATCCTTCTACTTTCCAAAGGTGCTCAGATCGAATCTGTTTAAGATAATCCTTAAAGTCCTGTTTGTATTCATCCGTTGCGAAAGTATATTCTTCGGTGTAATCCTTTGCATACCATACACGCTCTAGGCCCATAAAGATATCCTTCATGAGCTCGTTGGTACATAAAGGAAACGTCAGGAGTGTTTCAATACGGTCTTTTTTGTCTTCCGGTAGTAATTCGCCAATCCAGTGAGTGAATGACGAATAGTATTTTGAGGCGTGTTCCTTACGTAGAACTATATCCGAATGAAAAGCTAACCGCCGATGATGAAGTTCACTTGCCTGAAGTTCTCTTTTGTGTTGCGGGTTTTTCAGCAGTTGATCTATTTTGGTTTCGGATAAGTTCATCTTTCGTTTCGTCAAATATATATTCGTCGCCTTTTATGGACCAGACATCTTTTATGTTTGAATGCCTTTTTTGATAGACGAGTATCCGTTGAGCGTGTGATAAAACAAAAGAACGCTCACCTAGACTGCTCGTCATTGTGATTTCTTTTGCCATTTTACCAGTCTGTTAGCGGGTCAAAGTTTGCTGTTGGGTCGGTAATTGTCAGATAATCTGACCAGTTTTCAGGACACTTGAACTCAAGGGTATGTTCGTCAAGTGCATTGAATCCACCGATTTTTTTGTCTGAAATACGCAGTCCCTGTACCGGGAATCCTTTTACCAGAACTCCGTCAATTACATGGACGAACTTCGAATCCTCCTGAACGAAGATCACCTCCATAGAAGGTTCACACATCAGCTCTTTGATTGCCCGTATAATCGCTGGCGTGAAGTTCCTCATTGTGAATACAAAGTTAGTAGGCTCGTTACCAACGATCTTAGGGATTCCGTTGCGAACTTCATTGCCTGAACCTACGGTCATCACCGCACCTGGCTCACAGACTGGGTTGTCAATCAAGGGAGTGAAGATAGCGTGGGTATCATCGGCGGCAGCAAAAAGAGTAGTCCATGTGGCTTCAAGGATCAAGGCGGCAACGGTAGCGATTGAATTTCCGCCTCTCCAGAAAACAAGCCGTTGAATCTGTCCGACGTTTTCAGGGCAGGTTAAATCTCCAATATCGCCTATGGCGGTCGGTACTGGGCATGTGCAAGTTAATGACATATCAAAACATTTTAAAGGGTTAATTTTTTCATTTTGCTTTGATACAAAAATAACTTGTTATAAATTTTTGTCAAGTCTTTTTTTTTATTTTACTGATTTATTGATAATTACAAGGGTTTTATCTTATGTGATTTTTCAACAAAAGAAAAGAAGCAAAAGAAAAATTATATTATAATATTAATTATGTTGGGTGATCTTCATTCTCCTTCTGAAATAATGATTTATTGCATAGGCTAAAAGGTCTACCCCCTCATCATGTTTTGCATTAGGGAAAGTTGTTAACTGATACATGAACTCATCATTCCAACTTCCCTTAACCATCCACACCCTACCACTTTCAATTCGTGGAGATCCTGCGTTAAGTCTTGCCAGCTTTCCATCTGATACAATAGGCCCTAATATCTCAATAGGATTCATCATTGTCTCTGATTTCAACATCTGTTTAATGCTTTTACCTGATGCTTTTGGTTCGATGAATGTTTTTGATCGTTCTGTTAATCCATTATCTTCTGCGTAAATAGGAATAAATTTTAATAATTCCGGAAGCTCCATATATGCAGAATGAAAATGCAAAATGTATAATCTATTCTGTGATTCTGAATATTTTGTTACAAGTAAACCAGTTGGATCGTTTTTTGTCTGTTCAGTATATGCTCCGTCAATCCAAAGATCAGCAATTAAATCGGGGACCTCATCGATTGTGCAATAATTAAACCATGAATCATGCACAAGATTTCCTTGTTTTGGTCGTGGGTCTTGGTCATATTGCCCAGCATATTCCAAAGACCCTAATTCTTCTTTTTGCATATCAAGAATACCAGAATGAAGCCTTACTATATCAAGTAATCCATCTTCATAATAGTCCCTTAAATGATCTGGTCTAATATTATCTCCTATTTCAGCCGGGAGGCATATATGTTTTACCCCCTGTTTATTAATCCTACGTCCACAAATATCATCCTCGTGCAAACGCTGCATGACAATAATCGTAGGTGTTTTATCTTTATCAATCTTCCGGGTTGTCATGGTTTTTTCATAAAACCTATGAGACGCTTCACGCTTTGCTTCACTTACGACCATCTCTGGCGTTTGTGGATCATCCCAAATCTGAAGATGAGCATGTTCGCCGGTTATTGATCCCCCTGTCGAAGTTGCATAATACATCCCGCCGAATGAATTATGCCAGTCTTTTTCAGTGTCTTTTGTGATCCTAAACCGAGATCCAAACATGAAAGTAATATACTGCTCAATAATCGTACTCCATTCGATTGAATCTATAACCCCCCTTGCATTGAGCGAATGCTTTGTAGATAATCTGTCTGAATGTGTAGAAATGATGGTCTTCAACGATGGATCTTGCAGCCATAACCAAACAGGATAGACCTGAGTGATCAATGTTGATTTTGTGGAGCCAGGGGGTATGTTTATTATCAATGTATGATAAGGAGGTACTTCTCTGTTTACCAGGTAACGGGAAAGTATTGTGAGTTCATTGCAGATAACTTTGATGTGCCAGTTATCAACAAGTGGTTCAGTAGAAACAGTATGCCATAACCATTTAAAGAAATAATAATAATTCGCAACTACCTTGACAAATTCACCCTCCCTGAATTGCATCTTGTAGACCGATTATCGCTTGTTTGATTTTTTCTTGATCGGAATTGTCAAATAGACCAATCCGATGAGTGTTGTCAGTCCTGTTCTTATATTGATCAGGGAAGTTACGTTCAAGCCACCATGCCGCAGACTGCCAGGATGAATCTTCAATGATTCTTCTTTTACAGATATCTTTGATTTTATCATCCCCAACTTCCTCTGCTTTTTTTATAGCTTCAGAAAATTCGGGTTTATTCCGTAACCATTCCATGAACGTATCGTATGCAATCCCTGCCTTGTTTACAGCTCTTACCCTTCCGTCGCCTGCATGAAGGGCATCAACGATCTTCTGAACTCGTTCTTTAGTATATTTTGACATACTATGCATATTTTAATAAATCTTTCTTTATCAAATAGTTACATCCGTGTAACTTGTTGATTACATTTTGATAAAATAAATGCCAGTCGATTGTGCCTTCGACGTCTTTCATATGATTTAATTTTCCAACTTTCCAGAAACTGACATAGGCCCTTAAGTCGTCAATTACTTTAAATGCCTCTTCTGTATCAACGACCGGCTCGACAGATACCCAGGTATAAATACCTTTTTCGTTTGCAATTTTTACGGATTCGTACCTGCTCTGTATTGAAGGAGCTCCAGGCTCCCATATTTCTCTCAGTTCTTCACTTCTGAAGATTATAGTACTGCCAAATTTCCAAGCCGGATTACGTTGAAGGATATCAAAGTCCTTAACGGCCCTAAATCCTGCTTTTGTTAGAATGTTTACTTTATTAAAGCCGTATTTTTCAGCGATAAGAAGAGCCTGCCGAGTTAAAAAGGCCGATTCTTCATTTTGATAGCAATCAGACATGAATGAAAAAAGTAATTCTTTGTTCTTTTGATCTTCTGAAGCTTTTTGGCAATCTCTCTCAAAAGACTTGATTACATTTGTTCGTGCATGTGGATTAGAAGCCCATTCGTTTAACGATTTTCGCATGATAGACGGACAATAGCAATATTTACATGCATGTGAACATCCCGTATAAAAATTTGCAGCTAATTCGCTGTACTCTCTGGCCTTGCCAGATGGTTCATAAATAATTGTTGCCATTTCGTTTAATGGTTTGTGTTAAACATAAAATAATTTTTTCGATCAATAAAATAACCTGTAATTGTTTCAACGCCATGAAGATACAAATAATTTTTTAATTTATCAAGTCCTTTTTTATTAAAAATAGAAGTTATCGTTTTAATCATTTTTTCAGTATAACCTAATTGAAATAACATATTATTAGGCAATCTGCCCATTCCTGACTGGATTGCCGTTATAAAAATGATACCTTTATACTTTCTTTTAAAAATTATGTCAAGTTGACGGTATGGTATTCCATATGAATCTAAATCAATTATGTCATATTGTGATAAATCTAATATTGATAAATATTTAAGATTCGACCCAGGTAAAGCAAATTTATTCTTATTAGATTCTTTTTCTATGGAAACTATTAAAATTTGATTGCTTGATTTTTTCTTTATTGAATCCCAAATCTTACCTTTTCCGGCAAAGCAATCCAATACAGTTATACTATCCTTTTTAGGCAAGTTTTGTAATCTTAATTCAAACTTTTCTTTGAAATATGAGTTATCTGTTTTCATTAATTTGATCCCATTTCAATTTCGAAACCGTCAATTTCTGATAACTTTTCTAATATGGGTATTATGTACATATGATTATTAGGATGATAACTTATTAGTATGTGGCATTTTTGAAAATCGTTTAGATTTTGAGTTTCTTGTTTGTTTTGTGATAATTCGGGTAACTCCATCCCCCACTCGGTCAACTGTTCTGCATCCCATTCATTAGCCAGGATATCATAATCCCACTCGCCAAACGGTATATTATCCTCAATAATAAATCTTTTGCGCTCTTCTTCTGTTAGATCATCCGCTTGTTTCAACCATATATCTGGAATCTCTTTATACCCAAGTTCTTTTATTGCCCGGTATCGCATATTTCCCCCTAAAATTATTCCTTTTGCATCAATAACGATTGGACGGAGTGACATCATTTTAGGAAAATCCTTAATAGATGTTACCAATTTTTTAAACCTCTCGTCTTTTATAAAACGGGGATTTGATTTATTGATATGTATTTCAGATATTTTCATTCCTGGCTTCTATCAAGTACAAATATAGTTAAATTTCATGGGCTTGTCAATTTATCTTGGCTTAGTGTAACTCTGCATATTCTCGAAATGTTTCAAAAGGCCGTAATCCGTAACCTTGTTTTCAAGATCGGAAAACGATGGGCGTTGGTCAGCAATCATAGGACTGATCAAATAACATGAATAGATGGGCTGAATGTACCCAGCCAGCAACCGATCAACTACGGCATCTTTGTCGAGAAACGATTGAAGTAGAAGGCGGACCGTTGGAATTATCCGGCGGTTAAAAACTATCGCATGACAACAATAACCGTATTTCAACCTATACCAACTCGGGTATCTTAAATGAAGACGTTGTTTTGTTAAGGCTCCCAGATAAAGCATATCCCAGTCATCCCATTGAATTTGTTCCATTGCAAGAGTTAGCGTCTTGGTGGGGTTGTTGACAAACTTCACGTCGTCTTCCATAATCAAAATCGTTTCCGATGAATCAACCTCGGAAAGAATACGGTGCATGACATGAGTTAAACCCTGAGGCCCTGTTTTGATACCTTCTCGTATCTCTACCCTGTTCTGGATTCCAACTTTAGCACATTCGTCCAGTGATTCCATAAGCCGGTCGGTGCGCTCGGGGAGGTTTATCAAAAAGATGCGGTCGAAGTGATTAAAGGGATTTTTCAT
>Ga0268281_1000752_pt1 | contig 22329 bp, 31 predicted proteins | sample saktaG_10_FD_190134 | JGI IMG/M metagenome (GOLD analysis project Ga0268281, IMG submission 190134) | Saline water microbial communities from Sakinaw Lake, British Columbia, Canada - sak_2011_5_24_50m | ecosystem: Environmental > Aquatic > Non-marine Saline and Alkaline > Saline ...
AAAGCGAAAGACATTTATTTACGAATGTCTTTATTATTTTCATTCTAGCTTTTAGAATAAGTAGGGCAGAGCCCTACTTTAATATTTCTTTAAACTTAAGAATTATGAAAATTCATCGGAGATACTTACTAAAGTTCAACGCCAATTCTTGGTGTTAAAATGAAACTAAAGTTCTTTAAATCATATCTGCCATGTTAAGATATGGTAATAAAGATAAAACACCCAAAAGTGTTGATTTATTCAATTCTTGCATTAGGGTTTTTAGCTTTAACTTTTTTAGTAGACTGGTTATTTATAATTGGAGCAGTTATTTTAATGATTCTAAATCAAAGAGAATTAATGCCTAAAAAGAAATAAAGGTTATTTTTTCTTTTTTTTCACTTTCTTTTTCTTAACCTTTTTTCTGCCTCTTTTTTCTCTAGAGAAGATAGAAATTAATTTATCATCTATTTTAATTATCTGAAGACCAGCTTTTTTAATAGTACTTATACAACTTCTTCGCACAATATCTTCAGCTTGCTCTTTTAAAGATAAAAAGTTTTTTTCAGCTCTCTCTTTAAGAATTTTCTCTTCTTCATCACTAATATCAATTGTTAATCTCATTTCTTTTTAGTTTTTATTTTAGCTTTTCGCTTTATTAAATAATCTCTAATAGATTTTATGGCAATAAATAAAAATATTGCAGCAACTAAAAAATATAATCCACCTTTTCCACAATCTCCTGTAAGACATTGTTTAATTGCCTGCCAAATCCAAATCGCCACAATTGCTGCCCAACCTAAGATTGAGAAATATAATACTACATCAATCTTCTTTTCTTTAGTTTTTTTCTTTTGTTCCATTTTATTTCTTTAAATGATTTACCTGTAAATTGTTTTTCTTTTACTTCTTTTTAACATAAACTTTGTCTACTTTAAATGATTTGTAAATACTCTCTAAAATATCTGTTCCAGCATAACCTGCTAATAAAGAAAGCCTAACATCAAAGTCAAATATTATTCCAATAAATATACCAATTATAATTGCAACAAGAACAGTTATACAATAATATCCCCATATAACTCTTCTTCTTAATGAAAGAGCTTTAAGTAAACCTACAACTCCACGAGTAAGACCTCCAATACCTCCAAGAAGTCCTGCTAATATAATTGTCTCCATATATTCACCTCAAAATATAAAGGAAAATCAATTTTTTAAGTGTTTTTGTTTGTATTTTGCAAACCAATAATGCTTTTATATTTCATTTTAATAGAAAATTTATGAAATATGGAACAATGTATTATTTACAAACCCTTGAAGGAGTATTAATAATAAAAAAAGGTATAAGGGAAAATGATCCAAATTCAGGTTATGAAACTTTACCTGGTGGGAAATTAAAAGATAATGAAAAAGGATTAAACAATCCCTCTGGAAGATTAGAATCTTGTATAAGAGAAATTAAAGAGGAAACAGGAATAGAACCTTTAAATTTAAGATTAAGAGGAGTTATTTTATTTGATAATTCTGAGAGAATCTTTCCAAACTAGAAGAATCATGAAGACTTTTATGTATATATTTATTCTAGCACAAAAAAACAAGGAGAATTAATAAAAAGTGATGAAGGAGTTTCAAGATATGTTCCAGAAGATCAATTAACAAGCCTTGCACAAAATGAAGGAGATAAGAAAATGTATGAATGGTTAAAAGATGGAAGATATTTTGTATGGGTCATTAAACACAAAGGAACAGAATTAGATTATGAAGCAACCTTTGTTGATTTTTTTTAAAATTCACCAAAACTTACCATGGCAAGTTTTACATCGAGTATCTATTTTTTCTCCAATCAACCCTTTTCTAGAAGGGAATTTCTTACACACTTTAGGTTTTATGTCTTCTAAAGAACATTCTGTTTTACCATCTTTAAATTCTAGAAATTGACAATATCCATTTTTTCTTTTAATATATCCTAATCTGCTCATAAAATTTACATGCCCTTTTTTCTTGATTTCTTCAATTTCTTGTTTTGAAAGTTTAACTCTAAGTCTACAACAATGTCCACATCTTAAGCATTTAAATTTTTTTCTTGCAAGAACATGTGCTCGAGCAAACACCATATAAAGAACAAACAATAAAACAATTGCAATTAAAATGTTTCCCAATACTTGATTCATATCATTATATGGAAATTTTAAATATAAATGTTTGGTGAAAAAATAAAAATAGACTTAAAGTCTATTTAAAAATTAAAAAAAATAAAATAAGAATTTACCAGAATCTAAATTTATTAAAAAATCCTTGTCTTTCCCCTCTCATAAAGTTTCCTTCACAATCTCCTTGACAATTTGCTTTAAATTGTCCTTTATCATGAAATTCTTCATTTATTCGAGATCTTAATTCTTTAAGTGTTTCATAATCTTCATTTTCCCAAGCATTTTGTACTTGTTCTTGAAGTTTTATTTGTTCTGACATTTCAGAATGTCTTTCTACAAGTTGATCAAAATATTCTTGAGTCAATTGAGATTCCATTAAAGATTTCCATTCTTCAAAATTATTCTTTTCAATTGTTGTTTGAATAGAGTCTTGAAACTGTTGCATTTCTGCAATTTCTTCTTCAGATAAATTATCTTGACCAATCATCAAACTCATTGCTTGAGCTTTTCCTTGACCAATTCCCTGGCCATATCCAAATGCAGAAACCATTCCCACACTTAGAAGTGCAATAGATAAAATCGCAAATGTACTTAAAATTTGTTTATTTTTCATGTTATAACCTCCTTTCATACTTTTTTAAGATAAGTTCTATTTATAAATAAGGTGGACTTAAAATCTATTTACTCGTAACGTAATGCATCAACAGGCTTCATCTTTGAAGCATTGTAAGCGGGAATTACTCCTGCCACCATACCAATAATAATTGAAAATAAAAGTGATAAAATTAACAACCAAGGGGTTATTGCAGTTGAGCCAAACATACTTGTCATTCCTCCAGGATTTCCAGATGAAACCAGAGATCCAATTAAACCAGAACCAATTACTCCGAGGATAATTCCACCAATTCCTCCAACAAACCCAATAAGTCCAGAATTTATAAGAAAGATTTTAAGAATGTCTTTATTTTTAGCACCAATAGCCTTCATTATTCCTATTTCTTTTGTTTTTTCTAAAACAGAAGTAAACATTGTATTTGCTATACCTATTGCTCCAACAAGAAGAGATATTGCAGCAATGGCTGCAAGAAAAATAGACATAGTGTTCATTGTTTCTTGCATTGTTTCTTGCATTGTGGAAGGATTATTAACCGTAAAATCTTTTTTCTCTTCTTTTAGGATTCCTCGTGACATCATCAATTTCTTAGTTATATTCTCTACAGTATAATCTGCCAAATTTACGTCTTCAATTTTAATTAAGATAGAGTCAAATTCATCCTTACCAATATCTTCAAAAACATCTCTGGCAGTTTGAATTGGCATATAGACAGTATTTCCTTCTTTTAAAATTCCAATCACTTTAAATGTTTTACCTTCAATAGTGATTTTTGAATTAAGGGGGATATTATCAAAAGTGGAAGTTGCAAGTCTTCCCCCAATAACAATTGAATATATATCTCCATTAGTTAACATTCTTCCTGAATCTATTTCTTCTGTAGTAATTTTACTCCAAACAGATTCATCTACCCCAGAGACACTTATAGAGGCAGTCTTAGTTAAATATGTAAAATCTCCTCTTGAAGAAACAGTTCCCATAATAGATTTAATGTTGTCAATATTTTTTAAAACAACAACATCTTTTGAAGTTAAATTTTTTTGTGTTGTAGAAGAAGATGAACTTCCTGAAAAAAAATCATTGCCATCTCCACCAATTCTTACAAATCCAGAACCTCCCATTGCCCTTGAAAAACCAGGGGAAATCGTAATAACATCTGCCCCCAAATTTCCAAGTCTATCTTCTAATTGTTGTTTCGCTCCAATACTAATCGAAACAATTGAAACAATTGCAGCAATACCAATAATAATTCCAATTATTGTAAGCCAACTTCTGAGTTTACTATGTACAAGAATATTTAATGCTAATTGAAAGCATTTTTTAAATCTCATTTTTTATGAGAAAACTTTATTTCTCTCTCTTTTACTTTCTTAATCCATTCTGGAATTTCAGAAGAAGTCTCTTTTGTTTCTTTTATAGCTTTTTTAAATAAGTTTTTTACTTTTTTTGTATATTTAAAATAAATAAAAATTCCAATAAAAACTAAAAATAAAAAACCAGCTAAAAAATATGTCCAATTTGGAGCTTTTTTTTGTCCTGGAAAACTTCTAAATTGAGTATCTCCAGGAATTCCTCGAAACCCCATAGAATCATTTGTATTTACAATAGACTGGGCATTTAAAGCAATTTCTTTAAGAACACTTCTCCTTTCACCAATATTGTCTGTATAATCTATTTGAACGATTAAAGGATCATTATTCCTTCCAGAAGAAATCAGATTAAAATTAACAATAGTGTAATCTCCTGCATCTAGATTTCCAACCATTTGTCCATTTGTCCCAGTAAGTTTAAACGAATCCTGGTCAGGAATTCTTACAATCATTGAATTTGCAGTATTTTTTCCAATATTTGCAATAGCTAAAGATATATCTGAACTTGTAGAATCTTGAACAACTAAATCAAAATTGGTTTGGGCATTGGCAATGTTTATGCCCAATTCATAGATGGTACTGCTATTAGAGAATTTATTTGATGCAATTTTAATCTTTAATGGATTTTCTGATTCAACAGCATTTTTATCTACCCTTACTTTGTAATGCAAAACCAAATCTCCTGAAACATCTTGATATTCTCTAATTGCTTCTTCATTATCATCTAAGCTGAAAGGATATTCTTCTACTATCTCAAATCTAGCATATTTTATTGAACTACCTATTTTTACTTTTAACCAAACATCAAAATAATCTCCAGGATTAACAGGATAGGGTTCATATTTTAGTGAAGAAATTTGTATACCCTCATATAAATAATTTACAGAATAATTAATTTCTTCAGAGGAAACAAAATTTAAGCAAAAGCTAAGCAAAAAAATTCCAACTATTAGAAAGATAAATATCTTTATTGATTTAAAGTTTTGTTTAATTTGTGTCATTCTTTTATTTTTTGTTTAATTTTTCCATCAAGCATATAAATAATTTTCTTAGCATATTTAACTAAGTTTAAGTCATGAGTGATTAAAATAATTGTTTTTCCTTCTTCATTTAATTTCCCTAGAAAATTCATGACAAATTTACCAGTTTGACTATCTAAATTTCCTGTTGGTTCATCAGCTAAAATAATTTCCGGATTATTTGCTAAAGAACGCGCAATTGCAACTCTTTGTTGTTGTCCTCCTGAAAGTTCATTTGGTTTGTGATCAAGTCTCTCACCCAACCCTAAGGAGATTAAAATTTCAGTTGCATTTTTTTTTGCTTTAGTTTCCGAGACATCTATTATTTCCATAGGCAGCATAACGTTTTGTAAGGCAGTTAATGTTGGAATTAGATTAAACTGCTGAAATATAAATCCAATTGTCCTACTACGAAAATGTGCTAATGAAGATTCAGACATATTAGAAATGTTTTTGTTTTCTAAAAAAACTGTTCCAAAAGAAGGTTTATCCAAAGCCCCAACAATGTTAACCATAGTACTTTTCCCACTTCCAGAAGGGCCAGTTATTGCAATAAACTCCCCTCTTTTAATTTTAAGATTAATTTCTTTTAAAACAATTAACGGGTCAGCTTTTCCCATATCATATTTTTTCCACACATTATCTATATTAATTATTGTTTCTTGTTTCATTTTTTATTAAAGAATTCTTTTTTAAAATCAGACATAATTTTAAGTTTATCATTAAACTTAATAACCCTCTTTATTTTCATAACAAAAATAGAAGTTTTTTCTTTATAAGCAAGATGGACTTAAAATCCATGCGTTTTATAAAGAATCATTTATTCCGATAAATATGCCACCAGGATTTCAAGGAATGATTCAAAATTTTGCAATTGGAACAGAGCTAATATATTCATTTGTAATTATAGCCTGTTGTTTAATAATTTATTTTGGGACAAGAGAATTATATTCTTTAACAAATTACCGTGGAATAAAATATTTTAGACAAGCTTTTTTATTTTTTGCAATTGCATTCTTTTTTAGATCTTTTATAAAATTTCTAATTTTACTCTTTAATTCAGAAAATTTATTTAATATTATGCACCCAGTATTTGCAATAGCCACAACCCTTTTATTTATGTATTTTAGTTCTTTAGCAATATTTTATTTATTTTATAGTATAGCTTGGAAAAAGTATAATAAAAAGTGGATTGTTTATGCTTTAAATCTTTTAGCTTTAATTATATCTATTGTTGCAATAGCTTCTAATAATATTTTAATTTATTTAATTTTAAATTTAATTACCATCTTGTGTGCAGTTATATTAATAATATATGCATATTCTAAAAAATCAAAATTCAAAAAAATATCTCAATTGTTTATTATCTATCTTTTATTGTTAGTTTTTTGGACATTAAACATAATAGATCTATTTATTCCTAATTTTCTCCAACCTATTCAACTTTTAGTTTACTTTATATCTATCGGGGTTTTCTTTGCAATTTTATATAAGGTATTAACAAAGATTGGATCTAAATAAAATGGTTAAAAGAAATAAATTAGAGATAATAAAAGATATTTTAAAAATAATCCAAGATTCACACGGATTAATAAAAATAACACCTTTAATTAGAAAATCAAATCTATCTTCACAAGGATTTTACCAATATTTAGATGGATTAATTTATAAAAAATTAGTTCTTAAAACAGATGGCCATATTAAATTAACTCAAAAGGGAACAAATTATTTGGAGAGATATTCCAGCATAGTTGGGTTTATTGATGAATTTGGGCTTTAATTTAATTCAATCTTTAGTTTTTCTAGTTTATCTTTAATCTTTTCTAATTGTTCTTCTAGTTCTCCATCTAAATTTTTTATCTTTTTTTCTTTAATTTCTTTTTCAGATTCAATTGTTTTAATCTCAGATTGGGTTTTATTTATTTCTTCTTCCAAGTCTTTAGCCCCAATATTTTCTAATATAATTTCAGATATTTCTTTTTCTTTTTCTTGTATTTTTTGAATTAAATCTAAGACCTCTCCTTTATCTTGTTTGGCTTCTTTAAGAAGTTCAAATAGGTTTTCTATTCCTAATTTTTTTAATGTTAATTTAAATTGCTCTCTATATTGTTTAACTAACGTCATTTCTTTTTCAAACTTGTGGTAGAAATTTGATAAATATTTAAAATCAATTTTAAGATTTAGTTTTTCAATTAGTTTTTCAGATTCTTTTAATTTTAATTCAAGCTTTTTCTTTTTGTCTTCTTCTTGTTTAAATTTATCTGATTTTTTTAGATCATATATTTGGTCACTAGTTAATTTAAAATCTTTTTCTAAATATTTTAATTTTTCAACATCTTCATTTAAAGACTTAAGGATTTTTAATTTATTTTCGTTAATTCCAAGCAATTTCTCATTGTCCTTCTCAATCTCTCCAATTACTTTAAATTCTTCAAGAATTTCTTTATTTGATTTTAAGATATTCTCTAAATCTTTAAAGAATTTTTTAATACTATCTTTAGTAGCTTGCATTTCTTTTCCAACAATAAATGTAATTTTCTCATAACTTATTTTTGATCTTTTATTAAATTCTGAGAATATTTGATTAGTTTTGTCTATGATTTCTTTTCCATTATTAATTTCATTTAATTTATTTATGACCTTTTGCAGATACCAAATATAATTTTTCAAATTTTCTTTTACAATTAATTTAATTCTAGAATCTACTTTCTTTTTTTCAAAGTCAACATTTTCAAGAACAAGTATTTCTTCTTTTAATTCAGATATAAGTTGAGATATTCTTTGTTTAATTGGAGTGAAAAATTCTTGTTCTTTTAGTTTTTGTTCTTTTTTCTTATTTAATATCCAATTTGAGAGATCATCCTGAATTAACCTTTCATCTTGGGGGATATTCTGCTTTTTTTTAAATATATTAAAAAGTCCCATCTTTTCTTAAAGAATTATAAAGTTATAAGTTTTTAGGATATCTATTATGTAGGTCGCCCTTTCTCATTTTCAAAAAGTCAAATACAAAAATTATAATAAATGAAGCGAGAATAGCAATTAATATATTTATCCAACCAAGAGGGGTGGTCCCAAAAATCTTATTTAAAGGCGTGTATATAACTAAAATAGCTATAATTATTGATATCATCGAAGCGTAGGCAAGGTATTTATTTGTAAATATAGATCTATTTAATACTCTTTTTCTAAATGATCTAAAGTTAAAGGCGTTTGCAATCTCAAATAATATTAATGTTATTAAGGCAGTTGTTCTTGCCACAGGAAGTTCTTGATTTAAGATGTTTAAAGACAAATAGAAAATACCTAGTGTAATGACTCCCATGACTGCTCCAGCAATTGCAATTAAAGATATCAGTCTTTTATCTAGGATTTTTGATTTCCGTCTTGGAGGAGAGTCCATTAAATCTTGAGAAGATGGATTAAATCCAAGAGTTATTGCAGGAAGGTTATCTGTGACAATATTCATTAATAATATTTGCAAGGCAAGTAAAGGTAAAGGTAATCCAAATGCAATTCCAAAGAAAATAATAAATAGTTCTGCAAAATTGCATGAAAGCTGATATGTGGTAAATTTTTGAATATTATTAAAAACAGTTCGACCTTCTTTTACTGCAGATACAATTGTATTAAAATTATCATCTTTTAAAGTTAAGTCAGCAACTTCTCTTGTAACATCTGTGCCCCCAATCCCCATTGCAACTCCAATATGTGCTTCTTTCAATGCAGGAGCATCATTTACACCATCTCCAGTCATTGTAACTATCTCTCCATTTTCCTTCAGAGCTTTAACAATCCTTAGTTTGTGTTCTGGTCTAACCCTTGCAAATACAACTGTGCTTTGAACAGCTTTAACTAATTTAGCATCACTCATTTTATCTAATTCATATCCCTCTAAAATATCTCCTTTTTTAATTCCAATTTGTTTTGCAATTGAAATGGCTGTTTCTTTGTTGTCTCCTGTAATTATTTTAACATTTATTCCTGCTTCATAACATGTTTTAATTGCTTCTTTTACTTCTAATCTAGGGGGATCTTCCATTCCAACTAATCCGAGAAAAATCAAATCTTCTTCTAAATTTGATTTATTTGAACTTATTTTTTTATAAGCTAATCCCAGTGTTCTAAGGGGTTTTGAGGCAAGTTCCTCATTCATTTTTAAAATTAGTTTTTTATCTTTTTCACGTAAACTAAATACCCCATCATTTCTTTGAATGAATTTGCATTTTTCTAATAAAATCTCTAAAGCTCCTTTTGAATAAACATATGTTTCATTTTTGTTTTTAATTTCTACAGACATAATTTTTCTTTCTGAATTAAAAGGTATCTCTTTTATTCTAATAAATCTTAAATCATCTTTGAAAATTCCTGCTTTAGCAGAGGCAATTAATAATGCTGCTTCAGTAGGAGTTCCCCGCATATTATATTCATTATCAGTTCCTTTTCTCTCTATCTTAGAGTCATTGCATAAAGTTCCTGTTTTTAACAAGAGGTTTAGAGAAAGCTCTTTTTTCATATTTAATTTTTCTCCATTACAAGTAAAATCTCCTGTTGCTTCATATCCTGCTCCAGACACATCAAATAATTTATTATCACAAAATATTTTTTTAACAGTCATTTCTCCAGTAGTTATTGTTCCTGTTTTATCAGAGCAAATTACAGTTGTTTCTCCTAATGTCTCAATTATAGACATTCTATTTACTATTGCATTTTTTTGAGCCATTCTATATGCTCCAGAAGCTAAAGTTGTTATTAGTACAACCGGAAGCCCCTCTGGAAATGCAGATACAGATAAAGCAATAGCAACAATCAAAACCTCTATTAATAGTTCGCTATTTATTGGAGAGGACCTTAATAACATAATTACTCCAGTTAAAAGGGCAACAGTTATAGCAATAAACACCATATATTTTGCAATTACATTTACTTTTTTTTGTAAAGGAAGTTCTTTTTCTGCTGTGGAAATCATCCCAGCAATTTTACCAAATTCAGTTTTCATACCTGTTTTAAGAACTTTTGCAACACATCTTCCATTAAGAATTAATGTTCCCATAAACAATTGATTTTCTTTTTTAAAATTATTAATATCTTTTGTCCCAAACTTATTTATTTCTGCTGATTCACCTGTTAAAATAGCTTCATTAATTTTTAGCTCTTTTGCATCTAAAATTAAACAATCTGCAGGTATTTTTTCTCCTGTTCTAAGTATGATTATATCTCCAGGTACAATTTCTCTAGAAGGAATTTCCATTTCTTTTCCATCACGGATTACAATTGAAATTGGAGTAATCATTTTTTTTAAAGCAGAAATTGCTTTTTCAGCCTTATATTCTTGAAAAAAACCAATTCCAATAACAATAAAAATAATTCCAAGTATAGTATATCCTGTTATAGATTTTCCAACAAAAAAAGAGAGAAGCATGGCCACAAATAATAAATAAAATATTAAATTTCCTTTAATTTGTCTAAATAAGATTTTAAATATAGATATTTTTGAAATTTCTTTTATCTCATTAAACCCAACTTCTTTGAGTTTTTTTTCAGCCTCTTTTAAGCTTAATCCCTCTAGATATTTCATATTAAATATATTCCTATATTGTTTTTAATATTATCTTTAGATTAAAAATTCTTTTTCTTCCCAAAACCTATATATACTCAAATATTTTAAATTTCATATGGGTGCAAGAAAACGTATGAAGAAACATAAGAAGCGTGGAGTAAATAGACGTCTTAGATGTGCTAAAAAACCAATGTGTGAGGAACAAAAAGAAGCTAGAAAGAAAATGAGAGAATCACAAAGTGTAGCTTCAAAAGCAGCCTTAAAAACAGCTTCAAAAGCAGCTTCAGAGAATAAATTAGTCAAACCAACTACAAAGCAATAATGTTTTTATACACTAATTTCATCTTTATTTTATGAGAAAAAAACATCTTTTTTACATAGTTTCCATAGTAATATTAATTTTAATAGTAAATCTTCTTTATTTTATGGTTTTTAACAAAGTAGAGAATAAAAGTTTTGAAGAGAATTATTTAGATAAAAAAGTTAGAAAAGAGAACTTTGAAATTAGTGATGATTTTTATGGTATCTTGAATAAGATAGAGAAGGCCCCAGGGGGGATGTGGGTTTTTTATGTAAGATATATTGAAGAAAAAAGCTCTTTTTCTGGTGAATGTTTTGACGAGTTTTATGATAGGGATGCTGCAATTTTAGATGATTACTTTGAAACAATTGAATACTGCTTAAAAGATTATCCAGAAAGTTTAACTGTTGAAGATTTACTCTCTGGAGCATATACTGGGAAAGAACTAAGGTTTATCTCAGATAAAATAGATGGAAGAGATAGGTGTTATCTTTGTATTTTAAAAAATTAATTATTAAAAGGAAAACAAATATAAAGGATACTTGAAAAACAACAGTCAATCAAAAAAGCTTAATTTCATATTTCTAGGTAATTGTTTTATTGTATATTCACATTTACATGCTTCTGATTTGTCTTTGCAAGGTTTAACTCTAAGTAATTTTTTAAAACCTTTTTTATAAACATATTTGCTTCCTTTTCCAGTTGCATGGGCATCCATTCTAACATCAACATCATTTGTCACACCTGTATAATATGAACCATCTTGACATTCAAGAATATAAACATACCATTGTTTTTCCATATTATATCAAACTAATTGCTTATTTTTATAATTTAACTTTCTCTTTCAATTTTAATGGGTTCAAAACTTTTTACAAAAGCATTGTAAATATCATAAAAATTACAATTTTCAAGTGGGCAAGAATAAGTTATAGTGTATATATTGCTCTGTCCTATTCCAAAAAATTGAATAAAGCTTCTCTTAATTTTTTCTGAGGTTCCCCTAAATTTAATCTCTTTTCCATCAAGATAACTTCCTTTTTTATCAACTATTTCTATCAATTCAAGATCTGGCATTGTTTTTCTAGATTCCTCAATGCCCACCTCTAAAAATTCATTTAAAGTATAATTATTGCTTTCATTAAGATAGCCAACACTAACAAAAATAAATTCTGCATCAATATTTTCTTTGCTTTCTCCTTTTGGAAGATAAATAAAATAAAGATACCCTTCAAAACTCCCTTCAAATTCTTGCCAATCTTCTTTTACAATTGCTTTAAAATCTTTATGTATGGTAGTTTTTGTATTCCAAATATAATCCTCTTTCTCTGGGGAATTTAAATTATTCTTTTGTTGATCAGCATAAATGCCAATAATATAAAGTCCAATAAGAATTAAAATAATTACAAGAAAGATTATTCCTACAATTTTAAAACCTTTTTTCATAAATTATTAAGAAGAAAAAATTATATAAAACTTTGGAAAAACCCCACGCCACAACTTTATCAAGAGTGATACATTTTTTCTTCGTTCATCCAAAGATAATTTAGGTGACTACACCTTTTTATTTCTGTGGTCACCTAAAACCTTTTTTAATTTTTTATATTCCTTTATCAATAAATCAATTGTTGGTTTAAGATTTCCCTTTTTTTGATATTCTTGTAAGCCAACATAATATTCTTTTCTATTACTTAAATCAATATTAATTGGAGGCAAATTATTTTTTATTAAAATATTATTTAATAATATTCTTCCAACTCTCCCATTTCCATCGGCAAAAGGATGAATATTTTCAAATTGATTATGAACAACTGCACCAAGAACTAATGCAGGATATCTGTCTTTATTTTTATTATACCAATTAACCAATTCCTTCAATAAATAATTAACTCTAGTCTGAGGGGCACCTTCATGAATAACTCTTCCAGACCCATCAGTCACAACAACTTCTTCACCTTTTTTTCTTAATTCCCCTGCAAAAGATTTAGAATTTTTAAAAACAATCTGATGTATTTTCTTAATAATCTCAATATTTAGCTGTTCCTGAGATTGTCTAATAAAGTTAATTGCTTCAGCAACACCATATGTTTCAGCAATATCCTCTTTAGAGGAATTTTCAGACCACTTATTTTTGTCTAAAATATCTTTAACTTCTTTTTTAGTTAATTTGCTTCCTTCAATTGCATTAGTATTATAAGAGAAAATTTCTGAGAAATAATCCCAATCCTTTTCAGACAAATGGTTGATTTTTAACTCAATATCTTTTTCTAATCTTTCTATCCATTTTATTTTTTTTTCAGACAGAGGTGTTTTTAGAGGATCTTTAATTAAATTATATTTAGAAATTTCTTCAAGAATTATTTTTCTTGCTTTATCAACTCTTTTCTTTAGAGTTATTTCATCAATATCTTTTCCAAGGAATTTTCTAATTTTATAAACTTTTTTCCCTTCCCTATATGAATGAGCAAGATAATATTTATCTTTGTCTTTTTCTCTTCTCTTCTCTATATGCATAAGATTATTAGGTGACTACAATATTTAAAGGTTTCTGATTTTATCTACAAATTAAAAAAAGTTACGCCCACGCCGTATACCGATTGGTTATGGCATAGTCGAGAGAATCGATTAATCCCATTTAATTTAATTATGTTATTATTTGCAACATATTTTTCCATCAGTGTCTTGTGATGGATTTTATTTATAAATATTTTCGACCACAGGGGCGTGACTGGGAGAAATAGGAAGGAATAACCTTATCTGGCGTTTAAGGAAATAAAAAAACTCAATTGGGTTAATTTTATATAAGAGATTTGATTATTTTATTTATGAAATTTAAAAAAGAGCAATTCATTAAATTTTTTATTAATAACGGAGGAATATCTTTTTTTGATAAGAATGCAAAAGCAAAATATTCAGGAAAACCTTCTACAATATATTTCAATTGGAGAACAATTGTTGAAGATGTTTATAATTTGGAAAAGTGTGCAAATTATGTAATTTCTTATATTAAAGCTAAAAAATTAAATCCTGATTGTTTTTTAGGAGTTCCAGAAGGAGCATCAAAGTTAGCAGTTATAATGCAATATAAATGGGCTAGGACATCTGGAAAATATAAAAAAGGGAGCCATATAATGGCTTTAGCTAGAGGTAATTCAAAAAAACATGGAATGCCTAAAGATAGAGATTTTTTGGGAATTCCAAAGAGAAAAGTTTTTCTTATAGAAGATATAGCTTCTAGAGGAGGAGCAATTATTGATATAATTAAAAAACTTAAAAAAGTAAATATTACCCCATATGCAGTAATTGTATTGTCTGATAGAACTAATAAGGAAACCAAAACAAAGCTACTAAAATTTTTATCAACAAAGAAAATTAGATATTATGCGATTACTAATCAAAAAGAAGTTGTTGAAAAAGCAGTTGAAATACTTAAACCACCTAAAGAGATAATTAATAAATTAAAAGAACGAGGAAAAATAAAATAATCAAATCTTATATAACTTCCTAATTCCCATTATCCTTATACAAAAACATCAAAATAGGCATCAAATTCTTATCTTTTATGATTTTCTTTATAGCTTCAACCATTTCTGCTTCTGTCCTTCCAAATATCATTTCATATGAGAATTTAGACCTTTTTTCCTTACCCATACAGAATAGAAACATTTAAATATTTGTAGGGGTATTATTAATTATGGTTAGTGTTAAAAATAAAACTATTAATGGAAAGAATTATCTATATGCAGAGCATTCTTTTAGACTCCCTGATGGAAAAGTGAAGAAAATATCCAAGCTAATACAAAAACAAGATGATAAAGATAATGAAGAAGTTAAACAATATTTTTTAAAAAGACAAATAGAATATCATCAAAAATATGCCCTTAGGAATTATAAAATAGATTCTATTTTTACGGAAGAGCAACTAAAAAAGTTGGAAACAATCAAAATAGAATATAAAAAAATATTAAAAAAATTCACTAAAAAACAGATTAAAGACATTTTAGATAGATTTACTATTAATTTCACATATGAATCAAATGCTCTTGAAGGAAATTCCTTAACCTTAAAAGATGTAACATTCATTTTAAGCGAGAATATTGTTCCAAAAGATAAGGATCTTAGGGAAGTTTATGAAACAAGGAACACTAGAGAAGCTCATGAGCTATTATTTAATAATAAAATAAAAATAACTGAAAAGGATATGATTAAAGTGCATTCTATTTTAGTTAAGGATACAGGTGTTCAAATAGGATTTAAAAAAATTCCAAACTATCTTTTAATGAGAAATCTCAAAACAACACCTCCAGAAAAAGTTGAATTTGAAATTAATGAATTGATTAAATGGTATAATCAACATAAGAATGATTTTCACCCCTTAAGATTAGCAACCGAATTTCATGCAAGATTTGAAAGAATTCATCCTTTTGAAGATGGAAATGGGAGAACTGGAAGAGTGTTATTAAATGCAATTCTTTTAGAGAAAAATTATCCACCTTTAATAATAAGAAAAACATCAAGAGTTGCCTATTTTTCTTCATTAGAAGCTTTCGATAAGGGTCATAAAGACAAATTAGAAAGATTCTTATTAGAGAAACTAAAAAATACTTTTAAGAATTTCTTTAATATTTATGTAAAGTATTTATGATTAAAAAACGCGCCCATCAATATCACAAAATACTAGAACGCCCCAGCCGGGAATTGAACCCGGGTTTCCTGCGCGACAGGCAGGTGTCTTAACCATTGGACAACTGAGGCACATCATTCAATATCTAATTTAATTTTTAAAGCTTACTATGGAAATAAAATTGCCTTTTCTAAATCTGAAACAGCTTTTTCAGAATTTTTTCCTTTTTTAATTAAATAAAGACCTAATGCAAGTTTTGAAGGGGCAAAGTTTAAATTCCCAAAAAAAGAATAAGTTGATTCAACTAATCTTCTACTTCTATATTCTGAAACCCCGTTTTTTCTTAAAGTTTTATATTGATTAATCCTCTCTCTTTTAATTGATTTAATAAAAGATTTATATATTTTTTTCATAACTAAATTAAATAGGTTATTTATTTAAATATTTATATAATATTTTGTGTAGAATCAAAGCATCCTTTTAGTGATTCTTCTACCAATATAACTTAGAATTGCAAACACTACAAAGAATCCTGCCAACACATAAATCTCAGTAGATATTACAGACAACTTTAAGTTAAATAATATTATTTTCTTAAATGCAGCATCACATGCAACTAATGGATTAAATATAGCAATATTTCTAAAGTTACTTGAAATTGTTTCTATTGGCAAGATAGTATTTGAGAAAAACATCATTAATGCAGCAACTAAAACACCTGCAAATATTGTTGTCTCTTCTGACCTAAATAAATATCCAATAAACATTCCTATAAATGTAAATGCACTTAAAGCAAGGAATAAAACCAATAAAACACTTGGCCATACACTTAAAATTGATATTTGAAGTATCCAAATAACTCCAGCAAATACAAGTACAAATTGTGCAAGCAATATTATTAAACAAGTAAAGTAATTTCCAAGTAAGAAGGCGAAATCACTTACAGGTGTTAAAAACTTTCTAAAATAAGCTTTTGATTTTCTTTCTTGTAAAACAAATGTTGAAGATAATAAAATACTTCCAAATAAAGCAATTAACGCAATTATGGCAGGTACAAAATAATCTTTATTATTTGCATCAACATTTACAGATTCTATTTTAGTCTTTATAGGTGAAACAATATTCTCAGCTTCAGCAATATTTGTTTGATTTAAATCAGATATTAAGGCATTGAAATTATTAGAAACACTACTTAAAGTAGATTTTGTACTTTCAGATTGATTTTTAATATAATCTAGACTATTGTATGTAGATAATAATGTTGAATTTAATTCTTCTAATATTAAAATAGTTTTATTTATTCTTGTTTGAACAGAAGATTCATTTGTTAAACCCATTGCAGTAGTTAGATAAGAAGTTGCATTTTCAATATCTTCTAAAGATATATTATTTGAGGTCCTATCAATAATTGTTTGTAAATTATTTTTAGATAATTCTAAATCTAAATTTTGATTTGGTAAAGTTACTTTAACTAAATTTAAAGATTGTATTAATTCTTGAGCAAGGGATATTCCTAATTCTGATGAAGTTGCAGATATTTTTATATTGACTTCATGAATTAAAGTGTATGCTAAATTAAGTCTTGATTGATCAACATAAAACATAACTTCGTCTGAACTTCCTTCTTCAGAAAGGTCCTGTGGAAATATAATACATATTTGAGTTTCTGCTTTTTTTACAGAATTAATACAACTTTCATTTGAATCTAATTTATTTATTGTAAAATTTTGAGCTTCTAATCCTTGTAAAATGCTCTCAGTTAATTCTGAATATGAATTAGAATATGTTCCAACAGATATTCCAGATAATCCAGATGAATTAAATGCAAATCCAGTTAATAAAATAACTAACAAAGGAACTAATATAATTGCAATTAAAGAAAACTTAGATCTACCCAGTGTCTTAAAGTTCTTTTGGATTATACTTAATAAAGCTCTAATCATTTTTTTCATTCTCCTTTCTTAATTTTTCTAAAATTTCTTCTGAATCTTCATCATGTTTTGCTTTTTCAAGTAATTCATCTATTTTATCTTTATTTTTAAGAAGACTCTTCTTTAGAGAGCCGTGTTTTAATAATTTAATTTTAGTTTTCTTTTTTGAAGATTCTTGATATGTTTTTCTTTCTTTTTTTGAAAAGATTTTATTAAAAACTTCATTTAAATCTTTTGAATGATATTTTTTCTTTATTTTAGAAGGCTCACCTTGTTCTATGATTTTTTCATTAAATAAAATTGCTACTCTATCACATACTTCTTCTGCTTCAAGTAATAATTGAGTTGTTAAGATAATTGTTGTGCCATGTGAATTTATCTGTTTGATTAAATGATTCATTTGTTTTCTAAGAAAAGGATCTAAATCTGCAGTAGGTTCATCTAAAATTAAAACAGCTGGATTATGGATTAATGCACATCCTACATCTAATCTCTTTTTCATACCTAATGAAAGATTCTTTGCAAGAGTATTTTCTGCATCAGTTAAACCAACTAAATTTATTAATTCATCTACCCTTTTTCTTAAAAGATTTCTTTTAACACCATAAAGTCTTCCAAAATGAATTAAATTTTCTTTTACACTAAGTTTTTCATAAAATGATCCATCTTCAATAGAAAGACCAAATAAATGGCAAATAACTTTTCTACTTTTTAATAGACTTTTATTTTTATATAATATAACCCCTTTATTTGGAGTATAAAATGAAGCCAACATCTTTAAGATAGTAGATTTTCCTTCACCAGAAGCTCCAATAATACCTGTTATTTTACCTTCAGGTATAACTAAATCAATAGAATCTAAAACAAGATTTTTTCCAAATCTTTTTGTCACTCCTTTAAGTTGGATCAACTCTTCATCCATAAATTATATAACATACTTTGTTTTTTAAATCTTATTAATTTGAGAATTTATAAAAATCAAAAACTTCTTTAAGTTCTCTATATATTAAATCTTTACTTAATCCAAATTCTTCAAGAGAATAAGCATGTTTGCTTTTATGATCTTTTTTATTTATAAATTTATTAAATTTCAAATCTAATTTTTTTGGTTGTTTAATCTCAATTTTATTGTAAATAGTTTTCACTAATTTTATCGGGTCTTTAGTTAAATCTTCAAATTTAACAACAATAAAATCATCACCAATTTTATTTTTACTTTCTAACATATGTTTATACAGGCCCATCATTGATTTTGATAAAGCAAGTGTTTCTTTAGAATCTCCAAGTAATTCTGGAGAATGAAGTTTCCAAGCAGAATGATAAAAATTAATCATAGAAGGTATTGCTTTATATGGATTTCTTATAGGATTAATTATAATTGCATCTGGAAAAGCTTGTTTAATTAATTGTATTTTGCCAGAAGACATAACATTTTTACAAAAGTATGTTTTATTTTCTCCATACATATACATATATCGCTTAATGCCATTTTGATAATATTTTATTAATTTTAATTTAACTTTCTCCGGCATATTATCTATAATTGATATCCAAGGTATTTTATCTACAAAGGGGCAAACAAAATATAGGCTAGGGGATAAAAGTGTTAAAAAGAATAGTCCTTCATCTTCTTCTGATTTATTTAATTTAATTGTGTGAATTGCTTTAAACTTCTCAAAGAATTTATTAAATTTAGATGAACTTACCTTTGTTATTCTTTTTTTTCTTGTTTGTAAATTGTGAAGAAATCGAATAAATTTATACAAAGTTACTGAGCAAAATATTGTTTGATATAGTTTTGGTTGTGAAAAGTTATCTGTATCTTGGGCCATTAAATCATATAAAAAAGTTGTTCCACTTCTAGGATTTCCAATAATAAATATAGGTTTCTTAATTTCTTGTTTTTTATATTTTGGGTAAAAGATTTCATCTAAAAACCTAAATATAAAATTAGTTATCCAAAAAAAAGAAATAACCAAAACAACTCCAATAAAAAAACTAAGTCGTTTTAAACTAAATTTTTTATAAAATAACATGAGATATGTAATGTGCAACCAAGTCTTAAAATGAATATACATTTAATTCCAAGTTAAATATAATTTAAAAGCTTTATTTAGAATCTTTATTTCTTAAACTTCATAATTTTAACATCTTTTATAAGATGTAATTTTGGAGAAATTTCTTTATTAATAATTTCAATTTCTTTAGCTGTTAGTTCAAGAATACCTGAACTATGTTTTCCCCTAAAACAAATGGCTACTGAAGCATTTTTAGAATCTAAAAAATCTTCATTAATTAAAATTTCTTTAATTTCCCCAGAAGTTTCTAATTTAACAATTCCATCAGCATTTACTTTTCTTGTTTTAATTTTCATAAATATACATCGAAAATATCTATTATAAGCACTTATATTCTAGAATAATCATAATCTATTATATAATAAAGCCAATAACCAAAAGAAAATAAAACAATCTACAAACCCATATATTCCACCCAATACAACTCCAAACCAAGTAATATCATATCCTGCAAAACCATAAATATCCTGCATTAAACTTAAAAATTCAGGAAATGCTCGAAACAATATACCTGCCATGGTGGTTAATAATAAAACTGTTCCACCAAGAATACCTGCTGCAACACCAAGATTAATTGCATTAATCTTTCTGCCCTCTCTTTTTATCATATTAACTTTAATGAATCTTTGTTTTTATTTGTTTTGCTTTATAATTTCTTAATAATGTTACTATTAGTAAATAACTACACATAGTAAGATTTAAATAGTATATATGTTACTAAATAGTAATAACAATGAATAAAAAAGCATATAATATCTTAGGAGAGAAAGGGGCTTCTATTATTCGTGAATATGGCTTATCTAGGGGAAGTAAATATAATGATTTTAAAGCTGAAGTTGGAATTTCATTTTATCCTGGTAAAGGGGATGAATTTAGATTCTCAGATCATTGGGGAGGACAATCAGCTTCAGATGAATTAAAAGCCTGTGAGAACTCAAAAAATATGATTCTTGGAAGAAAAGTCAAAGGAGTTTATGGAATAGTTAAAATAGTAAAAAAGCAAGAACCACATATAAAAAGTGTAGAAGATAAAGTTCAAGATGTTCCAAGGATAGGTCCTAAAACATTAATTAACATTTATAGGGAATTAAATAGAACTGGCAGATTGGATGGTCTTTCTGAAGATTTAAGAGAATCTCTTGAATTAATATTTCCATGTCTTCAAAGAAACGATTATTCTGGAGTAGAAGCATTTTTAGAAAGATATGGTCCAAGAATTGCTAAGTTAGCAAATGCTGCTTAAATTTTTAATTATTTTTTAATCCCAATCTTTTTCTTTCCACACATATAAGGTTGTAAAACTTTAGGAATATCAACTGTTCCATCTTTATTTTGAAAATTTTCTAATATTGCAACCATTGCTCTTGAAGTTGCAATCATTGTATTATTTAAAATATGGGGGTATGTTCTTTCCCCTTTACTTTCAATTTTAGTATTAAGTGCTCTTGCTTGAAAATTTGTACAACTTCCAGCAGAAGTAACTTCACAATATTTATTTTGTCTAGGAAACCAAGCTTCAATATCATATTGCTTTGCAAATTTTGCACCCAAATCTCCTGAACAAATTTCAATAACTTGATAAGGAATTTCTAAACTTTGGAAAAATTCTTCAGTTATATTCTGCATTACCTCCAAAAATTTATAAGAGTCCTCAGATTTGCAAAAAACAACCTGTTCAACTTTATTAAATTGGTGCATCCTATAAAGGCCTTTTGTATCAACACCCCTACTTCCAATTTCTTTTCTAAAGCAAGGGGTAACTGCAAAAAGTTTAATTGGTAAATTCTTTTCATTTAAAACCTTGTCTTTAAACAATGAAACAAGAGTGTGTTCTGCAGTTCCAATTAAATAAAGATTTTCTTTATCTATTTTATAAACCACTTGTTCAAAATCTTCTAAACCATTAACTGCTCCAGATAAAGTTTCATAATTTAACATTAAAGGAGGAATTATTTGTGTGAATCCTTTTTTCTTAATAAAATCAACACCATATTTTTGTAAAGCATAATCTAATTCTGCAAGATCTCCAATTAAATAATTAAATCCTTGTCCTGAATTTGAACGACCAGCATCAAAATCAGCAACACCTAATTTTTCAGCAATTTCAGAATGAGTCATTAGTTTGAAATCCTTTTTAGGAATCTTTCCCCATTTTCTAAGAACAGGATTATTTTCTTCTGTTCTTCCTTTAGGTACACTTTCATACATAATATTTGGAATTTGTTTTATTAAATAATCAATTTTGTTTTCTAATTCTTTTCTTTTAATCTCAAGCTTTGATATTTCTTCTGGAATATTTTTAGCTCTTTTTAATTCAGCAGTTGCACTTTTACCTACTTTTTTTAATTCATTAATAGATTTAGAAACTTTATTTCTCTCAGCCCTTAAACTATCTTCATCGTATTTTAATTTTTTCCATTTTTCATCTAATTGCCTTACTTCATCCACAATTATTAATTTTTCCTCTTGAAATCTCTTTTTTATATTGTTCTTAACAAGCTCTGGATTTTCTCTTATAAGATTAATATCTATCATAAATAAATTAAAGAACATCAGTATATAAATTTTAGGAAAATATAGTGTTGTCCGGAGTTTAAAATCTAAAACCGAAAATTAGTTATTCTCTAAAATATTAAAGTAAGGATGAGACAAATAACGCTTGCTCATCCTCAAAATAAACTAAATGAACAACTAGTTAAAATTT
>Ga0268281_1000755_pt1 | contig 22286 bp, 21 predicted proteins | sample saktaG_10_FD_190134 | JGI IMG/M metagenome (GOLD analysis project Ga0268281, IMG submission 190134) | Saline water microbial communities from Sakinaw Lake, British Columbia, Canada - sak_2011_5_24_50m | ecosystem: Environmental > Aquatic > Non-marine Saline and Alkaline > Saline ...
GAATAGCCTGATATTTCATATCTCTGCTCTTGGGTTATCTGTTTATATTTTCTCATAAGTGCAACTTTTCTTTGACAATTAATAAAATCGTCAAAAGTTGCACTTATTACTTGAATCTACGAAATATTAATAGAAACGCCCTGTTTAATATCAAAAACATTTTGGTCGGTGCTTCCATCAGGTGTAACTTCCTTTTTTAATGAATTACCGTGTAAATTAAGTATGTGTATAGTATCATACGTTTTTAATAGATTCCAACGCATACCTCGAAACGATACGCTGTCTAAAAAGCTATTATCAGTAATAAAAGCCAAAATACCATTACCGTTTTTTTCAATAAAATATTGACCAAAACGCAAAAATTTAACGTAATCATTATTAAGCCATTTCGTATCTGGAATTTTTTGATTGTTATAGTCTTTTTTATATATGTCAATTAAATTTTCAATCCAAATACCACTATTTGAACTTTCACCACTATAAGGTGGATTTCCCAAAACAACCATCACAGGAGTATCTCGCTTAACGTGGTTTGCTTCATTTGATTCGTTGCTCAACCAGCTCGCAAACAGAGTTCCTGTGTCCGGGTGGTATTCTTCTAAGGAATTGGTCAGGTAAATGTGGAAACGATTCTCTCTTTTTGGTTTATATCCTGTTTCTGAGAGGAGCATATCGAGTTTGAGGTGTGCCATTGTATAGGAAGCCATCAGAAGTTCAAAACCATTCAGCCGGGGAATTAAATGTTCTTCTACATATCCGCTCCATGCTCCCTGCATATCCTTAAAGTGTTGATTGTAGATATTTCTCACTACTTCAGCAAGGAATGTTCCGGTTCCCGCAGCCGGGTCGAGGATTTGTACTTTATGGACTTCTTTCTCTTCCTTTTTGAATCCACCTTTTCTTTTATCAACTATATCGGTTTCTACTTTGATTTTTATTTTGGATGTATCGGCTAATCCTTGTGAGAGGTTAAATTCGGTTTTGAGAATGTCATCAACCGCTCTCACAATAAAGGTTACTACTGGTTCGGGCGTGTACCATACTCCTCTTGATTTTCTCAGTTTCGGGTCATATTCAGCAAGAAATGTTTCGTAAAAATGAATAATCGGATCTTGGGTTTGTGTGCTTTTGCCAAAATTGTGAATCAGCGCATCAACATCTGTCGCCCTGAACACATCCGCAAGGTTGTCGACAATCGATTTGATTCTTTCGTCAATATCGTAACCTGCTATGTACTGGAATAGTTTTCTCAGGAATGGGTTTGACTTCGGGATGAGTTCGGCTGCCTCCTGCCTGCTGAAATCATCCAGAGTTGGGTCATGTAGCCGGGCTGCAAACATTCCGTAAGCAAGTGTTTGAGCGTAGATGTCGGCAAAATCTTTTGGCTGGAGGTCGTGTATCAGGATTTTTTTAAAGGATTCGTACTGTTCTTTTAACTGCGTGTTTTCCTGTGTTTCTTCGTCTGAGGTTATCGCTTTGGTGAGGATGTTTTGAAGGAGCCGGGCTTTGGAAGTCATCATTTTGGCAAGCTTCTTTGAGGATTTAATTGTCTGTCCTATATAGGTGCAGAAGTTTTGAATAAGGTTCTCAAATTGAGCAAAATTTTCAGGAAGTGGTTTTATTTTGTTTTCATCAATTTCAGCAATTCTTATCTCGTGTTGGAGCTTTCCATTTTGATAAAACTGAAACCATGTATAGTTTGTAATGATAAGGTTATCGAGTGCATCTTTGTAACGGGTGAACTGAGATTTATACTGATTTGAATTAAGGTCTTTACCAATGTCCTTTGCTTCTATGTAGCCAATCGGAATTTTACCTTTTGTAATGACGAAATCAGGATTTCCGCAATCGGTCACGTGTGAGGGTTCGTTGGTAATTTCAACCTGCGGGCTTAGTTCTCGTATAAGGTTTTCAAGGTCACCCCGATAGGTATGCTCGCTTGAGATACCGGATTTGTAGCGTTTGTTGAGGGTGGCGAGGTAAGTATTTATAGACATTTGTATTTCATTATCTTAAAATCTTCCTCACAAATGCTACAGTGAAGTATGCCATAAGGAATAGTCCAATAAAGCCTTCAATTCCTGATAAAATTATTCCAAGTGTGTTGCAGGGTTGTATATCTCCATATCCAATAGTCAAAAATGTAACCACACTATGATAAATTGAATATTTGAATTTCCCAAATATATTTATATTTTTTAATACATCACCATGTAAAATTGGATAGTTAAGTAATTGTAAGAAGAAATAAATTAATGAGAAGAAACTAACACTAAAAAACATAGTAGCGATTACCCTTTTAGGACTTGTACCAAATAGCCCAATATCTTGCTGAATAAACTTTTTGATTCTATTAATACATAATTTAGGAAAGATTAATAATAATGGAGCTTTGTATGCTTCTTCTTGTTCATGTTTAAGCATACATTTCTTAAATTCCACATAAGCTTTATCTTCTTCATCGTACCAGCCGAGATTTCGATAATTCTCTTTGAGCATTCTGAATTGATATGCCTTCTCTTTAAGTGTAGTGTCTGTTTGATTATTAATGAGAATGTCCAAATTGTTCTCATCCCAATCAATTTCCATTTTACCAAAAATATGTACATCTGTGAATGTAATACATTTTTTAATATTTGAGATTGTTAATATATCATAAATATTAACTTTACTGAAACTTATTGAATTACATGACTTAAATACAAGCCTGACAGGATTTTTGAGATTATTAACTTTAAAATCAATAGTATCTACTTCAGAACCCTTAAAATCAATTTCTCCATCACCAAATAAGGCTCCCCCAAATAATATAATTCCATTACCAAATTTTGCTAATCTAAAATATACAACTCCTTTACCAAATTTAGAATCATTAAACCGTACCACGCCGTCACCAAATCGTGTTCTACAAAAAAATATATCTGCATCACCGAATTGAGTAAGAAAAAAATCAATTTCTCCATCTCCAAATTGTGCTTCTGAAAAATCAATTTCTCCATCTCCAAATTGTGCTTCTGAAAAGGTAATATTTCCATCATCAAACTTAGTCCTCTTGAAATTCACATCTCCATCGTTAAAGTTAACTCTATGAAAATTAATATCACCTTTACCGAATTGAGCTCCTTCAAAAATTACATCCCCCTTTCCGAGTTGAGCTCCTTCAAAAATTACATCCCCTTTTCCGAATTGAGTCTTTCTAAAACTTAATATTCCCTGACCAAATATAACTTCTCTGAAATTAATAATTCCTTCACCAAATTGAGCTGCTGCAAATCTTATATTTCCTTCATCAAAACGAGTTTCGCTGAAATCAACATTGCCATCACCAAAGTATGTTTTTACAAAATAGGTATTTCCCTTACCAAAATAAGTGCCGCAAAAAGATATATTTACATCGCTAAAATGCGTTCCATTAAAATTGACATTTCCGTCACCAAATGAAGTACAGATAAAATTAACTGTTCCTTTATTGAATTGAGCTTTTCTAAAATCCACATCTCCAGAACAAAATTTTGTTAACAGAAAATCAACACTTACATCATCAAATTTAACACCATTGAAATTAACATCTCCATCTCCGAATTGAGTTCCTTCAAAAATCAAACTCCCTTTTCTGAATTGAGCTCCACTAAAATCAACATTTCCATCGTTGAATCGAGTTTCACTAAAATTAATATATCCATCATCGAAGTGTGTTTTGAAAAATTCTATCTTTTTATTACAATCAAAAAATGAATCAATAGCAGAAAAATTTCTTAACATGCATTTCTTATGAAAAATTTTAGAATATTTTCTTGATGAAAAATCCTTAATATAGCATTTATTAAGATTTATATCCTCCCCTTTAATTATCTGTTCATATACTTCTTCAGGAGTAACATATCCATATTCCTTTATTTCTATAGTTCTTTCATCATAGAGAAGTTTAATAGTTATTGTTTTATCTCTTGGGATTACATATTCTTCACCTGGGTCAAAGAGTTTATTCTGTACTTCTCCTACTTCGTATTTTATACGTTTTTTCATATCCTTGCTATTAAATTACAATTAATTTTCAAGTTTTATTATAGACTATTTTAATAGAGTTTCAGCAGTAAATCCCAAAATCAACAAGATGATATTTAATAATTATTTATTTGCCGTCAAATTTTCCTTCGAATATTAACTGAATTTTTAGACATTTCAGTCCTTCAACTCCAGGTCCCAATCCGAACGCAGAGCATTTATATAAATGATCGCAAAGGTAAAGCTCCCTATGCCCAGAATAAAATACAGAATATTTTCAATAATACTGAATGGCTGTCCGAATAATGGATTTATCAATCCACCAAGCAGCACGGAAAAACCGAGAAATCCCATTTTCATCAGAAGAATACCCGAAAGGAGATAACCCAATTTTTTATTCTGGAACAGCTTAACTGCAGTAAGTATCAGCAGGGGAATGAAAAAGGAGAGATCGAAAACAAAGATCGAGTTTCCTTCGGGTTGTACCTTATCGATCATTGAAGGAATGATAATTTTCAGCCAGGTAACTATAAATAAAACAGCCAGCAAAAGCAGGAAAACAGCGATGGATTTTTTTGGTATATGCTCGGTGCGTATTTCAATAAAATAATCCAGATCAAATGAACTAAATAAAATGATCAGACTGAATAAAGAGAGACTGAAGATCGCAATATAGCATAGAAAAAACATATTATACACTCTATCAAATGCATAAAGTCCGTACGCATAAAGTAGGTATCCCAAAAGTGCAGTCCAAATGAGATAGATCTTCTCCGATGAGTTACGGAGTTTTAATAGTACGATAAGAAGCAATATAGAAACCACCAGAGAAACAACATCCTGGCTTAGGGTTCCTGGAAATAACCTGTCAGGAACGAAGGGGTGATAGATACGCATATTAAGAATGCTGTAGAGCGAGACTATAACAGTCAGAATGACCAGAAAATATGTTAATATTTCGAGTGTCTTAATGTATTTAGTTTTCAGCACGATGTACCTCCTGTAAAGATCATGTAAAACTTAGAAAATCATGAGTATTGTTCGTCAAGAAATACAGGATTTTAATCACATAAAATTTAAGAATATGATAATCTCTCATTCTAATAGACCATTTCTATTTCCTCTGATTTTCAATAATAATTGACGAATATATACTACTTTAGGAAAGTTATGCCATGATAAAAATCGGACTTGTTGGTCTTCCCAAAAGTGGAAAAACTACTATCTTCAATGCTGTGACAGGCAGTGAAGCAGAAACTTCGGATTATTATTCCGGAGCAACAAAACCAAACCTCGCAACTGTCGAAGTGGCTGATGAGCGTCTCGATTATCTCGAAGGAATATACGATCCTCATAAAAAGATATTCGCTACTATTGAATACATAGACTTCATTGGTATCAAGCATGATGAGGTAAAGAAGGAGATTTTTTCCGGCGAGTTGCTCGGCATTATTCGTATGGTAAATGCACTCGGATTGGTCGTTCGCGGTTTTGATGTGCCCGGCTCTCCTGCTCAACCCGAACAAGACATTGAAACTCTTGAAACAGAATTCCTCTTTTCTGACCTGGCAATATGCGAAAAAAAAGTGGACTCCCTCAGCAAACAATATACAAAGGGCGGCAAGAATCCCGATATTGAAAAAGAACTGAAGCTTTTTCAAAAATGTTATGATTGTTTGAGCGAGAATAAGATGCTCAAAACACTGGAATTCACAACTTACGAAGAAAAAGTCCTTCGCGGATTCCAATTTCTCACCCTCAAGCCAATGTTCGTAATCCTCAATGTGGATGAAGAGATTTTTGGAAAGAACCGGCAGCTAAAGGACAAGCTTTCTGAAAAGTATAAGATCGTTGAGATCGCAGGAAAATTTGAGATGGAACTTCACCAGCTTGAAGAAACGGAAGCACTTGAGTTCATGGAAGAGTACAACATCAAAGAATCTGCAGTAAATAAATTGACAAGAATTTCATATGACACTTTGGGCTTGATCAGCTTCTTCACCATTGGCAAGGATGAAGTCCGCGCATGGACGCTCAAAAATGGAGAAACTGCACTTGATGCTGCTGCAGAAGTTCACACTGATCTTGCTCGCGGCTTCATTCGGGCTGAACGTTTCACCTTTGATGATCTCAAGGAATGCGGCTCGGAAAAAGAGCTGAAAGCATCGGGAAAATTTCATCTTGAAGGAAAAGAATATGTTGTTCAAGATGGCGATATCATTTGCATTCGCCACAATTAAAAATTATGAAAAATAAAGATAAAGAAAAGAAACCAAGATCGAAACTGATACTCGGTTTTATACTCATCGCACTTGGCGCCTTGCTGTTCTTTTCATTGCTCTCATTCACTTACGATGATATTATAAGCTTGAAACAAGCAGAGCTCTCTTTCAGAAAGATCATTACATTGGATTTCCCCTACACGCGAAATATGATCGGACCATTCGGCGCAGGATTGGCATGGGTATTCCAGATCATCTTCAGTGAACCATTCAGTTTTTTCCTTTCGGTATTCCTATTTATCACAGGCATACTCTATATTTTCGGCTCGAAAATTGAAAATCTTACACGGAAGCTGGTCTTCATATTCCTATTTTTCGTGTGGCTGACACTTTTCTATCTGTCGGTGGGCGGGGCATTCCCGATACGCAGAGGAATCGTATTTACATTCATCATTAATAAGATATTCTATCCTATTTTCAACAGCGCTGGTTCTGCAATTGTGCTTGGTCTCGCTCTTTTCGGAACTATCATATTCATTTTTGAAGCGCATAATATTTTAAATTTCTTCAAATTCCTTTTTTCTCGTCCTGAAAGAAAATTTAAGCTCGGGAAAGAACGAAAGAAGAAACCTTCAATTTCTTACAAAAAGCATGAAGAAGAAATAGAACCTCCTGTTCTGAAGGCAAAAAAAGAAAAAAAGAGAAAAGATAAGAAAAAGAAAATAGAACCCGTTGTCACAAAAGTTCCAGAAGCTACTGATGAAGACGAAACATCATATCCCCTGCCGAATTATCATAAAATACTACAGGACTCTCCTTCAATGACCAAACATGCAATGGAGGAGAAGAAAAAAGAGATCGAAGAAAAAAGCAAGCTGCTTCAATCAAAACTCAAGGAATTTGATATTGAAGGCGATGTGGTGAACGTGAACATCGGACCTGTCATCACGCAATACGAGCTCCGTCCTGCACCGGGCACAAAGATCAGCAAATATACTTCTCTTGCCGACGACCTTGCGCTTGCATTAAAAGCAAAGAGTATCCGCATCGTTGCTCCAATTCCGGGTAAAGACACTATCGGATTTGAGATCCCAAATAATAAGTCGGAATTCATTTATCTGAAAGAAGTGCTTGATACCGATGAAGTGAAAAATAATCCTTCTCCCACACTTATTGCCCTTGGCAAAAACATCACCGGCGAGCCGGTCGTGACCGACTTGAAAGATCTGCGACATCTTCTCATTGCCGGAGAAACAGGTTCCGGAAAAAGCGTGTGCCTTAATGCTATTTTGAACACCATTCTTTACCGAGCTCATCCCGATCAGGTTCGTCTTATCCTTTTTGATCCCAAGAAAATCGAACTATCGCTTTATAAAAAAATTCCTCACCTCGTGAAAGAAGTCATTACGGATTTTGAGGATGTGGTCCATCTTCTTAACTGGGCTGTGAATGAGATGGAGCATAGATATGATGCGCTGGCAAAATATCATGTGCGTGATCTTGCAAGCTACAATGAAATGTGTATTGAAAAGAAGAAGGAAAGAGAAAAGCTGAAAATGGAGGAGCTTCCTGACCAAGAAGAGCTTCCCGAAACAATGCCCTATCTTGTCATTGTTGTAGATGAGCTTGCTGACCTGATGCAAAAAATGGCAAAGGATATCGAACGCCCTATCCAGCGTCTTGCAGGAATGGCACGAGCAGTAGGGATATATCTCATTTTCGCCACTCAGAGGCCCTCTGTAAATGTTATCAATGGCGTGATAAAGGCGAACTTCCCTTCGCGAATCTCCTTCCATGTTTCGTCAAAAACTGACTCCAGAACAATCCTCGATATGAATGGTGCAGAAAAACTCCTTGGCAATGGTGATATGCTCTTCTCACCCCTTGGCAGAAAACCCCCGATCCGAGTACACGGTTCATACGTAAGCACAGACGAGGCGAAAAAGTTGGTCGATTATCTTGCGCAATTTCCTAAGCCCTATATGGACATCAAACTTCCTACAGAAAGGGATGATGATCTAGATTTTGCTTATGATGATGACCTTTTCCCGCAAGCAGTTCGCTATGCTGTTGAGAAAAAATATGCGTCCATTTCCATGATGCAGAGAAAATTTAGGATCGGTTATGCACGTGCAGGGCGGCTCATTGATCAGATGCAGCGAGCTGGATATGTGCAGGATGCAGAGGGGAGCAAACCCAGAAAAGTACTTATCAGCCAAGATGATTTTGATAGATTAGGATATTAAATGAAAAAATATTTTGTAATACTCTTTGCTGTGATCCTTGTATGCAATGCCCTTAATGCAAATGAAGAACTTCTTGAGAAATTCCTCAAGATCAATGAAAAAATCACAACATTTAAGGCAAATTTCGAACAGAGAAATTATTGGCCGGACAGCGAAATCGAGCACTTCTCATTTGGCAATCTTTACACCAAAGAAGATAAGATAAAGCTTGAATTTTACTATCCCGAACCACAGACAATGCTCGGCACAGAAGACGATTTGAGATTCTACTTCCCTGAAAGAAAACAACTGCTTATTCAGGACTGGAGTTACTGGCAAAATTTTATAAATCCCAAACTTCTCGCCAAAGAATATATTGATTATTGCGAATTGAAATCTACAGAAAAATATAAAAATGTCACAATTTTCACTTTCAAACCAACTGAGGTGATGAGTGATTTTTCAGAATTGGTTATCCAATTTTCCAATCAGGACTCCCTTATTGAAGTGATCGAATACATGGATAATTATGATAATGAGGTTGGTTTCAAGTTCACGAATCAAGTTATCAATGAAGCACTTCCTGACAGCATCTTTACATTAGAAATTCCCCAGAACGTTTCAGTTGTTGATCAAAGAACAACTCAGGAAAATTAGCAGGTGATACTATGATAGTCTTAATAATGGCAGGAGGGATCGGCACCCGATTCTGGCCTCTCAGCACAAAGGAAACCCCGAAACAGTTTTTGCATATTCTCGGCCAGCGCTCTATGATACAGCAGACAGTTGACAGAATTCTCCCGCTTGTTGATCATAAAGACATATACATAGTTACAAACGAGGGTCAGATCGGATTGGCAAGAGAGCATCTTCCCGAACTCCCTGCAGAAAATATCATTGCGGAACCAATGGGAAGAAATACTGCAGCGTGCATCGGGTTGTCTGCGGTTCTTCTTGAAGAAAAATATGAAAACGACGAGACCATGCTCGTGCTTCCTGCTGATCATTACATTGGCAAGCCGGAACTTTTCAGAGAGATCATTTCTCAAGCAGATGCATTTGTAAAAGAGCACAAAAAGCTACTCACCTTCGGGATTGAACCAACTTATCCTGCAACAGGATACGGGTATATCGAATTTGGCAGGGAGATTAAGAAGGATCCAATCCCGATCTTTAACGTGAAGCAATTCAAGGAAAAACCAGATGTAAAGACAGCTGAGCAATTTGTTAAATCGGGCACATTCGCTTGGAACAGCGGCATGTTTTTATGGCGAATAGACTCGATAATTGAAGCTGTGAAAAACCTTATGCCTGTTCTTTACAATTCACTAAAGGAAATAAAAGACTGCTGGAATACCGATAAGAATAGAGTCAACAGGTTCTATTCTGGGTTGGAGTCAGTCCCAGTTGATATCGGCATAATGGAAAAAGCAGATGATTCAGTAGTAGTTCCTATCAATATTGACTGGAATGACATCGGGAGCTGGCAGGCGCTTGATGAGATGAAGCAGAAGGATGAGAACAGTAATTATTTTGATGGCAATGTGCTCGATATAGATGCTCAAAATACTTATGTCTATTCAACTGACAAGAATAAAAAAATCGCACTGATCGGTATTGACGATCTGGTAGTTGTTGACACAAAAGATTCACTCCTTATCTGCAAAAAAGCCAAGTCTCAGGAAGTAAAACAGATTGTAGAACGCATCAAAAAAGAAGATCAATAATATGAAAAATAAAAACTTAGTATTCCGTTTCCCGCCATTTTTACGATGGCTCTCGATGATCGTCGCACTCCTGGCGATTGTGTGGGCAGTATATTTTATTACACATGATTTTTCTACACTTGATAAATGGTATAAAAAAGCTGTTCCTTTTGTTGTGATTTTTCTGGTTGTGAATGTGTTTTATAAAAATTTCTTTACCATTAATTCTATCCGGTTTACAGATTCGTCAGTAATTTTTAAACCACTTCTTCTCAAGGATATTGAAATACAATTCGTTCAAATAAAAAAAATTGAATTCAATATAAAGGCAGGCAAATCCATCATTCTTACCTATGAGCAGAGCGGTAAGATAAAAACATTATTCATCCCTCGTGGTATTGAGAAGATCATTCTTGTGCTCTCTCTTATTGCTGAAAATGTGCCGGATATTGAGTTAGATGAATTTATGAAAACTGTTATTACAATTGATAAATAGATCAAACTAACTTCCATGAAAAAAGTTCTCATTATAACCTACTACTGGCCTCCAGCAGGTGGACCGGGTGTGCAGCGGGTGCTCAAATTTGCGAAATACCTTCCCGCATTTGGCTGGCAACCGATCATTCTTACTGTAAAAAATGGAGAATATCCTGCACATGATGAAACTTTAGTAAATAATATTCCAAAAGAATGTAAAGTATTTACAACGAGAACATTTGAGCCATTCAATTTATATCGGAAATTTACAAACAGATGCAAGTATGAAAAAATACCTACTTATGTTCTAAATAGTGCACAGAAGGATAATTTCAGAGATAGAATTGCCAAATGGATTAGAGCAAATTTATTTATTCCAGATGCAAGAATTGGTTGGATTCCTTATGCAGTAAAAGAAGGTTTAAAGATAATTAAAAATGAAAAGGTTGATATTATTTTTTCATCGTCTCCTCCACATAGCGTGCAAATAATTGCTAACAAATTAGCAAAAAAAACTAGTTTGAAGTGGATTACAGATTTCAGAGACCCATGGCAAGATGCATTTTGGCAGAAGGATATTGTTAGAAAAAATTTCGCAAAAAATAAAGATAAAAAAATAGAAGGAAAAATTTTAAAATCATCTAATTGTATTATCGGTGTAAGTAATTCAATAATAAAACTTTTTGGAAATAGAGTAAAAAATAATTATTTTACAATTCCAAATGGGTTTGATGAAACTGATTTTGTTAGCTGCAAAAAAGTTAAATCTAATAAATTTAGAATAACTTATACAGGAAATTTAGGTAAAGACCAGAGCCTGCACAATTTCTTTTCAGCAATATCTAAACTTGATGAAAGGACAATAAAACTTATTGAAATCAATTTTTTTGGTAACTTACATCAATCTATTCTTGATAATATTAAAAAGTTTCAATTGACTGACATAATTAAAATAAATCCATATACCACTCATGAAAAAAGTATTGAAGTAATTATTAATTCAGATATGTTGTTGCTTTGCATCCCAAATGTTCCTAATAATGATGGGATTGTAACGGGTAAACTTTTTGAATATTTGGCTACTAATAATTTTATTTTAGGAATTGGACCCAAAACCGGTGATGCCTCAAAAATCTTGGAAAAAACCAATTGCGGGAAGATGTTTGATTTTGATGAGAATTTAGAAAATATTATATTATTGCAATTTGAAAAATGGAAGAATAATAAACAAATTAAAGTAAATGAAAGTGAAATTCTAAAATATACAAGAAAAAAATTAACAAAAAAATTAGCTAAAATCTTTGAAATGTATATTAGCTAATTAAACTTCTTGGAGGTATCTTAATGTGCGGAATTTGTGGAATATACGAGAAAGATAAAAATAATCAAGATTTAATAGGGAGAATGGCTAAAATTATTGCACATCGGGGACCAGACAAGATATCTGTATATCAATACAGGAATTTTTGTCTTGGTCATTGTCGCCTTGCAATTATCGATTTAGCTACCGGTAACCAACCAATTTTTAATGAAGATAAATCCATTTGTGTAATATACAATGGAGAAATTTATAATTACTTGGAAATAAAAGAGTTACTAATAAAAAAAGGCCATAAATTTTATACAAAAAGCGATACAGAAATTTTAGTTCATGGATATGAAGAATGGGGTATGGAATATTTTCCAAAATTAAATGGTATTTTTGCTTTTGCAATTCTGGATAAAAATAAAAATCGTTTGATTTTGGCAAGAGACCATTTTGGAGTAAAACCTCTTTATTACTATTTTAAGGATGGAATTTTTATTTTTGGTTCAGAGCAAAAATCAATTTTACTCCATGAAAAAGTTAGAAAAAAAATTAATTTCAACTCACTTCATCTTCATCTAAATTTACGTTTTACTCAAAGCAATGAGACACTCTTTGATGGCATAAAACGACTACCTCCAGCTCATTTTTTGATTTTTGAAAATGAGAGTATTAAAATTAGAAAATATTGGAAACTTGAACCTATTATTGATTTAAAAATGAATGAGAATGAAGCTATTGAAAAAATAAATTATTATATAAAACAAGCTGTCAAAAGACAATTGATGAGTGATGTTCCTCTTGGAGTTTATCTTTCTGGTGGGATGGATTCTTCAACAATCGTTCAAAAAATGAGCGAGCTCGGGGTTTCTGAAATCAATACCTTTACAATGGGATTTAACGAACCAACGGATGAATTCCCTGACGCTGAAAGAATTGCAAGGCATTTTGGCACAAAACATCATACACAATGCCTTTCCATGAATCCAATGCAGCAATTTCCGGAAGTTATCTGGCACGCAGAAGAACCCAAAATTAATCTGCTGCAGGGTTTTAATATGTCAAAATTTGTTAGAAAGAATATAACCGTTGTTCTCGGTGGACTTGGGGGTGATGAACTCTTTGCAGGCTATGATATTCATAAACTCATTTATCCCTTTAATAAAGTCCATCCTCTTATTCCAAGTTTTCTACAAAAAGCATTAAAATGGAAATCAGATCTTTTGTTTAAGATTCAAAACGCTACAAAGACATTGAGATTTGATGAATATAGGCGTGGTATGCAAATGCTTTGTTCTATTGGAAATATTGAAAAATTTTACTTGATAATTCGCAATGTGTGGGATTTTGATAACGGCTATTATAAAGAAATATATCATCCAAATTTTTATAAAAAAATGCGAAATACAACCACAAAAGTTAATGTTAAATTCTCCAAATTTTTTGACAAAAGCAAAAATTTATCACCACTTGAACAGGTTTTATATACTGAGTTTCATACAAAAATGGTAAACGATTATTTGCTTGTTGAAGACCGAATGAGTATGGCTAATTCCATTGAAGAAAGAGTGCCTTTTTTAGATTTGGATCTGGTTAATTTTGCTTTTTCTATTCCAATTCATTTGAAAATTAAGAATAATCAAACAAAATATTTATTCCGAAAAGCAATGGAAAATAAACTTCCCCCAAAAATTATAACAAAGAAAAAATGGGGCTATACTATAAATCCTTATTTACAATTTAAAAAAGATTTGAAAAAAGTTGCAGAAAAAATTTTGACACAGGAATTTGTTGAAAAGCAAGGTATCTTTAATTATGAATATATAAAAAGAATTATTGATTATCCACCACACCCAAAATTGCGTTGGCATTACAATTTCTTATGGATTGTTGTTGGGATAGCGATATGGCAAAAAATGTTTATTGATTCAGATAATTTTATTAAAAAAGGAGTAAACTTGGATGAATATACTACCTGACATGAGCAATTATCGTAAGATAAACTTCCTTTTATATAGGAGAAGTAATATTAGTATTCATAAAACAATGAAATTTATTCAGAGTACTATAATATCAATTATTGATGGTCTATTATGAATATAATGAAGTTAGTATTTATGTTGAAAAAGTTTGCAGTTGATATAAAATCACCGAAGGATAGATACAATATTTCTAAAGATATGTATTCAGATAAATTAGGAGAATATTACTTTGTTTTTGAAGAAGAAAGAGTTTCTGCTGGTAAAGACCAGGCATTAATAAGTAAATGGGATAAAAACGGTATTCCTATTAATAAAACATATATAGATGTAACAGAGAAAGATTATGTCTATTTTCCAATCACAATTGGTCAAGTAGGTCTTGCTGTTTTTCATACTTATTTGAAAACTAAATCCGAAGAGGATAAAAACCGATTTCTGAAATTCGCTTATTGGTTTTATCAAAATGCAGAAATAAGTGATGATTTAGGCGTAAGATGGTTAACAGATGTCCCACTTCCACAATATAAAAATCCAGGACACTGGCAATCAGCCTTCTCACAAGGAAGAGGAATATCAATACTTCTTCGGGGATATCAATTAACAGGAAATAAAAAATATGCTGAAATGGCTGAAAAAGCACTTATCCCTTTCACCAAACCAGTTTCTGAAGGGGGTGTAACTTCATTTACAAAATGGGGTCCTTTTTATGAAGAATATACAGCAGAGGTTCCCACACTTGTCTTAAATGGAATGATTTTCTCTTTATGCGGCATTTATGATTTTGTGCGAGTTTTCCCAAAAAATAAAGTGGCAAGAAAAATATACGAAGATGGCATCCAAACTCTGAAAAATATCTTACCTGAATATGATTTAGGTTACTGGTCTCGCTATAACTTATGTAAAGCAGATTGGTATCCTGAAATTGACCCTGCAACTATTACATATCAACGATTGCACATTACTCAATTGGAGATGTTGTATAGATTGACAATTGAAAAGATTTTCCAAAAGTATGCTGAAAAATTTAGAAAGCAAGATATCTTACGAAATGCATTAAAAATGTATAGAGTAAAATATACTGCGTTGAAGAAGATGAGGAGACTATAGATAGGATAACGTTTTGGATAATTGTGATAAATTATATGGTAATTCAAGAAATTATTAAATTTCTTGACGGTGTATTGGACTTTTTAGCTAAATAAAATTTTAGATTGATATAAAAAATAATTTTGAAGAGAAAATTTTGAATAAGAAAAAATTTAAAAGATCAAAAAAACAGGCAAAGCAGGTTAAAAAGTCTGATTCTTTTTCTTATATTACAAAAAATATTATTTCTTTGTTTTTTTGTATCATCTTCGTTTTAATTTTATACAAAAGTATTGGGGGTTATAAATGGCTTTGGGATAGTTTAGTAATTGGTAATCTTAAGATGATAAAGAAATATCCCGATTTAACAATCACGCAAAAATATGAGATAAAATGTGGCTTCGACTATAAATATTTAGATTATATCAAAAAAAATACACCCGAAGATGCAATTATTTTAATGCCTTCAAGAGAAGAAATATATCCAAAAGGCGAAAAATCTGATTTCAATGATAAGGGAGCTTGGGGAATAAAAAATAAAGCATGGGCAACTTATTTCTTATATCCAAGAAGATTAGTTTATGAACAAGAAAAAGATACAAATCCATTTTATGAACAAATAGACTATGTGGCAATTGTAAATTACTATGGACATGATAAATTAAATTATAAAATTGATAAAAAACAAAAATATCAAATACTCCCAATTAATATTCCCCCTAAAAAATAATGATCATATTAGGAATTATTTTAGTTCTCTTTTTAGGTTTATCAGTAATTAATTGTATATCAATAAATTTTTCTATCTTAGAAAAAATAGGTTTGGCTTTTCTAATAGGAATTGGATTTGAAACTATTTTTATGTTCATATGTGATATTCTAAACATGAAATTTAATGTTATTATGTTATGTATAATTTCAATATTTTTTATAATTATTTTAAATATTAACAATATAAAAAATTTTAAAATACTAATTAAAAAATTAAAAAAACTCAAACTGCAATTTTCAAAAATTAATTATAAAAAAACAAATTTAGTTTGGTTATTCTTTTTTATCTTAATCTATGTATTGCTTTATGGAAGTGCAGCTAAATCTTTATATTGGCCAACTTTTGCTTATGATAATGTAGCTGGTTATGATCTAATGGGTAAGGTAATGGCAACTGAAGGTAAAGTAAATAATAGTTTATTTGAAATTAACGACACTCCTATTCTTGGTTCAGCACGAAGATGTATTTATCCACCCTTAGTTTCTGGAAGTTTTGCTTTTGTATATCTATGTAATTTGCCTACTTCTAAACTTATTAGTTCTCTATTTTTCATTTTTTTTGTAATTTCTTTTTATGCTAGTTTAAGATTATTCACCAATAAAACTAATTCGATTATTATTACTTTCCTTACAGTGATAACACCGGAAATGTTTGCTTTCTCTTCTCTTTCAACGACAAATATACCAACGGCCATATATGGTTCTTTATCGATCATTTACTTATATATATGGCTTAACAGAAGAAAACAAAGATATCTACTTATTGCCTCTCTTTTAATGGGGTTTAACATCTGGACAAGAAGTGATGCTGTTGTATTTAATATGGCAGGTTTCATTGTTTTATTATTCGATGCCTTAAAGAATAGAACTTGGAAAGAACTATTAATTTATTCTTTAATTGCATTTTTACCATTTATCGCTTGGAATTTATATATAAAATTTAATATCAATGTTGATCAAAATGTATTCATAAATAGACCATTCTGGGATTCCAATAAATTTAATAGAGTCCTAACCTGGGTTAAAAATTTAGTGATAAATACAAATTTATACGGCATTTCCTTTTATGTTTTTTTTATATCGATAATCATAAATACAAAAAATCTTTTTAAAGAAAAAACCAGTATGTTATTAATTCTATTTTTCATTTCATGGGGAATTTATACTTTATTATTTTACCAGATGGATAATACAAAAATGGATTCATTGGATAGCATGATGAAAGCTTCTTATAGAAGAGGTTTATTTGCATTCATTCCTATCATGTGGTTCTATATCTCAACTAATAAAGTAATAAATTCTTTATTTAATAAGTATGAAATATTTTTATTTTCAAAATAAATTTCAAGAAAAAATTATGAAATTATCTATTATAATGCCAATTTATAATGAGAAAGAGACATTAGAAAAAATTGTTGAAAAAGTCCAAAAAGTTTCAATAGAAAAAGAAATAATTATGGTTGACGATGGTTCTACTGACGGAACAAGAGAAATCCTGAAAAAATATGAGAATGTGCAAAATATTAAGATTATTTACCATACAAAAAATATGGGAAAAGGTACAACTATTAGAACAGCGATAAAATATATAACTGGCGATATTGTGATAATTCAAGATGCTGACCTTGAATATGACCCTAATGACTATTTAAAATTAGTAAAGCCTATCCAAAATAAGGATGCTAAAGTTATTTACGGATCAAGAGCGTTAAATCCTGAAAATAAACATTCTTATAATCGTTATTTACTTGGTGGTAAATTGGTAACATTTGTTGCGAATATCCTGTATTCACAAAGATTAACTGATGAACCAACTTGCTATAAAGTGTTTGATACAAAATTATTAAAATCTATCTTTTTAAAATGCAAGCGCTTTGAATTTTGTCCAGAGGTAACCGCTAAAATTGCCAAAAAAAGTATTAAAATAAAAGAAATACCTATAAATTATTATCCAAGAGATTTCAAACATGGTAAAAAAATAAAATGGTACGATGGTTTGGAAGCAATCTGGACTTTGATAAAATATAGATTTTTAAAATAACACTTAGAGGAATAAATGGACGGAAAATATTTTATTTTGATAAGTATTTTTTTTAATGTCTTTGGACAGTATTATATGAAATTAGGAATGAAGAAATTCGGAGTTGTTGTAATTAACAAAGATATTCTTATAACGATCCTAAAGATTATTGTACTTCCAAATATACTTTTAGGATTATTCCTATATCTAATAAGTGCATTTTTTTGGATAATTGCTCTATCAAGGGTGGAACTCAGTGTTGCTTATCCAATGTTAAGTATTGGTTATATTTTGATAATGCTTATCTCTTATTTTCTATTAAATGAACCTATAGGAATTTATAAAATCATAGGAACTTTATTAATAATCTGTGGAATATATTTTATATCAAAATAATTGTTCATTTCTTAATTCTTTGCATAGGACAAAAAGGTAATCAGAAAATTGACCCTGCTATTATTGGTTATCAAAGGTTGCACATTGCTCAATTGGAAATGTTATATAAATTGACAAATGAAGAGATATTTAAAGAATATGCAGGAAAATTTATAAAGCAGGATAATTGGCGGAATGCAAACAGGATGTATAAAATAAAGTTACGGGCTTTAAAAAAGATTGGACGGTTATGATTTTATTTGTATATACGGGATTTTCCTCTATTGTCAAAAAAGATTATGATATGCTCCATAAGTATTTTAGAATAAAAAAAATCTGTTATAAAGCCAGTAAAAAATTAATTATAAATTTATTAAGCCAGATTGAGATGTTTATCTGGTTGTTAAAAAATATTTGGTCAGCAAAATTTATTTATATATGGTTTGCTGATTATCATTCTTTATTGCCAATTTTATTTGGAAAATTATTCAGAAAGAAATCTTTTTTAGTTTTGGGTGGATATGATGTAACTTATATTCCTGAAATAAAATATGGTTCATTTTCAAATCCACTTAGAGCTTTTTGCACAAAATTTTCTATAAAAAATGCAACATTAAATTTACCTGTTTCCGATAATCTAAAAGAAGAAGTTTTAGAAAAAATTCCTAATGTAAAAATAAAAGTCCTTTATACAGGACACTCAAAGGATCAATTTTTTCCTTTAAATAGCTTAAAGCAAAGAATAGTTTTAACAGTTGGGGCAGGAGATACTTTACTACGCATAAAACTAAAAGGTATAGATTTTTTTGCTGATGTTGCCAGGGCAATGCCAGAATATAAATTTATTGTTATTGGTATATGTGAAAACGCTTTAAGATATTTGAAAAATATTCCATTCAACTTAAAAATTTTAGGTAGAGTTGGGCAAAATGAACTATTAAAATCCTATCAGAAGTCAAAAGTGTATACTCAATTTTCAATGCGAGAGGGCTTACCAAGTGCTGTTTGCGAAGCAATGCTTTGCGAATGTATTCCTGTTGGATTTAATAACGGAGGTATTCCAATAGCTATTGGTGATTGTGGGTTTATCTTAAAAGAAAAAAATGTGGATAAAGCAGTTGAGCTAATTAAAAAGGCAATGAATTCAAACAAAAGTCTTGGAAAAAAAGCAAGACAAAGAATTATGAATAATTTTTCAATAGCAAAAAGGGAAAAAAAGCTCTTTAAGCTTATTGTGGAGTAAAATGAAAAATAAAGTATTAATAACTGGTGCGGGTGGGTTTATTGGTTCACACTTAGTAGAACTTTGTGTCCAGCAAGGACTTAAAGTTAGAGCCTTTGTTAGATATAATTCTCAAAATAATTGGGGCTGGCTAGAGCATTCAAAATATTTAAAAGAGATTCAAATAATCACAGGTGATATCCGCGATTTTGATTCTGTAAAAAAAGCAATCCAAGATTGTGAAACAGTTTTTCATTTAGCAGCACTTATCGGAATACCTTACTCATATAATTCTCCAATAGCCTATTTGCGAACAAATATTGAGGGAACATACAATGTTCTTCAAGCTTCAAAAGAACTAAATACAGAAAAAATTATTATTACTTCTACAAGTGAAACCTATGGTACTGCCCAATATGTACCAATTGATGAAAAACATCCAGTTGTAGGACAGTCTCCTTATTCTGCTTCTAAAATTGCTGCTGACCAATTAGCAATTAGCTATTATAGGTCTTTTGATATGCCAATTAAAATAGTTAGACCTTTCAATACTTATGGACCAAGACAATCAGCAAGAGCAATAATACCCACAATAATTATTCAAATTTTATCTGGTAGAAAAAAGATATTTCTTGGTAATTTATATACAACAAGAGACTTTACTTATGTAACTGATACTGTTGAAGGTTTCTTTGAGATTGCGGAATCAAAAAAATTGTTTGGTGAAACTACAAATATTGGAATGAATACAGAAATTTCAATTAATGACTTAGCAAAGTTGATTGGACAAATTATGGGGATTGAAATTGAAATTTATTGTGATAAAAAAAGATTAAGACCAAATAACAGTGAAGTGGATAGATTAATTTGTGAGAATTCTAAAATATTAAAAAATACAAATTGGCTACCAAAATACAATCTTGAGTCGGGATTAATTGAGACAATTGAATGTATTAAAGACGATATTAGTTATTATAAATCAGAAATTTATAATGTTTAAGGTTGAAATATGAAAGATATAAAAGCGATTATATTAGCAGGTGGAAAGGGAACAAGGTTGAAGCCATATACTACAAATTTTCCAAAACCTCTTATGCCTATAGGTGATAAACCCATTCTTGAAATAGTAATTAATAGTCTTAAAGAAGCGGGTATCAAAGATGTTATAATTACTACAGGCCATTTAAGCGAGATGATAAGGACATTTTTTGGAAATGGTCAAAAGTTTGGTGTGAATATTAAATATTCAATAGAAGACAAACCATTAGGCACAGCAGGTCCAATCAAACTCTTGAAAGATGAGTTAAAAGAAAATTTTTTAGTCATGAATGGCGATGTATTAAGTGATATAAATTATTCAAGAATAATAGATTACCACATAATAAATAATAATATTGCTACTGTAGGAGTTAGCTTAAGAAAAGTTCATGTGGATTTTGGTTTAGTTGAGATAGATAAAAAGAATAACTTTTTATCTTGGAAAGAAAAGCCTACAATTGAATATTTAGTAAGTATGGGAATTTATGTTTTTGCTCCTGATGCTTTAAGATATTTACCAAGTGAGGATTTTTTTAATTTACCAGATTTTATACAAATACTAAAAAAAAATGATTTAAAGATTATGGGTTATATACACAAAGGTTACTGGCTAGATATTGGTAGACCTGCAGATTATGAAAAAGCATGTAATGACTTTGAGGGAAGGTAACAATGTTCGCTGAAAAGAGAATTATTGTTACCGGAAGTTCTGGATTTATTGGTAGTCATTTAGTTAGAGAATTAGAAAAAAGAAAGGCAAAAATTATTGAGATCGATTTACAAAATGGTTTTGATTTATCAATTTGGGGAAATGTAAGAAGGATAAAAAAGTTTGATATAGCTTATCATTTAGCTGCAAGAACATACATTCCAGACTCATATAAGAGACCACTTGATTTCTACAATTCCAATATTCTAACCACATTAAATATGTTAGAACTTTGTAGATTGTATAATGCAAAAATAATTTTTCCAAGTTCTTATGTTTATGGCAAACCAAAATATTTACCAATTGATGAAAGACATCCTGTTGAAGGATTTAATCCCTATGCACAAACTAAAATAATATGTGAAAAAATATGTGAAGGATATAGTAGGGATTATAATGTTAATGTAATAATTTTAAGACCGTCTAATTGTTATGGGGAAGGACAAAAAATAGATTTTCTTATTCCCAAAATAGTTAGCCAAGCAAAAACTAAACAAATACAATTAAATGATCCTAATCCAAAGAGAGACTTTATATATGTTGATGACCTTGTTGATGCTTTTATAAAAGCCGCATCATATTCTGAATCTAATTTTGAAATATTCAATATTGGACTTGGTAAAAGCTATTCAGTCAAAGAAATCGTTACATTTATTATCAATAATTTTCCAGATGAAATTAAAGTAGAGTTTTTGAGTTCTGATAGAAAAATTGAAATTATGGATACAGTTTATAATATTAATAAAGCAAAACTGAAATTAAATTGGACTCCAAAAGTTGGCTTAAAAGAAGGATTAAAAAAGACAATTAACAGTTTTAAAGACCAATATGTCTGATTCCTAAAGAAATTATATTAAGAATGCCGGTATATTTCTAAAATAAATAAGGTTATAAGTGAAATGATGCAGAGTATACGCAAATTTATATCAAAATATCATAGACTTACGGAGTCATTTGTTAAGCTAAAATTATACATCAAATTTCCACATAGATTAATTACTGATATTAAAGTTTTTATATGGAGGTATCATATTTTTGGACAGAGCAATAAGTGTGATTTTAGATGGTCAAATGGAAACAGAGATATCAGATATTAGGAGACAAAGATGAAGAAACGGAACAGGTATAGTGGAGTATATAAG
>Ga0268281_1000763_pt1 | contig 21963 bp, 21 predicted proteins | sample saktaG_10_FD_190134 | JGI IMG/M metagenome (GOLD analysis project Ga0268281, IMG submission 190134) | Saline water microbial communities from Sakinaw Lake, British Columbia, Canada - sak_2011_5_24_50m | ecosystem: Environmental > Aquatic > Non-marine Saline and Alkaline > Saline ...
TTTTGGCCATGTTTTTTATTTTTTTTAAACCAAGCAGCCGACCGACTTTAGAAAACGATAACAGCCTATCCATAAGTGGACACTGCTTGCACTTTTAATTAATTTTAAATTTTTAAAATTAATTTTGAATTAAATAATTAAATTTATTTAAAATTATAAATTCAAACTTAACTTCCTAATATAATTTTAACTCTTATAAAAGTTATGTCAATAGTGGATAACAATAATTTCTTCTTTTAATTTAATCTTAAATTTTTTATAAACTTTTTCTTTACAAAGATTAATTAAATACAAAACATCTTTTGTTTTTGCATTTTTAAAATTAATAATTACATTAGCATGAAAATTAGAAATCATCGCTCCCCCACATTTTTTTCCTTTTAGATTACATTTTTCAATAAACCAGCCAACAGAAATTTTTCCTTTCTTAATAGTCGCTCCCTTCCTGTATTTATACGACATTTCTTTAGCAAGAATATTTTTAAAAATACTTCCCGCTGAAGGATATTTAAATATACCTGTCTCATATTTATATTTCCAATAATTTCTGGATTTTTCCATTATCTTCTCTTTATGCCCTTTCTTAATAAAAAGTTCAACTTCCCAAATAACTTCTTTCTTTTTTTTAAAAATACTCTCCCTGTATTTAAACTTACAATCCTTCTGAGAATATATTCTTTCTTTGCATGTTTCTATATCTATGGTTTTAACTTTTTTTACAAAGTCTCCAAAATGATAGCCAAACCCACCTGCATTACAAAAAACTGCTCCGCCGATTGTTGCTGGAATTCCATTAGTCCATTCCAAACCTTCAAATCCTTTCTGCAACAATTCCATTAACATTATCCCTGCTCCAACAACAATTGTTTTTTTATTTATTTTTTTAATCTTATTGTTTTCTATCTTAATTACTATCCCCTTATATTTTTTATCAGGAAATAAAATATTAGAACCATTTCCTAAAATAAAAACAGGCAAAGAATTTTCTTTTGCCCAATATAAAGTTTTTATTAATTTATCTTTTGAGGATATTTTTATAAAATATTTTGTTTTTCCGTTGATACGAAAAGTATTGTATTTCTTTAAAGAAGCGTCTTTTTTTATCCAACTAGAGGTTTTCATAATAAATGGGGCCTGGAAGGGTATACTCCTATACTATTTGTTATAAGTGAGTGCTCAGCTTCCAGAACCCCAATAAAGTTTAAACATATTAAATCAACAAGTCAAGCAGAATAAAAAGAATTCCCGCTCTGTAAACAGAACGGGAATTCAACAAATAGTTGGGTCATCTTGGTAAAAGAATAAATTCTTTTAGCGAGACGACAAACACTCACTTAATCTGTATTATACTCTATTTTACCTTAAAAATCAAGTGCTAATGTGTAGGAATCTCAAAAGGTATACGCCACGCTTTTAAAGCAATAATAACATCAAAAAATATACTTCTATTCTTAAGATAATAAAAGTCATATTTTAGCTTTTCTTGAGCATCCTCTACTGAAGAGCTATGTGGATAATTGATCTGCGCCCAACCAATCACTCCAGGCTTATTTAATAAACGAAACTGATAAAATGGAATTTCTTTCTTAAACAGGTCAACTAACTTTTTTTCTTCTGGCCTTGGACCTACAAACGAAATATCTCCTTTGATAATGTTTAAAACCTGAGGAACTTCATCTAAATGCAAAAATCTAAGAATTTTTCCAATTCGAGTCACACGAGGATCATTCTCTAATGTCCATGAAGGACCAATCTTATCTGCCTTATCAAACATAGTTCTGAATTTATATATATAAAACTTTTTGTCTTTTGACCCAATACGTACTGATTTATGCAAAACAGGTCCATTTGAATCTAATGTAATCAATAAAGCAATAATAGGCCAAAGGGGTAAAGAAACAATAAACAATACAAGGCCTCCAAAAATATCAGAGATTCTTTTTAATGTTTCATATAATCCCCAATTCTTACTATAATAATTTTCTAAAAACCATGCTGATGAAAGAAGATTAACTGGAATTTTCTGCAAAACAGATTCATAAAAATCAATAATATCAACTACTTTTAATTTGAGTCTAACGTCAGGAACATATGAAAGTAAAGGATCAAATAAATTAGAATCTACCACAAACAAATCAATCTCATTTTCTTCTAATTCTTTTGTTGTTTGATCTATTTCTTCAGAAGATAAAGTCTTAATTACATCATATCCAATCTGGGGATGTTTTTTTAAAAACATATTTATTTCACTAGCCTCTTTTGTTTTAGAAATAATTAAAACATTAATCCTAGGAATTTTTATAATACGATTAAAGATAATCCTCCAAATTAAAAACAGAATAAAAGAAAGAGCAAGAGTTAAAAACAAAACTTTTTTTGGAGCAAAAGAAGGAACAAATAAATAAAAATAGGTAACAGAGATAATAGCAGCTAAACTAAATAACTTAAAAACCATCTCAAAGAATCTTTTCTTATTTGCTGCGTACCTTAATTCATAAAGATGGCTTATAGAGAATAAAATAATCCAAATTAAGAAAATCAAAGAAAAAGGTAAAAAAAACTGGGAAAATACCTCTTTATTAAAAGGAAAACCATGTCTTAATAATATTGCCAAGTACAAAGACAAATAAAAGACTAATAAGTCCCCTATTATTAAGAATGTAGATTTTATTTTATTCTGGAACATCTTTTTAAAATTATCTATTTTAATATAGCAACAAACAAATAAGGTTCATTTTCTATGATAACACAATTTAAATAAATTTTAATATTAAAAAGATTGTTAATGCCGTATAAACACCTGCCACAATATCATCAATTACAATCCCCCATCCACCATAAAGATTTTCAATTATATTAGCAGGATATATCTTTATAGTGTCAAATAAACCATAAATAAACAAAATTGAAATAAACATGATTATAGACAAATTTGTAAACCAAATTGTAGCTATTAATACACCAATTACTTCATCAATAATAATTCTTCTAGGATCTTTTCTTTTAAAGAGCTTTTCTGCTTTCGTAGTTAAGGGAATAGCAAAAATAATAAGAATTAAAGTAATTAAAATTTTAGTGAAAAGAGGTAATGGATGGACTAAATACGCAATTACAGTACCAAAAGCCACTCCTACCGCTCCAGGAAAAATAGGACTATAGCCAAGCCCAAAACATGTTGCAAATAATTTTACAAAAAAACTTTTGTAATTGTTTCTAAAATCCATTATTTATGTTCCTTTTTCTTTTTATAAAAGAAATGAAATAACCCAAATAGAAAACTAAAAATAAAATACCAAATATTTAAAGACGAATTAATTACTGCTCCACCTGCATAAACTCTTATCGCATAAGTTAAGGCCACAAAAATAGAATTAACAAAACGCGCTTTTTCTAACCATAAACTATAAATAATATCTAAAATAATAAATGAAGCAAATAAAATTGTAAATCTTAAATTAATCTGCAAAGCAAGCCATAGACTTAAAACTATTAAGATTAAACTAATAAATAAAGCGACACCAGAATTTAATTTACCTGAAGCAATAGGCCTTTTAGACTTTTCTGGATGTTTCTTATCTTTTTCTATATCCAAAACATCATTTAAAATAGAAACTGCACCAGCAGATAAACTAAATAAGAAAAATGCCTCTACTGTTTTAAGAAAAAATCCGCAATCAAATATTAACCCAGCAAGAATTAAAGGAATAAAAACAAAAAGATTCCCAATCCAATCTTTTAACCTAAAACTTAAAAAAATGTAAGACAATATATTCATATTTTTATTATATATATTATACAACATTTTTAACATTTTTTCTCAAAAATCCCATTACTCTATTAAAAATATCCTTAATTTCATCTTTTCTTGGCACAAAAACATCATAAAACCCTAATCCTGTTTCCTTGTTAAAAAAATAATAATGGAAACCAAGGGCCAATAGATAAGTAACTGTTGAGGACAAAGCAGCAGCTATCATTCCGTATTGAGGAATATAGATAAAATTCAAAATAATATTAAGAACTGCAACCAAAAACCAACAGATAGTAAACTTGAGAGGATAACCGATGCTAAAAAAGTACTGGCTTAAAACAGTAATTACTGACCAGGCAATTAAACCGGGTAAGAGAAAAATAATAGGTCTTACAGAAGGCAAAAATATTTGTCCATACAATAACCCAATTAATGATTTGATAAAGAGTAACGTACCTATTGCTATTAAAAAAACCAAGAATAAAGAAATCCGAGAATACTTTGCAATTGATCTTTTCTTTAATTTCTTTTCAGCGTTAATTTTAGGAAAAATCACCGCAACGATAGAAAAAGGTAGAATTAAAAAAACATCACCAAAACTAGAAGCTAAAGAATAAAAACCTGCTTCAGTTGCGCCTCTAAAAAAATTCACCATATATAAATCAACCCGCAATATTAGAAGATAAAAAATACCAGCTAAGAATATTTTAAATCCATAATTTAGAGCCTTTTTCAAAAGTTCCAGATTAAAATTAAAATGGAAACCATCTAATAGAAAAATAAATCCCATTGGCAATAATGCACTTATAATATTCACCAAAATATACCAAAGAAGAACATAGAAAACATCCAATTTAAAAACTAATAATAATAAAATTACCCCAATCAAATTTATTATTTGAGCAATTATAGTAAAAATATTAATTTTTCTAAATTTTTGTTCCCCTGTTAAAATAGAAGAAAAAAAATTAGACCAAAAAAAGAATGGCAAGGACAATAGATAAAAAAGTAAATAGCTTCTAGGAATATTACGGAAAAATATAGGAAAGTTAAAAACAAGAACCAAAATAACTAAAAAACAGATAATACCAATTATTAACCCTAACCAAAAAGAATTACCAATGATATCTTTCCTTTCAACACTCTTGTTAGAAATAGCATAATTATTAAATCCTCCTATACCTAGATTGCCTAATGTTAAAGCTGCAGTTCCTATCATTACAATAATTGCTAAAAGACCTTTCCCGTAAGGACCTAGGGTACGAGCAATAATAATTCCAGCCAAGGCACTTAGAAACAAGATAATTATTTTTGCACCAAAGGTAAATGAAATATTATTAAGAACAGAATTATTTTCTTTAGTTATTGACATAAATATTCGCTATATTTTTTAGAAATATCTCTGATATCAAAAAGGCGCCTATTTTTATTAATCCATCCAAATGATGCATTCCTTAGTTTAATTGCCTCTTCTTTATTTTCTAATACCAATCTTATAGCTTCATACAAATCATCAATATTAGTTGGTTTTACTAAAATACCTGTTTTATTATGCTTAATCAATTCTTTTATTCCGTCAACACTAGATGCAATTATAAGTTTTTTAGCAACAAGGGCTTCAACAATAGCAATACCCAATCCTTCCGATAGAGAAGGAAGAACAAAAACATCCATCTGCTTTAAATACTGTCCTATATCTAATACCTCACCAACAAACCTTACATTTGATAAACCATTGTTTTCTGTGAAATGTTCCAGATTTTCTCTTTCAGGACCATTGCCAACAAAGATAAATACTGGTAATTTAATTCCATCATCTTTTAATTTTTTCAAAGCTTTCAAAATATAAATATGTCCCTTTATTTTATCTAAGCGTGCTACAGTACCAAAAACGGGTTCCCAATCTTTATCTAATTTTTGATAAGACAAAAATTTATCAAAATCTATGCCATTATATATAACTTCAATTTTTGAATTAGGAACTTTAAAATAATTAATCAAAAACTCTTTAACATTATTAGATATGGCTATAGCATTAGTTGTTCTTCTAAGGGCTCTCATTTTAAGCCATGCAATAATTAAGTTTATTCTGATTACATCGTGTTGAATAGAAATCAATTTTGTATCCAAACCAAAACTTGCCCAATAACCTAAAATATCAGACTGATATAAAGAAGTTATAATAACATCCGGCTTGATTTTTCTTAAGAAAACAATTAACCTTAAAAGGATAAATGGAGTACTTAAAATCCATATCACTTTAAAAAGTAAAGATGAAGAATATCTTTTAGAACCGGCGAGAAAAATTGGAAATCCCAATTTTCTAAACTCTGATTCCATTTGACCAGATCCCAAAATCGTTATAATACTCGCCTCAAATCTATCTCTATCCAAATTTTTTAGAATTTCTAATAATACCTGCTCTGTTCCGCCGATTAAAAAATTATTCCATATAAAAACTAATTTCTTCTTTTTCATAAAATGACTAATTCATTAGATTTTAAAAAAATATTAATAATATCATCTTATGCTCCACCTTCTATGAGTGGAGCGTCACAAAATATATATAATCTTTTGCGTGATTTTCCAGAAAACTCATATTGTATCCTGACAAGTTTTTATAACATTGATAATATATCGGCAAAAACTGGCATATGGCTAAAAGGAAAATATATCTTTTATGATAAAATCTCTGCTTCTGGATTGTTAAAAATTCATTCAGAAAAAACAAAAGAACAACCATCTCGCTTAATTCTAAACAAATTAAAGTATTTAGTAAAGCGCATTTGGTTTCTAGGAGCTCTGGGAGGAGCTTTTATTATGGGTTCACAAATTATTATGATAATACGAGCTGGTATTAAAACCATTAAAAAAGAAAAGGTTAAAATAATGATAGGTTTCTCCGATTATGGCCCAGCAATGATTTCCACCTATATCCTTAATAAAATAACCAAAAAACCTTATTATATATATCTTTTTGATATTTATAAGGATAATTTTTATCCGGTTTTTCCTGCTGGTATTTTAGCTAAAATTTTTGAGTCTAAAATACTGAAAAATGCAGAAAAAATAATAGTAACTAATGAAGGAACATTAAATTTTTATGTTAAAGAATATGGAGAAAAAATTAGAAAAAAAATTATTATAATCCATAATTCGACATTTTCTGAAAATTATCTTAATCTCCATAACAATTACAATCCAAAATCACCATATACCATACTTTATACTGGTAGCATTTATTGGCCCCAAATTAGAAGTTTAAAAAATCTAATTACGGCTATTAAAGAAATTAATGATATTGATATCAATTTAAAAATCTATTCCCCTAATCCAAAAGATTATCTAAAAAAAATTGGAATTACAGAAAGTGAAAAAGTCAAAATATTAGTAGCTTCTCCTCAAAAAATGCCAGAAATTCAAACCAAAGCTGATATTCTATTTTTGCCTCTTTCTTGGCATACAAAAAGTCAAAAAATCATTGATACTGCCACACCGGGAAAACTTGCAGATTATTTGATTTCAAACAGACCAATTTTAATTCATGCTCCATCATCAACATTTTTAACTCAATATGCCAAAAAGAATAATTTTGCCTATGTAGTTGATGAAGAAAATATAGAAAAATTAAAATCAGCTATAAAAACGCTTTTATTTGATAAAACACTTACAAAACAAATAATAAAAAAAGCAAAAGTTATTTTTTTAAAAAATCATGATGCTAGCTTTAATGCTTTGACATTTCAGAATTTCTTTAAAAATAACTGTGTAGGACTATAACTTCTTTATAAACAGGGTAAGAAAAACTATAATTTTACAATTAGACATTGCGATCCAGACATTTCAATAATTGGCTCTGGTTTGTTTTCAAAAAAATCATCAAATGATTTTTTAACCCCCGGTGTATCTATATAATTATGCGATATTATAATTCCACCTTTATTCATTCTTTGATAAAAGAATTCTAAACAATTTAATGTAGATTCATATAAATCTACATCAAGATGAACGAATGAAAATCTTTTATCTTTTATAGGATCAGCAGTAAATGGAAAAAGCCCTTTATAAAAATAAACATTTGAATATTCTTTTAAAGATTCTTTCGTATCTTCAAATATGACAGAAAACTCCCCTTTATGGAATTGCTTTGGATTGTCTACGTTGCTTAAATTTGGTAGACCTTCAAAAGTATCAAATAAATGAAGCGCTTTATTTCCCTTAGCTTCACAAATTAGCTTTGCACTCCCTCCTTTATAAACACCAACTTCTGCAATATCTCCATTTATTTTTTCTGTTTTCTTGATTAACATAAATACTTGGTAAGCTTCATTATCAGCCAATAACATTTCAGTTTCATTTTTTATTTTTCTAATTAAATTAATAACTTCCAATCTTTCTGGATCATGAAAATAAATAATAACGCCTCTTCTGTGTGAAACGATATTTGAAATTATATACGAAATAAATTTACTTATTATTCTTCTTGGAAATACTAAGCATTTGGTAATATTTTTTATAATTTTCTTCATAGGAATTTTATTAAATTCGTCTTTTTGTCCTTTTATTTTGTTTATTTTATTTATAGAAATCTTCATTCAATAATCTTATATATGTTTTAAATAAAATTGCCCGATTCTGTCTACGACACATCGCACATCACTTTGGTCCAAATTGTAATAAAGTGGTAACCTTAAAATCCTTTCGCTTTCTTTTGTTGTATAGTTGTCTACTCCATTGAATCTTCCATATTTTAACCCTGCAATCGAAGTATGAAGAGGTATATAGTGAAAAATTGAATAGATATTACCTTCTTTAAGATAATTAATCAATTTCGTTCTTTCTTCTATATCCTTACACTTTATATAAAACATATGAGCGTTATGCTCGCATTCTTTTGGAATATATTGTAATTGAATTAATCCCTTTTCTTGTAAAAATTTCAATCCATTATAATAAATATTCCAAGTATCTAAACGATTTTGATTAATTTTTTCAGCTTCTTCTAATTGTGCATATAAATATGCAGAGCTTAATTCGCTAGGCAAATATGAACTTCCTATATCAACCCATGTATATTGATTAATTTCACCTCTTAAAAATTTACTTTTGCTTGTCCCTGCGTCTCTGATAATTTCGGCTCTTTCAATAAAATCTTTGTTTTTAATTAAAATAGCTCCACCTTCACCCATCGAATAATTCTTACTTTCATGAAAACTATAACATCCAAAATCTCCTATAGTTCCCAAAGATTGATGTTTATATGTTGACATTACTCCCTGAGCAGCATCTTCTATGACATAAAGATTATATTTTTTAGCAATTTCCATTATTTTATCCATTTCACAAGATACTCCTGCATAATGCACCACAGTAATTGCTTTTGTTTTATTTGTAATTGCGTCCTCAATTAAAGTTTCATCTATATTCATCGTATCCGGCCTAATATCAATAAAAACTATCTTTGCACCTCTTAATGCAAATGCATTTGCTGTTGATGAAAAGGTATAAGATGGGGTTATAACCTCATCGCCAGATTTAATGTTAATCAAAATTGCGGCCATTTCTAAGGCATGCGTACAGGAAGTTGTTAGTAATGCTTTTGATGTATGAAAATTTTGCTCAAACCAAACATTACATTTTTTTGTAAATGGACCATCTCCACATAGTTTTCGATTGCTTTCTATCGCCTCTTTAATATATTGTTGTCCTTTTTCAATAAAAGGTGGAATGTTAAATGGTATCATAATATAATTTTCTCAAACTTATTTTGAAAAATGTATTTAGGACTATCTTTCCCACAGTTAAAAATAACATCTAGCACACTCACATAATGATTAAAGTCACCGTACAACTGCTTATATTCTGGATATTCATACTTAATATACTCTAGTCCTATATTCGCTTCCCTAAATTTATCTTCTGTAATATATCCTTTGGCTGCAGGTCCTGATAGATAACAGGTAGCATCTAATTGTTTACATATATCAATTACTTTGTCATCCTTTACCCCTACTGTTTTTAATTCTATTGAATCAATAAATTCAGTTTTAATTCCAAGAACATTCGCAATTAACTTAGTTATATATATATTAAATTGTGATAAATTTGTCCATTTATTTTTTAAATAAATATCTTCTAACATAAAATGATATTCTTTTAAAAATGGTGCTTTAGAATAATTTTGTATTATCTTATTATAATGGTTTTGTTGCCAATTCACTTCATTAGAAATTTCTATTTCTAATATCCTAGATTCCGTAGGTGCTTTTTTAACAGGCGCTGTTAACCATTCTAATCCATTAGGCGTTTTTATTCGATTTCTATTGCGCCAATCACCTTTTGTATATTGCACGTCTTCATGAAAGACAAAAATATCTACTTGATTAATCATATCAAATACGCCTTTCCAAGGTATGTAATTAGATTGCAATATTGCTACTTTTTTCATTTATTGCCTTACAAATTTTAATTATTTCTTTCTCTTCTATTCCTATTAAAGGAAGATTCATTATCTTTTCTTCCATCTTAAAAGCATTTGGGTAATTTCTTTTATCTTCGCCAAACATATTAACCACAACTGGATACCAATCACTAACTAGAATTTCTTTTTTTAATAAAAATTTAATCATTTCTTTCTTATAATTTTTATCAACCAGCAAATTAAAACGCCAAGGAACTGCTCCTTTATTAAACAAGTATTTTTTTACTATAGAGTTTTCATGTATATTTTTACAATATAATTGGTAGTTTTTCTTTCTTAATTTTATGATACTTTCTAACTCTTTCAGCTTATTATTTATGATTTCTTTTGTTTTATTATCGATTCGATATAAAAAATTTTTCTTATAACAATTTATTGCTTCTTTATAAATTATTTTTATTAATTTATTTTCTTTATTATTTCTAATAACACGATATAATTGAGAAAATAATGATAATTCTTCTAAATAACTTTCTTTGTATGTTTTTAATTTATCATTTAATACTTTTATCTTCGTAAGATTTTTTTTGCTTACAATCATTCCACCATTCCCAATTTCTAAAGTTTTTGAATATCCAAAACTAAAAATTGAATAATCTCCAAAACTACCACAAACTTTTCCATACAACTCACTTCCCATTGCTAATGCACAATCTTCAATAGCTAATATTTTTCTCTTTTTTAAAATTCCAGTAATTTTAGCAATATTTTTACAAGAATTGCCATAAATGTGTGAAATAATTACTGCTCCAATATCATTCTTATTTTCTAATTTTTTTAATATTTCTTTTAAAGAAATATTTCCATCATCATCCACATCGACAAAGATTGGTTTATTCCCACTATATATAACTGGATATACTGCAGCATAACAAATATTTGCTGGGAGAATTACAAATTTATTAGTTATATTATTAGATTTTAAGATTAAATAAATTGCACTACTTCCCCTACCACTATATAAAAAATTTCTTTTTTGTAAAAAAATTTCAAAATTTGTCATTTTTTATCGTCTACATTAATAAGTCTTTCGGTACTAATTCTTTCATCATATCCATATATGCCCTGCCTTCTCCTGGCCATCTTGTATACACCCAATCAGGACATTGTCCGCAAATATCAGATTCAGAAAAATTATTTTTCAAGTGAGCTTCTCTTAATTTCTGCATATAATCTCCTTTCCATATTTCCTTAACCGTATGATTTTTAAAATCAGTTATTTGGGATTCGTGTTTCCAATCAGCAGGACAAAAACCAATTGCACCATTTGGTGTCAAAACAAGACGCTCCCATGGATAAACGCATGGTTTTCTTGGAATCTTCTTAAAAACCTTATCCATTCTTAATTTTATTTCTTCTTTAGCTCCACCTGCTGAATGAAGTTTACGAATAACTACATAATCTATTCCTTTTTCTTTCCAAAATTTTTCAAAATCTAATGCTTCGTGCTTATTTAAGGGTTGTTCAACAAAACTTACTACCACTTTAGTCTTATAATGATACTTTTTTATAAGATTAATAAGTCCCAAAACATTAGCCCTCGTTATATTAAGATCACCATTAACCCTAATTTTTGAATAAGTTTCATTCGTAAATGCATCAATACTAATATCAATAACATCCACACCAATATCAAGCAATTTTTTTGCTTTTGATTCTGTTAAAAGCATTCCATTTGTTGTAACATTAATTTTTGTTTTTGAATTCTTACAAGCGTATTCAAGCATTTCTTCTATTTTAGGATGAATAAGAGTTTCTCCATGTGCCGTATATCTTAAGTATTGACAAATACCCAAACCATCTGTAGAGACTTCATCAATAAGCTTTTTATGTAACTCTATGTCTAAATTAGCTCCGCTAAAAGCCTTGGATTTAACAAATTCACTATGGGGACAATGAATACATGCAAGATTGCAGTATTGTGTTACATCAACGACAATCTGAGAGGGAAACTCTGAGCTCAAGTGTTTTTGGAAACCATATTTTTGATTTTTCATAATATTATGTTTAAAATTATTCTTTATTTTGAAATATTTTACCCCAATCTTCTTTTAATTTTTTCTCTGTAAAATTTTCTTTAACATTATCTATATTTTTTGATATTACATCATTCGGCATTTTTTGAAATAATTCGTTAAAATTCTTATTTAAACTATAAACTTTTAATCCAAGATTGCTACAAAGTTTCCAAGAAGTAATATCGTCTCTTATATATACCTTTTTCCCTAGCCCGAGCAATATGATAATATTTCCAAGAGCTTGTTGTTCTTCATAACTAAATATTGCTATATCGATTTTAGCCAACAATTCTGAATATTTTTCAAAAGATACAAGTTCCTTTATCGGATTAAATTTATCGCCGAATATTTTAGTTCCTGCTTCTACTACTTTGTTTCTATAATCATCATTTCCATATGCAAGCGGGCATATAATTTCTATTGCTTTATTTTTATATTTTTCTAATTTATTAAATACTTCTAAATGGTTAAGCGCAGGATCTGCTGAATTACCAACTTGTATATATATTTTCTCATTATCTCTCTTTACTTTAGATAAATCAAGTTCTTTATATACAATGTTAGGATATAAAAATGAATAATAATATTTTCCTTTAACTTTATACCATTTTTGAGCCAATTTATAATCTTCTTTAATAAATGCTATAATTCCGCTCATATTTCTTATAACAAATCCCCTCACTATCTCATATAAATTTAATTTAAAACTTTTCTTCCTAAATTTATATTGGTATAAATCTACCCCAAAAACAACCCAATTACATTTTTTAAGTAACCATGGTTGTAAAAAGAATATTAATACTATTTCATAATCAATCAAGCCATGCAAAAATATTTTTTCACATCTGTATAGTTCCCGTATTAATGATAGTAAATCCTTAAAGTTTCTCGAGATTTTTTTTACATTCTCTCTTGAGTTAACTTTTCCGCTATTAGTTAAAATTAAAAATAAATGCTCCTTGGAATCAAAATTCTTGTTTATAAAATTAACATAAGGCTCAATAAATAGAACATAAGTAAATATATGCAAATATTTTATTTTATTTCTTTTCATACATTCTCTTATAATATTCTTGATAATCTCCAGATATAACACTTTCTACCCAGTCTTGATTTTCAAAATACCATTTAATCGTTTTAATTATCCCATCTTCAAATTTCGTTTCAAAGGACCATCCAAATTCATTTTTTATTTTTGTAGAATCTACGGCGTATCTTTTATCATGCCCTTTTCTATCTTTTACGTATTCTATCAAATTATAATTAATATTGGATAAATCAGTTTTTAAAACAGATCGATATTCTAAATTTTTCTTTATCAAATCTTTGATTTTATCTATAAGAATTTTAACTATTTCTATATTCTGTTTTTCGTCACATCCGCCTATATTATATATTTCACCTAACTCACCTTTTTCTAAAACTAAATCTATTGCCTTGCAATGATCTTCAACATAAATCCAATCTCTAATATTCTTTCCATCTCCATAAATTGGTAAACCTTTTCCTTCCAATATATTTTTTATAATCAATGGAATAAGTTTCTCCGGAAACTGATAAGGTCCATAATTATTTGAACATCTAGTGATGTTAGCTGGAAATTGATAAGTTTCTACATAAGCTCGTACAATCATATCCGCACTAGCTTTTGAAGCCGAATAAGGCGAACGAGGAGCTACAGGCGTTAATTCTGTAAAATAACCAGTCTCACCTAAACTTCCATATACCTCATCTGTTGATATTTGTAAAAATTTCACACCTTCTTTATACAAACCATCATCTTTTTCCCAAAACTTTTTGGATATATCTAATAAATTTTGAGTCCCCAATATATTAGTTTGTAAAAATAATTGTGGATCTTCTATTGATCTGTCCACATGAGATTCAGCTGCAAAATTAATAACATAATCTATATCATTTTTTAAAAATATCTTACTTACTAATTCTTTATCACATATATCGCTTTTGACAAAATTTATCTTATCTAATTCATTTTCAAGGGTTTTCAAATTCCCTGCATAAGTTAATTTATCTAAAACTATTAATTTGACACTAGCTTTATGTTTACTAATCATATACTTAACAAAATTCGCTCCTATAAACCCCGCTCCTCCCGTTATTAAATATGTTTTTATTTTCATATTCTTTAGTAATAAATTCTTATAACATTTCTGAGACTCTAATAAGGTATTTCCCATAATCTGTTTTCAGTAATGGCTGTGCTAATTCTATTAATTTTTCTTTATCAATATAACCCATTCCGTAAGCTATCTCTTCAATACAAGCAATATATAATCCTTGCCTATTTTGTATTGCTTCAACAAAATTTGAAGCTTGTAATAATCCTCTATGAGTACCTGTATCTAACCAAGCCGTACCTCTGCCGAATATTATAACGTTTAAAATATTTCTGTTTAAATATTCCTTTAAAACAGATGTTATCTCTAACTCACCTCTTTGCGAAGGTTTAAGACTTTTAGCTATTTCAATTACATTATTATCACAAAAGTATAAACCGGGAATGGCATGGTTAGATTTTGGATTTTGAGGTTTCTCTTCTATTGAAATTATTTTTCCACTAGAATTAAGCTCTATAACGCCAAATTCACTTGGATTATTAACATAATAACCAAATATAGTCGCTCCCTTTTTAAATTCTTTTGCTTTTGTAAGCTGATCTATTAAATCAGTGCCATAAAACATATTGTCACCCAATATTAAGCATACATTATCTTGTCCTATAAATTTCTCCCCTATTATAAAAGCTTCTGGTATTCCCCTGGGTTCTTTCTGAGATTTATATTCAAATCTTAGTCCTAATTGGTTACCATCACCTAATAGTTCTTTATAGATTGGTAAATCCCTTTCTGTAGAAATAATTAAAATGTCCCTAATGCCTGTTAACATAAGAATTGACAATGGATAATAAATCATTGGCTTATCATATATAGGTAATAACTGCTTACTAATTCCTTTTGTTACAGGATAAAGCCTTGAACCACTTCCTCCTGCTAAAATTATTCCTTTCATTTTAAATATTTTTTAACATTTATATTGCCTAATAATTACTATTTTTTTTGCATAAATACTGTTGATTTCAAGTCATTTATCCAAATTTTCAAAATTTTACCACTTTGCTCTCCTATTAATTCATGAATTGCTTCAATTGTCCCAGGTTGATCAAAATTATAATCATGAAAAGCAACAATTCCATTTGCCACTAATTTGTCCCATATAAGATAAAAATCATTTTTTACATACTCATGTGAATGATTTCCATCTATATACGCAAAGGATATTTTCTCACATGGCAAAATTATTTTTTTTGAATCACCAATAAGAGTAACTATATCTTTACAATTCTTTGTAACTTTCTTATAAACTTTATATTGGTCTTTATGTTCCATAATTTTCTTGTGTACTTTTAATGTCTCATTTTTTTGCTTACAAGTATGGGCATCTAATGAAAGACTAAAGGTATCAATAACATAAATCTTTTTTTCTATTTTTAGTTTTTCAAGCAATTTGGATAATTTGTAAGTTCCTCCTCCTATAAATGCACCTATTTCTACAAAGTCTCCTTCTAATTGATATATCTTTTTATTTATTATTGTATCTAATAAAAGTTCATATCCACTCATATCAGTAAACGCAGCTGGAGGAAGAAATTTATATTTTTTAATAAATAAAAAATTTCCTATAATCCTTTTAATGACTTGTTTTAATTTTGTAGGTATTATTTTTTTAATGGAAGTAATAAATTTCATAAATTTTTATTAATTTTATTTAATTACCAAAAGAATATAATTATCATCATTTGTTCGACCGAACTAATGTCTTATAAATAATCTACAATCGTTTAACGATAAATCGACTGCTCACCACTTTACTCATTTCATTATCAATTCTATTAATAATTTCGGATTTTTCCTCTTTTACAACCTGTTCTATATCTTCAGAATTAATAAAATACATTTCAATCTTATTTGAAAGATCCGCACAAACTATCTCTTTTGTTAATCGATACACCTTTAATAAATAAGGAAAAGCATTCTTGAGATAACTACGTAGGCTTGTTTTCTCCTTTGTGGTTATCTGAAAAACCATCACGCCTCCAATAGACAATTTTCTTAAACATGCTCTAAGATAAGCTAGTGCATATGTCGGATGAATATGCTGAAAGGTTATGCTTGAATAGATAAAATCAAAATAACCATCAGAAAACAAACTTAAATTTTCATCTTCGTTTACAAAGAACTTACAATTTTCTCTTGAATTATAAACCTTTGCGAGCTCTATCATTTTTTCGGAAATATCAACACCAATACTTTCATTAAAAAACTTTGCTAAAGCCTGAGTTAATCTACCTGCCCCGCAGCCAAAATCTAAACAACTTCCAAATTTTACTTTTAAACCTAAAGATTCTAATTCCTGAAAAACATCTGAAATTTCCTTTTCTCCTGTTTTAAAAAACTCATCTAACTTCCATTTATTATCTTTTTTTGTAGGATCAGAGAGGATAGCCCATAATGCATCTCCATCGGCAAGTTTATTCCAATTTCTCTGTAGCTTTTGTAAGTAATGGGTCGACATAATATTCTTATCAAAAATTATAAAAATAATCGCTTGTTTATTTAGAACCTATGGCAATTCTTTCAGCATCTCATCAAAAGAAGGAATGTTCAATTCTTTATTGAAATCGTAAATTGTGCTTAAGGATCTGTCCAATCTTTTCTCTTCATCTTTTTTAATCTCGCAATCAATATTATATTTTTCCTTAAATTTTAAAAGCATTTCATATTTAGAAACTGTTGTTGAGAAAATATGATATAAACCTGTTTGAGGATATTTTTCAGGATTGGTGATAATTTCATCACAAATCTTACCAAATTGTTTTGTAGTAATTCCATTCCAAAAATGATTAGCAAAACCATTTATTGTTTTCCCTTGTTGTTGTTTAAACCAATCCAAAAGAGAAACATGTTCTTCAATTTCAGCTCCTATAATAGATGTTCTTAAAACCAATGATTTGTCTTTAGGTTCACCTAATATTTTAGATAAACCATAGATATCTTGTGGATTCTTTTGTGAATTTTCATCATATGGATACCCTTTAAATCCATCAAAAGCGCAATCTGTTGTAATTTGAATTAGCTTATTCTTGTAATTTTCACTTAAAAGATGCGGAAATGCTCCATTCAGAAAAAAAGTAAAGCCTGAATCTTTTGCAGCATAAACATTTATTATCCCCGCACAATTTATTAAATAATCTATTTCTCCAATACTTTCAAATAATTTTCCAAGTTTAGAAGAATCTGCTTTAATATGAAGTCCTGATAAATAATCATTATATATTTCTCGAAGATCAAGTTTGATAAGTTTATGATTGTTTATATCGCCATAAACATCATCAAGTTTTTTTATTTTCTCTTCATTCCTATAAACAAGAATTAAATTATATCTATTCTTTAAAAAATTATAAACTCCACTACCAAGCATACCAGTAGGAGCTATAATAACGATTTTCTTTTTCCCTTCTATCATTTTTAATTTAAATTATGCTTTTGCTTGTAATCTTCTACTAATTCTTTTATTTCTTCCTGAGTAAGCCTTTTTTCCATATCAGACGTATATGGTTCAGCCTCTTTAGACTCATCAATATTGTGAGTAATAATAAAATAATCTCCTTTATCTTCAACCCTTGTTGTTTCTTCTTGAGATATAAGCATCTCGTGTGTCTTTTCACCTATCATTCTACCAACAATTTTTACCTCAACACCAAAACTCTCTGCTATATCACCTATTTTTGCTGAAGGAGATTTTTTAACAAAAACCTTACCATCCATTGAGCTATTAAGAGCTAACATAATTAATTCTATGGCTTGATCAGTTGTAAGAATAAATCTCGTCATTTCAGGATCAGTAACAGTAAGAGGACCACCTGTTTTAGCCTGCTCTATAAAAAGTGGAACTATACTTCCTCGACTTCCAAAAACATTTCCATATCTTACACAATTATATCCTTCAGCTATAACTATTTTTTCTTGAATAGCCTTGGTCATTCCATATACATTAACTGGTTCAACTCCTTTATCACTACTAATAGAAATTAATTGTTTAATCCCTTTTTCTTTCGCTGCCATCACAACATTTTCCGTTCCCAAAACATTAGTTTTAACAGCCTCAATTGGATTTACCTCGCATACTTCTATCCTTTTCATAGCTGCGCAATGAAAAATAACATCAACATTTCTTACAGCTTTAGAAACTGATTGATAATCTTTTACGTCCCCGATCATAAATTTAACTTTAGGATAAATAGCTCGCAACTGAGCCTGTTTTAATTCATCCCGTGAGAAAACAGTAATATCCCATTCTTTATAGAATTTTTTTATTAGCTCTTTTCCTAATGTTCCCGTACCACCTGTAATTAATACTTTCATCATTTTATTATTTTATTTTGTTAGGTTTTTGATGAAGAATAAATTTTATAATTTTATCAGAAACATTTATATCTTTTTCATACGGCGAAACCCAATCATTACTAAAATTTAACATATAAATAACAGAGTCAAGAATCCTTTTTGAATCTAACGTACCACTAAGAATATTTGAACCACATTCTACTGTTTCAGGCCTTTCTGTTGTCTCTCTTATGGTTACGGTAGGGGTTTTTAATATTGAACATTCTTCCTGAACAGTCCCACTGTCGCTAATGACGCACAAAGCGTCTTTTTCTAATTTCACAAAATCAAAAAATCCAAAAGGTTCGTTCATTTTTATCTTCTTTGATAGTTTAGTCTTTGCTTTAGATAATTTAGATTTTGTTCTGGGATGAACACTAAATATTAAATCCTTATTAAACTTTTCTGCAATTAAATTAAGTCCTTGAATTATCGTATCTAATGTTTTTGGGTCATCTACATTTTCTTCACGGTGTGCTGTTACAAGAAAATAATCCTTTTTCTTTAAACCCAATTTCTTTAAAATATCACTTTTTTCAATTTTATTTTTATAAAACTCTAAAATTTCTGTTATTGGATCTCCACTCACAAAAATAAATTCTGAGGAAATGCCTTCTTTTATTAAGTTTTCTTTTGATCTTTCTGTATATGGTAGTAACCAATCACTTATATGATCTATTATTACTCTATTTTTCTCTTCTGGTACTCTCCAGTCAAAGCATCTATTTCCTGCCTCCATATGCATAATAGGTACTTTATGGCGAGCAGCAGATATAGCAGATAACGCACTATTTGTATCTCCTAAAACTAAAAGAATATCTGGTTTTTCTTTTAAAATAACGTTCTCCGATTTTTCTATAATTTTTCCAATCTGAGCACCAACTGTATCTTCTTTTATACCAAGATAATAGTCAGGTTCTCTTAAGTCCAGCTCTTTAAAAAAAATATCAGATAGCTTTGAGTCATAATTTTGACCTGTATGAACTACCATATTCTTAATACCAATCTTATCCAATTTTTTAATAATTAGACTTAACCTTATTATTTCTGGCCTAGTTCCTAATATAGTAAGAATTTTCATAATAACTATCTAATTTTTATTTAATCTTAGAATACCACAAATATATAAAAAGTTAAAAATTATAGGTATTTTTCCCGAGATGCTAAATGTTCTTCAAATGTTTTAGAAAAGATAGTTTCTCCTGTTTTTCTATCAGTCATATAATACCAATAATCATTTGCTAATGGGCTTAAAGCGGCTTGCATTGATTCTATCCCGGGATTATTAATAGGTGCAGGAGGTAACCCTTTATAAAGATAAGTATTATAAGGAGAATCTAATTTAAATAATTCACGTGTAAGAGAACATTTTTTAAATGATTGAAATTCAGCATAACAAATTGTCGCATCAATTTGAAGAGGAAAGTTTGTGTCTAATCTTCTCCAAAGAATATCTGCTACCATTCTCTTATCTGTTTCCTCACGAACTTCTTTTTCTAATAAAGAGGCCATTGTTAAAATTTCGTAAAAACTTCTTTTTTGTTCTTTTATATCAAAAAACAGATCATTTTCAGTTTTGGAAACGAAATTATTTATAAACATTGAAAGAATTTCTTTTTCTTCTAATCCTTGAGGTAAATGATAAGAATCAGGAAATAAATATCCTTCTAATGAAGCGTCTATGGGAATTTTAGAGAAAATATCAAAATATTTTTTTTCAAGAAAATCTCCTATTTTCCATTCTTTTAATGAGGCAGATTTGTCAATTAAACCTTTTTCTTTTAAATTTTCCTCTATTTCCAACATTGTTTCCCCTTCTAATACGAGAAAACTATGATTATTAGTCAATTTTCCATTAGTAATAACCTCTGTTATATCCGCAATTGTTAGAGGTGAAACAAATTGATAATCCCCTGCTTTAATATTCTTTTCTAATCCTTTTATTTTTACATAAAACTGAAACAAAATTGATGAAGAAATATATTTTTCATTTCTTAAACGATTGGCAATACTTTTTAAGTTTTCCCCTTTAGTTATTGAAAAATTACATTCTTCCTGACAAGTTAAAGGCAAATTAACTGACGTATAAAAAAACAATACTAATATACAAGTAATGATAAATAACGAACTTTTGATAAAATATTTTTTATTCATTGTTAATTATATTTCTATGCCCTATGGATTATCATACTATTAATTATCCCTAAACCAATAAAATCTATTAAAAGATGAGAGCCTCCTGCAGAAACAAAGGGTAAAGCTATCCCTACAATAGGAAGCAACCCCAAGTTCATTCCAATATTAACAAAAGTTTCAATTAATAGTTTGATAGCAAATCCAATTGTAAAAAGCTTACAAAAATTATATGAAAAAGTATTAGCCCAAATGACTAACCTATAGAAAATAAGTAAAAAACAAATTAATAAAATAGAAACACCAAATAGACCCAATGATTCAGCTAAAGAAGCAAAAATAAAATCAGTTTTAGCTAATGGTAAAAAACGCAATTGTGTTTGAGATCCCCAACCTAACCCTCTCCCAAAAATCCTGCCGGAACCGATAGCAATTAATGCCTGCTCTCTATTATACCCAGATCCCAAAGGATCTTCTTGGGGATACATAAAACTAATAATACGTGACTGCTGATATGGTTTTAAAAGAAAACTCCATGAAAAGCCCGCTATTAAAGCGAAAATAATTAATAAAATAACAACCTGCTTAAATCTAATTCCGCTTATAGACACTAAACCAAGCCAAATTGCTCCAAATATCATTGCACCTCCTAAATCAGGTTGAGCAGCAATTAAAGCCATTGGAATAAAGGTAAAAGATCCAGAGATTAATAAATGACGAAATTGCCAAATTTCCAAATGCCTTGATGATAAATATTTAGCTAATACTATAATCAAAGAAAGTTTCCCTATTTCTATTGGTTGAAAACTAAATGATCCAAAATTAAACCAACCAGCAACACCACTACTTTTGTCTCCAAAAAACAATACAATACCTAATAAAACTAAGGAAAAGAAATACAGAGCTAAAATTAATTGCGAAGAATTAAATATCCGCCAATCCAAAAAAGAAAAAAATAAAAACGCACAAATACTTATGACCAGAAAAATTACTTGTTTTTTAAAAGAAAAAAAAGGAGAAACATCTTGAGAAGATATACTCCATAAAACCAATAAACCTAATGCAATTAAAACAAAAAGAGAAAAAAATAAAAGAGAATCATTCTTAAACATAATT
>Ga0268281_1000770_pt1 | contig 21822 bp, 28 predicted proteins | sample saktaG_10_FD_190134 | JGI IMG/M metagenome (GOLD analysis project Ga0268281, IMG submission 190134) | Saline water microbial communities from Sakinaw Lake, British Columbia, Canada - sak_2011_5_24_50m | ecosystem: Environmental > Aquatic > Non-marine Saline and Alkaline > Saline ...
CTACTTTTGACGCAAAGCCCCGCATTCCAAAATCTTTATAAACTCAATTTTCCCAAGAAATATAACCATTGACTACCGCGTCCGTAAGGAGCTTCAAAGAAGCGTAGTAGGATTAGAAAATTCTAATCAGGTTTAACCAAACTTAGTAAAATGAAAATAGAACAAGCATTACAAGAATTAAGAAAAGCAAAGAAAAGAAAATTTTCTCAAACATTAGACCTAATTGTAAATCTAGAGAATTATGATGCAAGAAAGCAGCAGATTAACACTTTTGTAAAAATTCCAAACCCATCCCCCAAGAATATTTGTGGATTCCTCACTAAAAAAACAAAGTTAGTTGATACAGTTACAAAGGAAGAATTTGATAAATTTAAAACAACAAGGGAAATAAAAAAATTTGCAAGAAAATACGATTTCTTCATTGCTGCAGCTCCTCTAATGAGTGCAATTGCTACAAAGTTCGGTCGTGTATTTGGTCCTCTTGGAAAGATGCCATCCCCACAAGGCGGAATAATCCCGGTAGATAATGACGATTCAATAAAAGCAATGGTCGAAAAGATGAAAAATATGATTAGAGTAAGAACAAAAGAAAAGACAATCAAAATCGCCATCGGAAAAGATGACATGTCTGATGAAAAATTAAAACAAAATATAGAGTCAGTTCTTCAGTCAGTCGAAGCAATTCTCCCACTAAAAAGAGATAATATCAAAAATTCAATGATTAAATTTACGATGACTAAAGCAATCAAATTAGACTGATGGTAAAAGAAAAAACACATATAGCTGAGTGGAAAAAACAAGAGGTTCATGAATTAGCCGAGCTTATGAAGAAAAAGACAGTGATGATTGTTTCAATAAAGAATCTACCTTCAGCTCAATTCCAGGAGATAAAGAAAAAAGTAAGGGATAAAGCAACAATAAAAGTTGCTAAAAAAAGCCTTATAGATTTCGCACTAGACCATTCAGGAGTAAAAGAACTTCATGATTTAGTTCCTTTTGTTGAAGATTCCTCTGCTATTCTTTTTTCAGATACAGACGCATTTGAAATTTCAGGCATGTTATCTAGTGAAAAAACACCTGCAAAGGCAAAAGCAGGTCAAGAAGCACCAGAAGATATTGAGATTAAAGCAGGTCCAACAGATTTAATTCCCGGCCCAGATATTTCTGTACTCTCATCAGTAGGTCTACAGCCAAAGGTAGAAAATGGAAAGATAGCAGTAATGAAAGATAAGATTTTATGTAAAAAGGGAGAAAAAATTAATGCCCTAAAAGCTTCAATTCTTGCAAAGTTAGGAATAGCCCCATTTAAAATAGGGCTTGAGCCCGTCGCCGCCTATATGGATGGAAAAGTTTATGCAGATATAAAAATCAACAAAGAAGAAATGTTAGATGATTTAATTGAAAAATATTCGAGAGCGCTCGCATTTGCAGTATCTCTTGCATATCCAAGCAAAGAATCACTTTCATTCATCTTAGGAAAAGCAGCATCACATGAAAAAGCAATTTCAGCCTTAATTAAATCAGATTCAAATTCAAACTAAATAAATACAAAAAAACATGGAATACATATATGCAGCACTTTTGCTACACAAACTTGGAAAAGAAGTTACAGAAGAACACTTGAAAAAAGTTATTTCTGCTACTGGTTCAGAAGTTGATGAAGCAAAGGTCAAAGTGCTTGTTGCAAGCTTGAAAGGTGTTAATATAGACGAACAGTTGGCTAACGCAGCTATCGCATCTGCACCTGCAGCAACAACAACAGAAGCACCAAAAGAAGAAAAGAAAGAAGAACCAAAAGCTGAAGCAGCTGAAGGTTTGGCTTCATTATTCGGTTAATCAGATTGATTATTTGATTTAGTCGAGGATGGAGCTACTTAGCAAGGTCCTCGAATGAGAGATTAACCGCAAGTTTAGTTTGAACAAGATATAGAAAAAGAGTTCTGATGATTAATATGGATGAGGAGAAAATGCTTGGTTGGTATCGAAATTTTGTTAGATTCTCTGATAAATATTTTCCTCATGAGTCTTTTGGGGTAATTGACAAAGCACATTTATTTAGGATTACTCGCGATGTCAACAACACACTTGGAAGAGATAAGAGAATAACCGGAACAGATCTTTTAAGAGCTGTTAGTGATTCTATGAGGGGCTTGGGTTATAATGTCAGGTCGGTCAAATAAATCAAAATCTTTAAAACCTCTTATTCTCATCAATACTAATACAAGCCGCCATCGCATAATGGTATTGCACTGGACTTGAAAAGTAAATCACTTCGCATTCGCGAATCATGAAATCCAGGCCCTTCGGGGCATCCCGGTCCGATTCCGGGTGGCGGCATTTTATCACCCGGAACTCGGACCTCCGATTCTGAGCAATTAGGTCTTGACTAACTTTATTCTTACAAGACCTAATTGCGAACAGGGTGGCGGCATTTTATCACCCGGAACTCGGACCTCCGATTCTGAGCAGAAAACCAAAAAATCAAATAAATTTAAATAAGCCTTCAATCTAACAAAATCATGAATAAAAAAGCAATTCTCGGATTAAACACTGCATTCTTCATAATCATAGCATTTATAATGATAGTTGGAATAATAACAGTAGCTAAATGGCCAATTACATCAAAAGTGATAAATAAAATACAAAACCTTTCAAGCGAAGGTAACCAAGTCACTCTTACAACTTCAAAGGGAGACATAGTTATAGAACTTTATTTAAGGGAAATGCCCATAACAGCAGGGAATTTTAAGAAGCTTGTAGAAGAAGGGTTTTACAACAACACAATTTTTCACAGAGTCATACCTCAATTTATGATCCAAGGAGGAGATCCAACCGGAACAGGAATGGGCGGACCAGGATATAAAATAAAGGATGAATTCACCAAAACAGATTTGGACAAAAATATTCGCGGAACTATTGCCATGGCTAATGCAGGCCCAAATACTGGAGGAAGCCAGTTTTTTATAAATGTAGTAGATAATAACTTCCTAGATGGGAAACATCCAATATTCGGAAAAGTTATCAAAGGAATGGACATTGTGGATAAAATTGCAAATGTTGAAAGATCATCATCAGACAAACCCCTAGAAGACATTATAATTATTAAAGCAGAAATTAATTAATCATTCTTTTTGTTATCTTTCTCACAACCAAAGTTGCAATAAACAAGCCAACAAGTATAGAACCCATAATGATTAATTCATACATATCCGGACTTCCACTAAATAAAATAGCTTTTCTCAATAATGAATCTGTCAAAAATAAAGGATTATATTTTGCGATTGCACTAAATCTTAAAGACATAGATTCAATTGGAAGAATAGCATTAGAAAAGAACACTAAGACAGCAGCTATCGAGATTCCAGCAAGAATAGTCGTTTCTTCTGACTTGAATAAATAGCCGATAAACATTCCCAAGAAAATAAAAATCGAAGAAGATAAAAACAAAACAAGAGAAATTTCAGGGATAATATTCCCTATTGTTATCCCTGTAAGATACATTGCCCCCAAAAACAGAAGGATAATTTGGAATAAGAGAATAATAAGACAAGTAAGATAAGTTCCAATTACAAAAGAAAAATCAGAAGTAGGCGTAAGATAGTTTCTAAACCTCGCCTTTGCTTTTCTTTCAGTAATCACCATATTTGAAGAAAGAACGATACCAGAAAGAAGAATAATTAAAGAAGCCAACGTTGGAAATAAATGTTTCCAGTTTGATTCTTTACTAATTGGATTTATTTCTGTTTTTATTGGCATTATTAAGCTCTCCTCATTAACTATAGAAATTGCAGAAAGACTTTGTATTAAATTATTAAGTATAACTGAAACCTCCTTAAGTTCTTTTTGTGCACTCTCGCTATTTGACGAAATTAATGCAATATTAGAATCAAGACCTTGGTTTAGGCTGTTTATCTTTATTCTTGCATTATCAATCTCATCCTTTATACTTTCCACGGTTGCAGAACCATTTAAAGAAGAAGTTAAGCTAAACGCAGAATCCAGATAAAGAGTAGTATCATTTAGAGACCGAATGTCATTAGAAATCTCGTCTTTCCCAGATTCAATCTCTTTTAAACTATCAATCGCTGTATTTGTTTTTTGTTTTTGTATCGGCAAAGATTCCTTTGCTTGATTCAAAACAGTCAAAAGAGAATGTGACATGGTGAGCCCGATTTCATCCCCCTTCTTTGAAATACCTGCATTAATCTTATCAATTAGAAAATAGGCAAGTTCCATCTCAGAATTATCTACATGAATTATAATTGGGTTATCATTACCTTGTATTGAAAGATCTTCTGGAAAAATAATACACGCATGAACCTCATTTTCTTTAACTTTGGCTATGCATTCCTCAGAATTCATAAAACTGGTAGAGCTTAGTCCAGATTCGGCAAGATTTGAAAGCACTGAATTACTTATTTCATTATTTTCTTGAGAAACAGTCCCAATTTTTAAATTATTTAATGAGTCAGAACTAAACGCTGTTCCAATTAGTATCACGATTAATATCGGTGCTAAAAGAACAAGAAACGTGGACATTTTAGATCTCGCGATTATCTTTAAATTTCTCAAGATTATGCTTAATAAGTTTCTCATTTTTCCAACTCGTCCAGCTCGTTATCAAGCTGGTCTTTAGTTAACCTTCTTGCAGATGTTCTCCTTGAAAATATCTTATTAAAAACTTCATCCAGATCTTTTGCATTATATCTTTCTTTTATCTGCTTCGGGGTTCCTTCCTCTACGATTCTCTTCTCAAATAAAATGATTATTTTATCACAAATTTTATCCATCTCCCCCAAAAGCTGAGTCGTCAAGATGACAGTTGTTGAATCCTTATTTATCTTTTTTATTAAGTCAAGCATCTGATCTCTTAACAAAGGATCAAGATCTGCAGTAGGCTCATCCATTATCAAAACCTCTGGTTCATGCAAAAGAGAAATTGCAACATCCAGTCTTTTTTTCATTCCCATAGAAAGTTCTCCAGCCATTGTATCTTTTGCATATGAAAGACCAACAAGCTCCATTAAATCTTCCGCCCGCTCCCTTAGCTTTTTATTGCTTACATGATGAAGTCTGCCAAAATGGATTAAATTTTCCCAAATACTTAATCTTTCATGAAACGAACCATCTTCAGTCGCAAAACCAAAGATGTTCTTCATATTAGGTTCTTTTCTAATATCTCTCTTAGAATAAAGAATTTCCCCACTGCTAGGCGTATAAAAACCCACAAGCAATTTTAAAATTGTTGTTTTTCCTTCGCCAGATGCTCCAATAATTCCAGTAATCTTCTTTTCAGGAATAGTAAGATTTACTGATTCAAGAATAATCTTTTTCCCAAACCTCTTTTTCACATCTTTGAACTTTATGAGTTCATCATCCATAAAAGTCCTTAGATTAATTTCTTTTTAAAACTATTGATTAAACTATTTTAAGGACATTCAATTCATCCATAAAACTTATTGCTTCCCTTATCCTGTCCTTATCTTCAGAATATAATGTCATAATCTTTTCACCTTTCTTAACTTTGCCAACATGCTTATAGAGATAGATACCTGCCCCGTGATTTTCAGGAGTTCCGAGCACCCTACACATAGAATTAATCTTGCTATTGCTTACTTCAATTATTTTTCCACTCCCCTTAGCAATAACATTGTGCGAAAATTTAGCCGTCTTAAGCTTACGGACCCTATAATCAAAATTATTTTTCTTATTCTGCATGTTAATTATTTCCTTAAATTTCTCATAAGCTTTTCCAGAATCAAGAATCTGAATTGCTTTTTCTTTAGAATTATCAATTCCGCATAAGTCCATTAATTCAGAAGCAAGAAATAATGATTTTTCTCTCAAATCTTCCGGATAACCTTCGCTTCTTTTTAGAACTTGGATAATATCAAGCATCTCCAAAACTGGTCCGACCCCATTTCCAATAGGTTCGTCACCCTTTGTATAAACAGCCTTGACTTTAATCTTAAAATATCTTCCAAGCTCTTTAAATTTTTCTCCAAGTTTTTCCGCTTTTCCTTTAGTGCTCATTTTTCCACCAGCCCCATAAGGAATATCAATTAAAATATGGTTAGAACCTGCCGCAATCTTCTTTGACATTATGGATGCTAGTAATTGTGGTTCAACATCTAAATTTAAAATCCTCTCAACGCGAATAATTTTATCATCAGAAGGGGCTAAACCTAAAGCGCCACCCCAAGCAAGGCACGCGCCCACCTTGCTAACAATCTTCTCAAGTTCGTCTGCTTCAAAGTCAACCCTTGAAATTGTTTCAATAACATCTGCCGTTCCTGCAGCAGAGGTAATTGCCCGAGAGGATGTCTTTGGGATAGTAAGCCCTGCAGAAGCACATATTGCAACAACGATTGGTGTTGTCCTATTTCCTGCTATGCCTCCAATACAGTGTTTATCCGCGACTATCTTCTTATTAAATTTTAGTCTTTTTCCTGTTTTTACCATCGCCTCTGTTAAAAAAACAATTTCTTTCATATTCATCCCTTTGGTTTTTTCAGCAGCAGCAAAAAAAGCAAGTTCGGTTTCAGTTAAATTATTATTTACAATTTCTCTGATTAAGTCAGTCATCTCTTCTTTGTTTAATTTACCTCCAGAAATCTTTTTCTTAATAAGACTCCCTGCACGAGATATTTGTGCACTGCCCACATCAACATATTTTTGTCCCCGCAGGTTAAGCATTGCAATAATCTCGTTTGATAAACCAATTTCATTATCTTTCACAATCTTAGGAAGAATATCTACGACCGCATAAACCTTTTTCTTACCATTAATTTTTTCTATAGAAACCCGTTCATCAACATGGATATCAATCCTATTAGCAGAATTAGGATTTAAAAAAACTACAGGCCTTCCAGCAAGCCAGTTAAAATTGCGTATCTTAAATTTCATAATTACCTCTTCGGACTTTCAACTTGAATTAGGTTTATAATTCTTTCTGAACAATTCGTCCAGTTTTCCATTCCTATAGAAATCTATAACAATCATTACATAAGCAAGAATCAAAGGACCCAATACAATTCCAGCCAAACCAAAGTAATACATTCCACCTATAATTCCCACAATACTTAAAACAACAGAGAGATGAGACTTCTGTGAAATGAGCAATGGCCTAACAATGTTATCAATTGAAGATACAATTAAAGCCCCGTATAAAAATAAAGCAACACCCGCAAAAGTTTTATCTGTCGCAACTAAAATAAGAGAAGTCGGTAACCATACAATCCAAGAGCCTAGTACAGGAATTATAGAAGCAACAATAGTCAAAAGACTTAGAATGAGTGCATTATTAACACCTAAAACAACCAACCCTATTCCCAAAGCAAGACCTTGCAAAAGCCCTATCAAAACTTGCCCATAAATAATGGCGTTAGTAATGCTTCTAAACTCTGACATAAATTTCTTTTCAGTTGGCATAGAGAATGGAGAAAGCTCAGTCACATATGTTACTAACTTCTCCGTGTCCCTTATCGAGAAAAAGAAAACAAAAATGAAAACAGCAAATTGAAGAAGTAAATCGGGGATATTTAAAATAAGATTAGTAAATCCTGTAAAAAGAGTACTGAAAAATTTTCCAATTAAACTATCAATATTAGTACTAAGAACTTTGTAAACTTGGTCATTAATTACATTTGGAAACAGAGTTCTCAAGGGGCTTACGAGATCTGCACTTTGAAGATAGCCATATGTATCAAAAGTTTGTTTTATTAATGATGGAGCGAGGATTATTATAGGGGTAGCAATTACTACAACAATTATCAGGACCATAAAACCTGCACAAAGATTCTTGTTTGAAAGAACTCGATTAAACCGCTTATAGATGGGATAAGTGATATATGCCAGAAGCAACCCAGTCAAGATGGCAACAAGTATTCCTTTTAAGACCAAGAAAGCCAATACAAACAGTACAGCAACTGAAAGAAGCACCAACCACTTTTTTATGCTATCATCATTAACCATACTAATTTTAGTCAGATATAATTTATAAATCTTCTTGATACCTCGTTAAATGGGCAATTCTTCAAATCAGCTGTGTTGCATGACTCCTTAAAAATAACATAGCTATCACTAATTACTTACTCTAATTAAGATTCACTAACCGATTATAAGCCCAAAACTTTACCTTAACTTCATGAAACATATTCTTTTTCTTTGTTGAACTCACTTCTTCGCCTAAAATTCTCTTACAACCTGAAAATATGCCTTCTGTTAAAGGCCATCTTTGTCCATAATTCTTTTCCCTAACCCATTCCTCATGAGGCATACTCTTGTAAATTTTAACTTCTTCCTTTCTCTTAGCCGATTGATGGGTTTTTAATGAAGCATTTTTTCTTATTTTTATTGCTGTTGGAATGTCATATTCATTGCAAAGATTGAATGTTGCTTTGCAGTCATGCAAACCATCTCCAAAAAATGTTCCAATATTTTCATGATTTCTTTTAATCATATCTCTTGTAACTTTTCTTTCATTTAATTTTTCTGTTCCAACCTGAATATCAATAACATATTTTTTATCTTTCTTATTTTTACATCCCATTATTACGACCTTAATCCATCCCTTTCTAACCTTCCATTTTTCCCTCATCCAGCCTCCTCTTTTTGTTGATTTTTCTCCAGAGCCATCAACACCAACATCAAGATAATCGTTCATATCTTCTTCAAGTATTTTGAAATCAATTTTAAGGGCATTATAGCGACGGGAGATTTGAGAGTAGCTAATAATTGGAAATTGATATTTATGGGTTTCTGATAACCAGCTCATGAATCCCTCTAAACTTCTAAAATCAAACTTGCAGTGAAGCACTGCAAGGAATCTTATCATAGATTCTGGATAAAGATATGGTTCTCCAATCTTTCCAGAGTTCATCTGATTTATTTCTTCATTCCATTTATCCAGAAATGCAGGATTAAAATAGAAGTAGCCTCTCATCACTAATTGTTCGTTATACTTAGACCAGTTTCGGTTATCGGTGTATTTTCTCTTTTTCTTTGCCATTATACTCCTTATTTATTAGGAGTATAAATATTTAAATATTGCGGTTTACTACTATTAACATGAAAGCTAAACTTATTTCATATGATTTAAGCAAATTAAACCAAGTAAAGAAGGTCATTGTCAAAAGGCAGTTATTTGGATATACTGAATATTCAAATAATTCAAAATATACTTATAAAAGGAAAGGGGTTCTTGAAGAGATTCCCCATATAAAAGTTGCAAGAGCTGTTGTTATTGTTCAGAATAAAGATAAAAATAAGGTAATTAATATCATTAAGGGCGTTAATGGCGAGTATACTTCTTTTGATATAGAACTCAAGAATTCCCTTTTACATTAATCATGCAACACAGCTTTCAAATCTAAATCTTTAAAAACCCTTTTTTCACATTATTATAATATAAACCCTATAGTTTATACAATTACAAGATGGGATTAATGAATGCAAGAAAATTGAAAAAAGCAAGAAAGACATTTAGATTGAATGATAAAGTTTACAAAAAGAAAAAACTTGGAATTAGTATCAAGTTCGATCCTTTTGGAAGAGCTGCGCAGGCGAAAGGAATAGTTACAAAAAAAATGCAAAAAGAAGCTAAACAGCCAAATTCAGCAATGAGAAAATGCTGCAGAGTCCAACTTGTAAAGAACGGAAAAGAAGTAACAGCATTCATTCCTGGAAATTTAGCACAAAAATTTGTAGACGAACATGACGAAGTTATAATTGAAAGAATTGGTGGAAAGCAAGGAAGAACAAAAGGAGATTTATCTGGAGTAAGATTTCAAGTTATTAAAGTAAATGATCAACCATTGCATAGATTATGGAAAGGCAAGATCGAGAAGGGTAGAAGATAATGGTAATGAAAATATTCGGTCTATTCTCCACCCAAGATGTAAAAGTAGAAGATCCTGGATTGAGGAGAGTAATCAACCTAGATCCTAAGCTTATCTTAAAGTCTCATGGTAGGATAAAATGGGATCCTACAAAACAGAAGGTAAATGTAATTGAAAGACTTATTAATTTATTAGGCGTTCCAGGAAGCAGAGGAAAGAAACATAGAATTATAACCTCTTGGAATACTGGGAAATACAATAACAACGCTAAGATTCTAATTGATGCATTAAAATATATTGAAAAAAAGACTAAACAAAACCCTCTAGCAATTTTAGTAAAAGCACTTGAAAACGCAGCTCCAAGAGATGAAGTAACTGCAATTGAATATGGTGGTGCTAGATATCCTCAAGCAGTGGATATTTCTCCAAGAAGAAGACTGAATCTTGTTTTGCGTTTTATGATTCATGGTTCCTATGATAAAGCTTTCAACAAGAAGGCATCAATAACCGAAGCTTTAGCGAAAGAGATCATGTTTGCAGCAGAAGGTTCTTCAGAAAGCTATGCTATGCAGAAAAAGAATGATTTGGAAAAGCAAGCCGATGCTGCAAGATAAAAGAGTTCTAACCTAATTAATATGGAATATTATAACGATCGAGCTAGTGAAGCAATAAGCAGACATTTGCATAACTCCGGCAAGCATATCTCTTTTGAACAAGTAGAAGATCCATTTTATGTTCTTATTCACCTATCTGAGCTAAACGATAATTACTGGAAAACAAATTTTCCCGGGACGGTCGCAAGAACTTTTTGGGAAATCGAAACAATTAAAGAAAGATTCCCTCATTTAATTCATGAGGCATGGCCACCAGAAACAATTTTATTAGGGACTCCAAGGGATAAGATAATACTAGTATGTGGATGTTATTATCATGATTGTGTAGATAGACAGACTAGAGCATTAAGGCAAAGTGGAAGAAAAGCCTATATTTCCCATGAGGGAACTCCTTCATTATTTTTAATGGACTGAAACGTAATTAAGGCGAGCATTTAGAAACACTAAAAACTAATCACTCTCATCAATCTTATCCAGAATTTGCTTTGAATTTTTCATCACATCTCTTATAGCGTCTTCTTCACTCGCCTTTGAATTTCTCTTCAAATATCTTACTGCATGTGAAGCACCAGCAATAATTGCAAGTTTTATCTTTTTATTTTCCATGATATCTATCCTTCATCTGGGTTTAAAAGCATTGTGAATATTCAAAACCACAGTAATCTTTAAAAACCATCTTTCTAATAATAAAACATGGCATCAGAGAAAAACTTTGACAAGATAAAAAGACTAATTAAAAGTCAGGTAAACATCAGGAATATAGCAACATCCGCTCATATTCACCATGGAAAAACAGCTTTTACAGACAATCTTTTAGCAGTAGCTGGAAAACTCGCCTCAAAAAATGCAGGAGATCTCGACGAAGGAATGGCAACATGGCAACATGCAGATGAACAAGAGAGATTGTTAACTGTTGATTCTGCAAATGTATCTATGGTTCATGATTTCCATGGAGAAGAGTATCTAGTAAATCTAATTGATACCCCCGGACACGTAGACTTCTCAGGTAATGTTACAAGAGCAATGAGAGCTGTAGATGGAACAATTGTTTTAGTATGCGCATCAGAAGGAATCATGCCTCAAACAGAAACAGTTATCAAACAAGCATTAAGGGAAAGAGTAAAACCAGTCTTATTCATAAATAAAGTAGACCGATTAATCAAAGAATTAAAAGTGACACCCGAAGAAATGCAAACTCGTTTTAAGAAAATAATCGACAATTTCAATACATTAATCGCAAATATTGCAGAACCAGAATTCAAATCAAAATGGCAAGTTAATGTTGCAGATGGTTCAGTTGCTTTTGGTTCAGCTCGTGACAACTGGGCATTATCGATCCCATTCATGAAAAAGAAAAGTGTTTCATTTTCAGATATCTATAAAATTTATGACCCTTCTCTTTCAGAAGAAGAAAGAAAAGAATGGGTATGGAAAAATGCCTCTCTATTCGAAGTTATGATGGATGTTGTAGTAAAACACCTTCCATCTCCTTTAGATGCTCAAAAATATAGAATTCCAAAAATCTGGAAAGGAGATTCAGAATCTGAATTTGGAAAGGATTTGCTAGCATGCAATCCAGACGGAGAAATAGCCTTTGTAATCACAAGAATTGTTATTGACCCTCGTTCTGGAAAGGAGATTTCAGCAGGAAGATTATGGTCTGGAACATTAAAACCCGGAATGGAAGTTTATCTTAATCTTTTGAAGAAAAAGCAAAGAATTCAACAAGTTTTAGTTTATGATGGTATCAAACCAGAATTAGTGGACGAAGTTTCAGCAGGAAATGTTCTTGCAATTTCAGGAATAAATAGCGAAGCAGGAGAGACAATCACAATAAACCCACAACAACCATTCGAAGAAATGAAACAAATCTTCCAGCCAGTTGTTACAAAATCAATCGCAGCAAAAAGAACAGCAGACCTTCCAAAATTAATTGAAATATTAAAACAAGTTTCAAAAGAAGACCCTTCAATAAAAATTGAAATCAATGAAGAAACAGGCGAAAATCTTATGTCTGGAATGGGCGAATTACATTTAGAAATTATTGAGAACAGAATCAAGACAGAAAAAGGTTTAGAAATTGATACCTCTGCTCCAATTGTCGTATTCAGAGAAAGCGTAGGGAAAGCATCAGTACCTTCAGAAGGAAGATCTCCAAATAAGCACAATGCATTTTACATTACAGTTGAACCATTAGAAGATGCAATAGCAGAAGCAATAGATAAAAACGAAATTCCAGAAGGAAGAATCAAAAAGAAAGATAATAGATTATTCGAGGCCTTAACATCTTTAGGAATTACAAATGATGAAGCACGTCAATATCGGGATGTTTTTATGGGCAATGTATTCTTAGATAAAACAAAAGGTGAAGTTCACATTGGGGAAGTAATAGAAATGATTTTAGATTCATTTGAAATGGTAATGAAACAAGGACCTCTAGCAAGAGAACCCTGCTTTAAATTAAAACTTTCTCTAGTTGACATGAAACTTCATGAAGATGCAATTCATAGAGGTCCCGCACAAGTTTACCCAGCAGTAAGAGAATCAATTCAAGCTGCATTTAGAGCTGCTCTTCCAACATTATACGAGCCAGTTCAAACCCATAGAATTGAAGCACCCCAAGAGTTTATGTCAGCAGTAACTCAATTAGTCTCGGCAAAAAGAGGAGTTTTAACAGATGTTCAGCAGGAAAACGTTTCATCAATCATTAAGGCAGAACTTCCAGTTCAGGAAATGATTGGCTGGTCAAGTGATTTAAGGTCTGCAACAGAAGGTCGTGGAGTAAGTAATTTGGTAGACCAAAGATTCAAGAAAATGCCAAACGAAATGCAGCCTAAGATAATCAAACAAATCAGAGAAAGAAAAGGTTTGGCTGAGAATCAGTAATTCTTGTTATTATTTAGTAGTTACAAATAGAAAGGTTTATAAATCCAATTTTTATTTATTTGTTATGGCAGAACAAGAACCAAAATATAAAACTTTTGAACAACATAAGGCCGCAGGAACTATAAGACCTTTAAATGTTGCGAGAATGGAAGCAGCGATGACTCGAGGAATAGCAGACCTATATAAAGAGATACTTCAGGATATTCACTACTCTGATGACCCTATGCCAGGCACATTTTAATTATCACCACAAACCTTAAAAAGCATTTTTAATACTCTATATTCATGCCTTCATTGGCAAATTAACTAAATTAAAACAGAAAAATGGCAAAACAAAAAACAATACTGAATGTTGTCTTTGTCGGACACGTAGACGCTGGAAAATCAACTACTATAGGTCAGTTGTTCTTCCAGTCAGGTATACTGACTGAACAAGAGATGAAGAAACTTAAGGAAGAAGCTATCAAGAATGGTAAAGCAGGATTTGAGTTTGCTTATTTCATGGATAACATCAAAGAAGAGAGAGAAAGAGGAGTTACAATTGACTTGTCTTACAAGAAGATTATGACTCAGAACTTTGAAGTTACCATAATTGATGCACCTGGACACAAAGATTTTGTTAAAAACATGATCACTGGTGCTTCACAAGCAGATGCAGCATTTTTAGTTATTGCAGCTCCTTCAGGAATCCAACCTCAGACAAAAGAACATTTATGGTTACTAAGAACAATGGGCGTTAAGCAAATCTCAATTCTAGTAAACAAAATGGATGAAGTTGATTATGCTGAAGATAAGTTCAATAAAGTTAAAGAAGATGCATCAGCACTTTTGAAACAAGTAGGTTTCAAACCTGAGACAATCGCTTTTATTGCTGCTTCTGGTTTAAAGGGCGAGAATATTGCTAAGAAGTCTGATAAGATGGCTTGGTACAAAGGTCCAACTGTCTTAGAACAGATAGACAAATTCGCAGCTCCAGAGAAACCAACAAACCTTCCGCTAAGAATGCCAATCCAAGATGTATACGAAATTACAGGAATTGGTACTGTTCCAGTAGGTAAGATTGAAACGGGTACTATGAAAATAGGCCAGAAGATAATCGTTATACCAGGTAGAAGTGGAACAGGAGTTGAAGGAGAAGTAAGAAGTATCGAAGCCCACCATGAACAGCTACAAATGGCTGAAGCAGGTGACAATGTCGGTGTCAATCTCAGAGGAGTTGGCAAGAAAGACATGGCTCGTGGCGATGTTATTTGTGATGCAGCTAAACCAGCAAAAATAGTTGAAGAATTCGAAGCACAAGTTGCTGTAATCAATCACCCAACTGTTATTGCTAAAGGATATACACCCGTATTCCATGTTCACACAGCACAGGTCCCATGCCAGTTCATAGAACTTAAGGCAAGATTAGACCCTGCTACAGGACAAGTTGCACAGCAAAATCCAGACTTCCTTAAAAACGGAGATGTAGCTATTGTAAGAATCAAGCCAATTGGAAATCTAGTATTAGAGCCCTCTTCAGAGAACCCTGATATGGCAAGATTTGCAATTAGAGATGCTGGTGTTACAGTTGCTGCAGGCGTTTGTAAGTCTCTTGTAGAAAAGAAAAAATAATTTTATTTTTTTATTAGGAATTTTATTTTTCATTCCTATCTTTATTTTTCCCTAAGGAAAAATTCATAATTTATCTGTAAACATCTAGAGATAACCTAAATCCTTAAAAACTTCAAGATATTTTAATTCCTATGATTTCACCGAATCCGGACGTTTCTCAACCAATTGATCATAACAGATTAAGGAGTAGTAGTTGGGCCTATTATGATTGCGGAGGAAATACAATTTCTCATAACCAAGCCGAATCAGGATTAAAGTTCGCTATTGGAGACTATAATTTAGAAAGGGAAGAAAGAGCGGACCATGAAGAAAGAGTCGGATTTGTCAAAAGAGGGATTACTGCCGTTCTGGAATATTTAGGTTTTAGTTAGTCCCTGTTGATAGAACTTCACAACATAAATTCTTATAAACTTGAATTTATTCTCACTAAAATGATCAACGTAAAAGAGCAAACCATCTCCGAGATCCAAGAAAAACTCTTAACAATGAATACTGGTTTGAACAAAATAGCATATCTAGAATCTGCATTAAAACAAAACTTCTCCTATGATATTCAAAGATTTCTCTGGCAAAAAATCACCGATTGTTACGAAGAAAGAAAAATGTTCGAAAAAGCAGCAAAAGCAATGTCAGCTAAATCAGCTATCGAAATAACATTCAAAGATAAAATTGAATCCTGTTTAAAATCAGCAGAACTTTACACAAAAGCCGGAAAAATAGATTTTGCAGAAGAGCTTTTCCAGAGAGCGTCAAGAGAAGCAAACTCTCAGGAAAAAGCAAAAATCAAGCTCACCAAGAAGAATTTATATCTCCTAGAAGCCCAAGGCCTTGAAAAACAAGGCAAAAGAGTTACCGCTCTAAAATTCTATGAACATTTAATAAAAACAGACCTCGATGACTTTGAAAAACAGGAAATCAAAGCCAAGCTTCTCGATGCCTATAAAGCCCTCGGAAAATTCAGAGAAGCAAAGTTGTTAGAAGGATTGTAGTTTAGTATCTAAATTCTTTTAAATGTAAATTATTTGTTAAAATTATGCAATCATTTAATTTAGAAGGAATAAAATTCTTTTTTGATATTTTAAAAAACCCTCGACTGGCAATCCCCCACTATCACGTGCCGGATATAAGAAGAATAAGCGCAGGAAGATTAAAGGAGGTAGGAATTAAAGGAGTAATTTTTGACAAGGAGACTACTCTAACATTACCTTATTCACTGAGTTTGGTCCCATATCTATTGGAATCCGTATCGGAGTTTAGTCATTATTTTCCAAAAAAATTAGCAATCTTATCAAATTCTGCAGGAACATTAGACGATCCGGATTACAAAAAAGCAAAGAGAATCGAAGAACACCTAGTAATACCCGTAATAAGACATAACGAAAAGAAGCCAAATGGAATAGAATCTATTCAAGAATTTTTTGATTGTCCTGCTTCCGAACTTGCAATTATAGGTGACAGAAGCTTTACTGATGTTGCATATGGCAACAGATACGAGATGCTCACAATAAAAGTAGACCCATTTACATCTAAAGGAGATAACCTGATGGTAAGGCGTGTTGTTAGACCTCTAGAAAACCATCTAGTCAATAAATGGATAGCCCGAGGATATACTGCACCAAAACATAAATATCAATCACCAACAATTCTAACAGGTTCAACTCACTAAACAAAAAATTAAGAGAAATAGGCTTTCAGGTTAAAAAATAGTTTAAATTACTTCTTGAAGTTAAAGAACTTCGTCAGCTTCTTCTTCCTCTTCTTCCTCTTCCTCTTCTTCTGGAGTATCTTCTTCCTCTTCCTCTTCTCCAGCATCATCCATTTCAGTATCTTCGTCTTCTGCCATTTTTATCCTCCTTATTTAGATTATTGTCTAATAAATGAACGATTTATAAACCTTACCTCTCTCCATTGTTCTCATCTAAGTAATAACAAAGCCTTAAAAACCCATATATTCCAAATCCCAAAATTTTAAAAACCCTTTAAAACACATAATATCAATTTAGACTAAGTGGAAGTTGTTGATTATTATTAATATCATATTCACTCACCCTGCCTGATCAAGTAGGCAGTTTACTTATTCTAGATTATAAATAAATTCGGAGGAAAAATGGCAAAAATTAGTCCAAGTTCAATAAAATACTCAATAATTGCGAGTTTTCAATCAGAAGGCCCTTTAGAAAAGCCAGACGTAATCGGAGCTCTATTCGGTCAGACAGAAGGATTACTAGGTTCGGAAATGGAACTTCGTGAACTTCAGAAAGAAGGCAAAATTGGCAGAATTGACGTGAATTTAAGAACAGAAGATGGAAAAACCAAAGGAGAGATTATTATCCCTTCTGCATTAGATAAAACAGAGACTACAATCATAGCTGCATCTTTAGAGACAATTGACAAGATAGGTCCAACTGACGCTAAGATAACTATTAACGAGATAGAAGATGTTCGTGGAAGTAAGAGAGATTATATCATGGAAAGAGCAAAACAGCTTCTAGGAAACATCAAAGGCGCAGGAATGGAGTCTCAAGAGATAGAGCAAGAATTAAGAGAATCAAGCAGAACATCAAAAATTTCTGAATACGGTTCTGAGAAACTTCCTGCTGGAGACTTATCCGGAAAAGAAGTCATTGTTGTAGAAGGAAGAGCAGATGTTGTAAACATGTTAAGGCACGGGATAAATAATGTAATTGGTATGGATGGAGCAAAACTCCCTAAGACAATAGCAGAGATAAGCAAAGATAAAGAGCTTACTCTTTTTGTTGACGGAGACCGAGGCGGAAACCTTATAGCTAAAAATGTTTGTGAAAATGCTAAAGTAATTTATATTGCAATAGCACCAGACGGAAAAGAAGTTGAAGAACTTACTGGAAAAGAACTTTTACAAGCATTAAGAAAGAAAGTGCCCGCTTCAGAATTCTTCGGTAGAAATGAAAGAAATCAGAATTTCTCAAGACAAGATAGGCCTTCTTTTCAGAGAAGAGACGAAAGACCTATGAGAGACGAAAGACCACAAAGACAAGAAAGAGAAGAAGAATTTAATGCTCCAAAAAGTGATAAAAAGCTGACTAAAGAAGATAGAGATAAGTTAAAAGAACTTTCATCAGAAATCCGAGGAAAAAACGTCCTCATTTTAAATGAAAAGCTTAACATTATCAGAAATATACCCGCTTCAAAAGTTGGCTACCTAAGATTAAGCGAGCCTGCATTTGTTTTAATGACAAATACAGCAACAAACTCATTAATCGCAGCAGCTGAAAATATCAATGCAAATTATGTTGCAGCAAAGACATTTGGCAAGATTGACAACACTTCTGTTGAGTTAGTTTCTTTATAATTTTACTCAGCCCGCAAGGGCTTTTTTATTTTTTTATTTTTTTCAGGGATATTCCATCAAACAAAAAATTAGCAAAAATTTTAGTTAATCAACCATAATTTAACCATAATAAAGTCTAACTTTTTATTATCCTGGGATTATCAACAGTTTTATAAATATCCCTTCTTTAGTAAAATCATGCAACCAAAGAAAAAGAGGCATAGTCTCAGACTTACAATAATACTAATCGTTCTCTTGATACTTCTTTCATATATAATCTGGATTTACTTTTTTTACTATCCCGTCCTAGAAGACTGGGCCTCTTTTAATTCAGCTCTTTCAAGTTGTGACAAGGGAGAATTCATTGGCGGAGAACAAATGATTTTCCAGTACAGAATTCAAGGCCTAAAAGATGGAAATTGTATTGTAAATGTAAAACTTCTTCAAGGAGAGTTAAATAATCAAGACTCAAAAAAATTAGAAGGAAATAAAATGACCTGTGAAGTCCCCCAAGGCGAGATTGTTCTTCCAGAATCAAACATTGCCAATTGCCACGGCTTACTAAAAGAAGGTCTACAAGAATTAATCATCAATAAACTTCACACGTATATTGTAAAAAATCTCGGAAGAATTAATCTTGAACTTCTTCAGCCAGGTTCTTCAACAGAGTAATCATGACAAAAATAAAATTCGGTCCCTCAGGCATAGATGGAGTAAAACAAGCACCATTAGTATTAGAAGAATATTCAAAACAAGGAATAAAAGCGGCAGAAATCCCATTTACATACGGAATTTGGATGAAAAATCAAGAGGCGATTATAATTGGAAAAATCGCCAAGAAATTGGATATTAGATTATCAATACATGCCCCTTACTGGATTAATCTTAACTCTGAAGACAAAACCAAAATAAAGCAAAGCATAGAAAGGATACTAAGATGTTGTGAAATAGGGCATCATCTTTCATCAGAAGAAAAAACAAGAATAATATTCCACCCTGGTTTTTACGGCAAAAACAAAGAGCAAGCCTTCAACATAATCAAAGAAGGAATTCTTGAGTTAATCCAAGAAATAAAGACGAACAACTGGAATGTTGAACTATGCCCTGAAACAATGGGAAAGATAAATGTCTTTGGCTCTTTGGAAGAAATCTCAGAATTAGTTGAGCAAACAAAATGTGGTTTTTGCATTGACTTCGCCCACGTCTTAGCAAGATATGGAGATTATAATTTTGATTTAGTAAAAAAACTATTCCCTCAAAAACAATGGCAATGCCACTTCTCAGGAATAGAGTATGGAGATAAAGGAGAAAAAAAGCATAAAACAACTTCAAAAGAAGACTGGAAGGAACTTTTAACAAACATTCCTAATGATAAAGAGATTATAATCATAAATGAAAGTCCTTCCCCAGTTGAGGATTCGTTAAAAGGTTTAGAAGTTTTGAAATCGATATAAAAAGACAGCAATCAACTCATTAGTTATCTAATGTCTCTAATATCTCCCCTCCATATCTGTTATGTCTCCACAAGTATACTTTAGAATAACCACAATCAGATTAGTAGGTTAGAGATATTAACTGTTTTATTATATCTTCTATTGCCTATTAATCTTATAAGAATTAAACTCCTAACCGAATAATTATTCTTTTCTCTTTCTTCCAATTTTCTTCTGTATAACATCAATTCTCTCAAGTATCTTGACAGCCTTATCACTATCAACCTTTACAATATTTAAAATATAAAACATCTTCCTTAAGATTTCGTCATAACTCTCCCTTCTATGCTCTTTTAGTTTATCAAGTCTAGCTTTAGTTTCTCTTTCAAGCTTAATTGTTGTCGTGTCCATATTTTACTCCTTCAAATCCATAACAGTAAGTATACCGCGGTAGACTTTATAAGCTTTTTGTCATTTGAAAATTACTACAATAACAAGATTTATAAAGCAAAAACATCTCATATAATTAACTAAATTTAGTTAAAAAAAACAATGAAAACAAAAGCGTTTTTGATTCCTTTTGTAGCGGTTCTAGCTGTTTTAATGGTTGGAATTGTTTCTGCACAACAAACTTCAATAAATGGATTTGCAGATATACAAAGTGTGACTTTTAATGATGTCGAACTTAAGTCTGGCAGCACAAATATGGCTGCATTCTCAGGCGAAGTTGTTCCAGTAAGAGTTACCTTTAATGCAAATGCAGATGCTGAAGATGTTAAGATAAGGGTTGAAATCTACAGTGGAAGACAGGAAATTTCTGCTACCACAACAAGATTCAACACAGTTTCAGGAAATACCTATACAAAGTTACTTTCTCTGCAACTGCCAGCTGATCTTAAAGAGCAGACAGAAGACCTTACATTATATGTAAGAGTTTATGATGCAAACAATGACAACACAGACACAGAAGAAACATACGTTGTTAATATGCAAAGAGAGTCTTATGAATTTAAGATTCTTTCTGTTGATTACAATTCTGAAGTTTCATCTGGAGAAGTTTTCCCAGTTTCAGTAGTTGTTAAGAACCAAGGATTCCAAAGAATGGATGATGGATATGTAATAGTATCAATTCCTGAATTAGGAATTTCATCTAGAGGATATTTTGGAGATCTTATTGCAACTGAAAACTGTAGCGATAATTGTGACAATGAAGAAGATTCTATGCAAAAAGTTGTTTATTTGAAAATACCTTCAAATGCAAAGAAAGGCGTTTACGAATTACAAGTTATGGCAAGAAATTCTGACTCAAGCACAACAACTACAAAGCTTATCAGTGTAGGTGGTCAAACATCAACACAGGTAATAGCTGCTGTAAAGAATCAAGATATAAAGGCAGGCGAAACTGCTAAATACGACTTAATTATTGTCAATTCTGGCGATGATGTAAAAGTTTTCAACATACAGACTGTTTCAGGAACAAGTCTTGACGTTTCAGCTCCCTCAGTAGTTACTGTTGGACCTAAGTCAAGCACTACAGTTCCAATAACAGTTAAACCTGCAGACGATGCAGAAGTTGGAACATATACATTTTCAGTAGATGTTGATGGCGAGCAAGTTTTATTTGGAGCTAATGTTACTGGAAAGGCAACAACTTCATCTGTAGTTGCACTTACAATAGTATTAGTAATAATCTTCGTAGTCCTTTTGATAGTCTTGATAGTATTGCTTACAAGAAAGGATAAACCAGTTGAAGAAGTAGAAACAAGCTACTATTAAATTTTTTTATTTTTTATTCCTCTTTTATTTTTCGAGGATATTTTTTATTTTATAATCTAAGGAGAGAAGAAAAATGACAACCGAAACAACTAGAACAAAATTAGGGAAATTAGCCAGTTTAATTGGCTTTGGTGTAATGAGCATTGCAGGGTTAATTAATTTAGATAATCTTGATAAAATGAATACAACGGAATATAGCCTCCTAAAGAGAGATACTTCTTGGGCAACAATGATCGGAGCATCTTCATTAATGCTTGGCGGTTTATATATTCCTTCTATGAATAAGTACCGAAAGAGAGAATGACAAACACATTTTATGACCTTAAATTAAGATAATCACAACAATGACCACA
>Ga0268281_1000774_pt1 | contig 21676 bp, 20 predicted proteins | sample saktaG_10_FD_190134 | JGI IMG/M metagenome (GOLD analysis project Ga0268281, IMG submission 190134) | Saline water microbial communities from Sakinaw Lake, British Columbia, Canada - sak_2011_5_24_50m | ecosystem: Environmental > Aquatic > Non-marine Saline and Alkaline > Saline ...
GTGTGTCTGTTTTTGAAAAAGTGTCTATTATACAGCTACTTACAGAAGCTAATTACAAAACCGAACGACATCATACTCCTAACCAATTGATTTTATGGGACTTATAACAGGACAGTAGTGATACTATGAATAAAATGTTTGTTAGTTTATAATTTAGTTTATGATATTGATGCATCATGTTCGTGAATGAGCATTTTGCCAAGAAAACTTTTTTTCAATGAGACTGCATTTTCAGGGCATATCTCAATGCAGCACATGCAGAGTATACATTTTTGCGTATCCAATTTTGGAGCGAGTTCATTTTTTTCAAGAGAAATGGCTTTCCCCGGACAGAATTTTACACATGCTTTGCATTGTACACACTTTTTTGGATCAAAATAGGGGATAGTCCAGAAGAAGCGTTTAATGAAACCTTTCAAGGGTACTGAAAGCAAGCTAATAATTCTGTTTTTTCTTTTACTGGCTTGAATGTTGCAATTTGGAAGTACAAAATTCTCATCCACATCTCCAGATAATTGAAAATTATTGAAATCCAATCCTTCACGTTCGGCAGCAATGCGTGTAATGGGTATTTTTCCCGGCTCAAAGCCCATGAATTTGCTCGCAAAGTAATCGAGTGCAATGGCATTTTTGCTGCCCAGTATAAGTTCGAATTTCTTAACATTACCGGTTGAAGGACCATCTCCATCCATGCCTATGATACCGTCGATCAGGTTGAATACAACTTTGTCTTTTATGATCTCATAAATATCAACCACGAATTCTGCAAATTTTTTTGGATTCGGTGCAAGTCGGTGCAGGTTGGATTTTGCAAGCCCCGGAATGATACCATAAAAATTCTTAATCGCACCTGTGTATAAGGTGTACATGTGGGTTTTCAATTTTGCCAAATTAATGATGGCTTCTGCATCAATGAATGCTTTGTTCACCGTATATTTTGTATTCTTATTATATGTGTAAATTCCGTTCATGATCGGATTTATAAGGGTAATTCCATAAAGCTTTGCAAGACTTTCCATGCCGGTTAATTGATATGCTTTCATAGCGATCACAGTTCCACCCGGATTATCCATGAGGGAGATCGCAATTTTGTGATCTTTGAGTATTTCAATAACTGCAGCCACAAGATTAGGGTGCGTCGTGATCGCTCTATCGGGAGGGTATGCGCCCAGAAGATTGGGCTTCAGAAGCACTGATGAGAGGGAGTTTAGCGTGGGATAGAAATCGGTTTCAGTGAAAATCGAATCTATAACATATTTGATCCTTGGAATGTCATAAGTTGAACATTTCTTAGCAATAACTTTGTACATAGGTTCCTTTAAGTTTTTGAGCTGTGCGGAAAGAACATTGCACCATTTGGAATAATGTAGCAAGAGAACTCTTCGCCTTCTTTTTCCTTTATGAATTCGAGTCCATCTTCGACAGAATTTATGGGAGTAAAATGCACTGCTTTGATAAGTTTGGGGTCCATAGAACTCACAACAAGAATATCAGCTTCCTTCAGCAATCTGCCTGTAGCGAATGCACGATGTCCGCCGATCTGAATATTTTTTTTATCCATCCGAAGGAGTTCATCGATAGAATGTGCATTGCGTAGCTGTTTTTCCATTTCATTCTGCCCAATATTCTCCTGACATTCAGTTAGAAGAATGACAGTACCTCCTTCTTTTACCAGTTCAAATGTATTGTTCAATGCTTTCTGGGATTGATAAAAATTTATATCCTTCGGATAGCCGCCAACAGATACAATAAGCGCATCTGCTTTTTGTAAATATTTTACAGAATTATGTTCTATAAAGAAGTTCACTCCCTCAAGAAATGCATCATCGAGCGCTCCGGCGAAGCATTGAACGAGCTCCTTCTTATGATTGAGAACAGCTTGCAAAGTGAAGTCCACACCGACTATTGCAGCGGCTTCAGCCATTTCAAGATGAATCTTATTGCTGTCTTCAATGTTACCGAGCTTTGCATAATCATGAACGATATTTGAGTGATTATGACGAATGGTCTCGTACCCGCAAATACCCGGAAGAATTGATTTTCTTCCACCGCTAAATCCGGCAAAATAATGCGGATTGATCACACCGAGAGTGATGAGAAAATCAGCATCAGCAACCTTCTTATTTACGAGTAGCTCATTGCCGGAAACCATCATACCAAGATTTACTAGATCACCAGCTCTGCAGTCATGATTTTCTATAGGGAAATTGTCAACAGCCCAATCTCCGTAATGATATCTCATCTCGGATTCAGTCATTTTTCTGTGTGTGCCGTTTGCAATTACACAATTAATTCTTTCACGGGGAAAATCATAAGAAAGCAGTTCCTTGAGAAGTGTTTCCAGCATAAGTGCGAATGGACCGGGACGAGTAATATCGCTTACAATAATGACGATATTTTTAGGATTTTTCTTTTTAAGCATCTTCTGTAAAGAAGGACTTCCAATAGGGGATTCCAGTTTTTCCCGAATGAGCTTTTTGGGCTCTGTATGTGCATCGATATGTTCCATTTCAAGAATTCCTAACATATTATTTTCAGGAATTACACACTTTTTGTATTCTTTTCCATATTTTAATTTTATATTCATTTTATCCTTATCAATGTGCGTCATACCAGCTTTTACCATAACCGATATCAACCTTTATAGGAACGATGCCGGCATACTCTTTCGGTAGCACATTTTCCATTTCTTGTTTTATTAATTTTTGATAAAAATCTATTTTATCCTTTCTAATCTCAAAGACCAGTTCATCATGAACCTGGATGATCATCATTATCTCATCTTTTTTATTAAATATCTTACCGTAAAGTGCATCCATTGCGATTTTTATCATATCTGCTGCAGTACCTTGAATTGGCATGTTTATTGCCATACGTTCTTCATTTGCCTGCACATTTCTGTTCCTGCTATTGATGCCCGGAAGGTATCTCCGTCTATTAAAAATGGTCTTAACATATCCTTTATCATGAGCGAATTTTTTTGTTGATTCAAGATATTTGTACACATCTTTGTAAAAGGAAAAATAGTTATCGATAAATTTCCGTGCTTCTGCCCGGGAAATGCCAAGATCTTCTGATAATGAGAATGCACCCATTCCGTAAATAATACCGAAGTTTATGACTTTTGCTTGTCTCCTCTGATCGGGACTAATTTCTTTTTCATCGATTCCAAAAATCGTAGCAGCAGTTTGTGAATGTATATCTTCACCTTTATTGAAGTTCTCGATCATTTTTTGGTCCTTTGAGAGCAATGCAACAATGCGGAGTTCGATCTGTGAGTAGTCGGCAGAAAGGATAAGATGGTTGCTTTTCCCCGGAATGAAACCCTTTCTCATCTCTCTGCCAATCTCAGTTCTGATCGGTATATTCTGCAGGTTTGGATTGGAACTTGAAAGCCGCCCTGTTGCTGTAACAGTCTGATTAAAAGAAGAATGTATGCGATTAGTTCTGCGATTGATTAGTTTTGGGAAGGCATTAATATAGGTTGATTGCAATTTCTTTAACTGCCTGTAATCAATGATATCTCGAGCAAGCTCAAAGGTTCTGCTCAATTTTGTAAGCACCTCAATATCAGTCGAATAGCCGGTTTTAGTCCTTTTGATGATAGGCATTCCCATCTTATCAAAGAGTATTTCTGAAAGCTGTGATGGTGAATCAATATTGAAGTTTTCACCGGTTTTATAATAGATTGTATCCTGCAACTCTTCGAGCTTCTGATACAGCTCTTTTGAGATCCTCTTGAAGATATCTATATCGATATAAATGCCGTTTCTTTCCATTTGTGCAAGTGCTTTCACTAAAGGCATTTCAATATCATAAAAAAGTTTTGAAAGTTCAACTTTATCGATCTGGGATTTGAGTTTTTCCCACAGCAGAAAAGTAATGTATGCATCCTCTGCAGCGTACTCTGCCGCAGTTTCGATCTCAGCCTCTCCAAACTGGATTTGATTTTTCCCTTTGCCGATTATGTCTGTGATGGGTACCATTTTGTGTTGAAGATATTTCATGCTGACTTCATTCAGGTTGTGACGGTGTTCTTCAGGAGCAAGCACATAAGATGCGATCATAGTGTCAAAATAAAGATTATGAATTTCAATGCCTTCATTTTGAAAAACCATATAATCAAACTTGATATTATGCCCGATAATTTTTTTTGAGTTATCCGCTAAAATCGCTTTAAGGTCAGTTAGCACTCTGCTTTTATCGAGTTGTTTTCCAAAGATATGTCCGACTGGTATGTAGTAGGATTTTTCATCATTTACGCAAAAGGAAATGCCTACAATACGACCATCGATCGGGTTGCAGGAATCCGTTTCGAGATCAACTGCAATATATTCGTTCTTTTTCAGCAAAGACAAAAGTGTTGAGAATGATCTCTCATTATCGACTATCCGCCAGCTGGCGGAAAATTTTTTCTTTTTGGTCTGCTCGATCTCACTATCAAAATGCTTCATGAAGGCAAACATTTCGTAGCGGATGCAAAATTCTTTTAATGCGTCAGTAAAAATATCCGGCACTTTCATTGAATCTATTTCGAGATTGATAGGAACGTTCATATCAAGCGTTACCAGCTTCTTAGAAAGCCGTCCTTGATCAGCATACTCAGTAATATTGTTCTTTATTTTCTCAGAAGTTATCTCATCAGCATGGCTGATAATTTCTTCCAGATCACCATATTCCTTAATGAGCTTTGCTGCTGTTATTGGTCCTATCTTTGGAATGCCTGGTACATTGTCGGATGAATCCCCGGCAAGAGCTAAAAGATCGACAATTTTTCCGGGTGGAACATCAAATTTTTCCTCAACCTCTTCAATGCCGATGAATCTGTCTTTTGAATGATCATATAATTTAACATGTTCGTCAACAAGTTGATATAGATCTTTATCTGTGGACACAATTACAATATCGTGCTCATTCCCGTAACGCTCTGTCAGTGTGGCAATTATATCATCTGCCTCGTAGCCAGCTTTGGATAGTTTGGCAATGTTCGATAGCTTAACCATCTCAAGGATCGGCTCAAGCTGTTCGACCAGGTCTTCAGGCATTTTATCCCGCGTTGCTTTGTATTCTTTGTAGGTTTTATGGCGGAATGTTGGCTCTCGTTCATCAAAAGTTATCACAAAATATTCAGGTTCAAAACGCTCAAGTAAGGATATGATCGTTCTCAAAAAACCGAAGATCGCACTGGTGTTCTCGCCCTTTGAATTGATAAGTGGACGATTCTTGAAAGCAAAATAAGAACGATATATTATGGCTGTTCCATCGATGACATAAATTGGTTTTTTCATACGAACATTTCCTGAGTGCTTCTCCGAAGTGTCAATAATAAATTGACAAAAATTACTCAACTGAAAATATATCAATCAATATAATTATGATAATTAAGAGATATTTAATAATAATTTTGATGCTGTTCTTTGGCTCTCAGCTTTGGGCGAAAGAATATACTGTGTCTTACCTGAATTCCACGCGCAAGGATCATCTGCCGGTTATGGAGATCGAGGGTAGGAATTTTCTGAACCTTTATGATCTTGAACGTATCTTTGATGGTTCTATTAAAACAGATCAGAAATCACAAACCATTGGTCTTATTACATTTGAGAAAAAATGCGATTTCTCTTTTTTCAATAATTGGGTACGTTTTGGCAAACATAGCTACAATCTTCACGATGATATTCAGGTTATCAACGGATTCTTTTATGTTCCAGACTATTTTCTTAACCTCTGTGCTGATAAATTTTTCCCTGAAGAAGTCACACTGGATGACGGTTCGATCATCATAAATTTTTCCTCTATGCAGAAATATCTTATAAAGACAATTGTGCTCGATCCCGGTCATGGAGGAAAAGATCCCGGAGCAGTGGGACGAATACTTGGTCTTCAAGAAAAAGATATTGTGCTTAATATCACAAAGAAAGTTAAGGAACTGCTTGAGAAAAATCTTGATGTGAAAGTACTTCTTACCCGGCATGATGACAGGTTTGTGTCGCTGGGTGACAGGACAGACTATGCCAATGATAATCAAGCGGATATTTTTGTCAGCATTCATTGCAACGCAGCATATAACACTAAAGCAAGTGGCTCGGAAGTATATTATCTTTCCACAGCTCAAACCCATGAGGCGCGTGCAGTTGAGGCAATGGAAAATGAAGTCATCAAATTTGAGGACCAGGAGAGTATATCCCGCTATACTGATCTTGATTTCATACTGTATGATATGCGTCAAACCGAGTACCTCAACGAAAGCAGTGAACTTTCAGAGATGTGCCAGAAGCAGTTGGTAAATACGCTCTCAACAAAAAATAATGGTGTGCGACAGGCAAATTTCTATGTACTTCGCGGTGCGTTCATGCCTGCTGTACTGGTTGAAGTTGCCTATCTGTCAAATAAATATGAAGAGAAAAAACTGCTATCCAAAAATTTTCAGGAAAGAGCTGCAAAAGCGATATATACAAGCATTAAGCAGTTCAAAAATAAATACGATAAAATGAATTAATTATTTTATAAGGAGTAAAGCATGAAAAAAATATTTCTGATTTTTACTATTACTTTTCTGGTTTTCACTTGTAATGTTTCTGCCAAATCTATGTTTGCGATTGGTAATATGTATGATACGGAAAGTACGATTATCCTCTCATATGATCTTCAATACGAAGGGATTCAAAAGCAGGAGATATTGAACATTGGTAGTCCTTATGATGGTGCATATGGTTGGGGCGCGTATGATATGTCCGTCGATCCGGAAAATGAACTTTTATTCATCTCTTTCAGGAACAGTAATATTATCGAAATAGTAAATGCGTCCTTATTGACGAGTAGAGGATATGCTGAGATTGGGGGGATCTCGAATCCAGCAAGTATTAGTTACGATAATGAAACAAATACTCTTTTTGCCCTTGAAAGAAATACCAATAAGCTTTTCGAATATTCATGGAACTTTCAGTATACAACTTTTACTCTTAAAGGTACTTCACCTTACTATATTGAGCTCGATAATATCGTGAGCGGTCAGGATCTTGCTTTTGATACGTACAATAATATCCTCTATGTTGCTGATAGCTCTCAAACGCAAGTTCATTATTTTTCTGCGTATGACCTGTCACATTCAGGAAGCATAGAAGTTGATCAAAAACCAACCTCTATCGCAATTAATGGTGGAAAATATCTTTATGTTGCGAGTAACAGCTATGGTTCAAAGATCCTTCAATATGATCTCAATTTCTTGTCTGTTCGCTCCTATGCACTCTCTCCAGATAGCTATGTCATGAAGTTAGCAGTCGATAAGCTCACAGGAAATGTTTTTGCTTCTTTGAATATAACATCAGGTTTAAATAAAATTCTTGTACTTGATGAACTTCTTGAGGTGCTCTATGAACTTGAAGATGAGGAATTAGTCTATCCCTCCGGAATGAGTGTACCTGATCAGGATATTGGCTACAATCCATTTGATGTGCAGAAAGATGATGGGATCTTCACCTGGATATCTCCAAACAGTGTGATGCGCTATACTATCTCATTTAAAAATTTGTTGAACTATCAATTAGATAATGTGCTAATTACAGATTGGCTTCCTTCAGATCAGCATGTATCAATGCATAATATGAGCTCTGACGGTGTTTATAATCAGCAGGAGCATACTATTACATGGGATGTCGGAAATCTGCCTGCGGGTGGAGACGAAGAAGAAGTCTGGGTAGAGGTGAGAGTGCTTTCCGGTATACAAACTCCAGACACGCTCATAAATTATTGCACAATTGGAAATGATATTGTCACAACAACAAAATATATTCAAACTCTTGTAAAAAGCGCTACTCCTATCACACAATCCTATTTTGATCCGAATCCATATAATCCGGAAATAAATGGGGGATTGGGCATTGCGCATTTGGACTTTGCACATGATGATTCACCAATAACACTTGTGAAAATTTATGACACGTCCGGCGAACTGGTTTTAGAGAATAAAAATATAAATTCCGAAGAAGTAACATGGAACGGAAAGAATGGAGCTGGCAAATACGTATCGAATGGTGTGTATTTCATGATCGTGGAAAATAAAGCTATCGAAAAAGCTGTCATTAAAATTGCAGTACTTCGGTAAAATAAATGTGCAGTTATCTTGACATTATTATCAGCAAATAATATGAAATATTATAAGAGGTTTATATGAAATTTTATAAAGTATTTATGGTTGGCGTGTTACTGATATTCTTCTCCTCATTTTTATGTGCACAAACCCCTGATTCACTTATTATGAAAATTGATGAAAACACCTACAAAATAGATAACATCAAAATTGATATTGCCAACAGAGAGATCACTTTCCCAGCAGAATTCAATATGAATAGGGGACTCATCGAAACCATTCTCGTTGGTCCCCAAGGGAGATTGCATGAAACTATATTGAAAACAGATGCTCTCCCTGCATATATCCAGACTTCGCTATTGCTTCTCGGATTGGAATGCGGACAAAATATGGAACTTGGCAATTATGACACAATGCCTGAAGGAGATTCTTTGCTTGTATATGCGATCTGGGCAGATACTCTTGGGGTAACACATGAAGAGCGGGTCGAGCGTTTAGTGTGGAATATTCCCCAGAAACGTGAAATGCTGAAAACTCACTGGATATTCCTCGGTTCAAAGATCGTTAATGGACAATTTATGGCAGGTCTCGATCAAAATATTATGAGAACATATCATGATCCTTTTACGATAATCCACAGTCCGCTTCCTACCATTACTGATGATACATTTTATGAAGCAAACAAAAACATAGTTCCTGAAAAAGGAACAAAAGCAACGATCAAGATAAAAGCATTAGATTAATTATTGGAGGATATGCATGAAACGATTTTTTTTAATTATAATTATGACACTTATTGTTGTTTCTTTCAGCCATGCAGAAATTGATCTCTCATTAGCTCATGAGATGGAACATTCTATTAAGTTAGGTTTGCAGTGGCTTGTTGAGCAGCAGGAAGATAACGGAAGCTGGCAATACTATCCTGCGATCACTGCTCTCACTGTCATTGCAATAATAAACAGCAATCCGAACATAAGCTATCAGTTCGAACCCGTAGCAAAAGGACTTAGCTTCATTGCAAGTTGTGCAAAACTCAATGGCTCTATCTATACTGATAATATGCCAAATTACAATACCTCCATCTGTTTGATGGCACTTAAGGAGGCAAACGATCCTCAATATTATGATATCATCGACAGAGGAGAGAAATACCTGCTCGGACTGCAAATAGATGAGGAAGAAGGTTATTCGACAGACAGTTTATACTATGGCGGAGTTGGGTATGGTGGGGATCAGAGACCCGATTTATCTAACCTGCAATGGGCTCTGGAAGCAATGCTCGAGCGTGAACCGGTTTATACGGATGAGCTTGAACTCAATAAGAAAGAAATTATCAATATTGAGGAAAAGAAGCTTTTTTTTGATAAAGCAATAATTTTTCTGCAGCGTTGCCAGAATCTTGAAGAGTATAATCCGGAATCATATTCTGAAAACGATGGAGGATTTATGTACGAACCCGGTATAAGTAAAGCCGGTGGTTCAACATCCTACGGAAATATGACCTATGCTGGTTTGAAAAGTATGATCTATGCAAAGCTTGATAAAGACGATCCACGTGTGCAGGCAGCATATGATTGGATCAGTAATCACTTTATAGTGGAAACTAATCCTGTGCTTGGGAATCAGGGACTTTTCTATTATTATCTCATGATGGCAAAAGCGCTTACTGCATATGATACAGATATTATTGTCGGAGATGATGGTATAGAGCATGATTGGAGATTTGAACTGGCAAACCAGCTTGTAAAAATCCAGAATGAAGAGGGCTGGTGGCAGAATGAGAACGGCAGATGGTGGGAAAATAATAAAGTACTTGTGACAACCTATTGCATCATTAGTCTCGAAGAGATTTTAAAAGGATAACCGATGTTGGCTTCATTCTATGCAACACTCAAAAACAAGCAAACCTATTCTATCCGAACAGAAAATTGCTCATTTTCTACTTATTTTTCACAAATAGTTGACAAGCCCGTAGATTTTTCTTTACAAGATTTTTGCAAAAAATGTAAAGTATGCATTGATGCATGTGAAGTGTCTGCGATTTCGTGCGATGCAGAACCTTCATATAATATAGAGTGTTTCAAATAATCCCGGAGTTAAACGCTGGGCTTTTGATGTTGATAAATGTTACATGTTTTGGGTTGAAAATGGCGGCGGATGTTCAAGCTGTATTGCAGCGTGTCCCTTTTCGAAATAATATGGAAAAATTTAAAATGCACACAGATCAATTAATGTCTCAAATAGGCATATTTTTGGATACTACTTTCTTAAATAGGTTTCCTAAAAAAAATAAAATTAAAAGGAGAACAGGATGAAAAAACAGATATTATTAATACTTATTGGAATTATTATTTCATTGGGTTTTATGTTATCATCTGTGTCGGCAGATGATCTGATAGACCAAGCCAAGGAGTTGCTTGAGAAATATTCAATAGCACCTCCTCCCCCTGAATTGACTGATCCTGGTAACTGGAATGAAATAATGCAATCAAAACAAGCTGGACCAATGGTAAATTGTATGCCTGATTATTATAGTTGGGTTGGTAGAGAAATTACAATTTGGGGTAACGTACATTGGGGTGATATCTCAGCTGGAAACTATGAATGGGATCTGGATGATGGAAATATTCTGACAGGTGCTGTTGCAGATGCTCGATATATTGCTGTAACACATACCTATACTACAGGTGGTATAAAAACTGCCACATTAACAGTGACTGATGACGATGGACTAATAGATGTTGATCAAGCAACAATTGATGTAATCCCGATTGTTGATAAACAACAGCGGATTAATGCTGCAATTGAAGATGGTTTGCGCTGGTTGTATTTAAATCAAAACGCAAGCGGCTGGTGGTATTCAACTGATGATAACTATGGAATGGGTACAACAGGATTAGCAGTTTTAGCATTTGAAGAGAATGCACATCATGGTAATGACGATCCTGATGAAGACATTTATGCTGAAACTGTACAACTCGGTTTGGATTGGATGATAAATACTTACGGTCGCACTGTTCCTATTGGTGAACAATATGCAGGTAATCCAGATACAGATGGAGATGGTATTGGTGTTTATTTTAGTGATTGGCCAGCAGCTTATGAGAATGGAATTGCAATTTTAGCAATTGCAGCAAGCAATCAGGCGGATAGTGTTGTTGCAAGTGGTACTCTTGCTGGAATGACGTATTACCACGTTATGGAAGATGCTATGAATTGTATTGCATGGTCTCAAGCAGATAGCACAGCTGGCAATTACCGCGGTGGCTGGCGATATAATGCTTATAGCGCAAATAATTACGGTGATAGTGACAATTCTGCTGTCCAGTGGCCCGTGCTTGCTCTGAAAGCAATTGAACAAAATATGCCCCCAATACAAACACCAGAATGGGTAAAAACTGAACTGGCATATTGGCTTGAATATAGTCAGTATATTGATGGTGGTTTTGGATATACATCCCCCGGTTATTGGGATAATAATGTTAAAACAGGAGCAGGTCTGGCAAGTCATTATTATATTGGAACACCAATTACTGATTCTACAATTGTAAATGGTCTAAATTTTTTAGATGTTCACTTCTATGATACCTATGATGGATCGGTTGGTGAAATGTTAGGTGGGAATTACTATGCACTTTATGGTTTTAAAAAAGCAATGGAATTCTATGACATAACAACATTTGGTACCGCTCCAATAGATTGGTATGAAGAGATTTCAGATTACCTTCTTGATAATACCTCTTACGGACAAAATACTGATGGTTCCTGGCCCGGTGGAACTTATGCTATTACCTGGACAGCAGGAACAACTCCTACTTCAATATTAGTATTAACTCGAGGGGTAGTTCAATTACAACCCGTAGCAGTTATTAGCTCTTCTAATCTACCTCAACCAACTGATACTCCGATTGCTTATTCAGGTGCAAATTCATATCATCAAAATCCTGAGGAATTTATTACTCAATGGGAATGGGACTTTGATGCAAGTGATGGTCTTGACTGGGATAATCCTGATGCTATTGGTGAATTTGTAACATGGGAATATTCTGTGGAAGATACTTTTGAAGTAACTTTGCGTGTTACTGGTAGTGACAGTTTAACAGATACAGATGTCCATTTTACAATAGTAGATGATGGTGTAATTCATGCTCCAATTGCAGATCCAGGTGGTCCTTACTTTGGTCAAATTGGTGAAACTATAACATTGAATGGCTCTGGTTCGTATGATCCAGATGGTGGTGAAATCATACTCTACGAATGGGATACAAATGGCGATGGACAATATGATGATGCAACTGGTGAAACAACTGATGTGGTATTTGATAATTTGTACTCAGGTCTTATTGGTCTAAGAGTCCATACAGCAAATGCTTGTTCTGATTCAACTGCTCCAAAATATGTTACATTATGGACATCAAATGTTGATCTTGAATTAACAGAAAACAATGTAACAGTATCAAATCTTCATCCTGCTGCGGGAGAGCTAGTATCTTTTGAAGCTACAATTGAATGCCATACTGAAAGTGGTGCTACTGTTGGTGAGTTTGTTGTTCGTTTCTACGATGGTGACCCAACAATAATAGTCAATCCAATTGGAACATTTAATCTTGGACCAATGGGAAATGGCGATGAAGAAACAGTGTTTCTGAATTGGACTATGCCAGATACACTTCCTCATGATATTTATATTCATGCGGATGCCGATTACGATATAGAAGAGTATAATGAAGATAATAACCAAGTTATAGTGGAGCTTGGAACTGCTGAACCAGCTGATGAACCATACTTCTGTCCAAATCCATATAATCCTGATACTTATAGTACATATCCTGGCACAATTTATCCAAACTTTGATAACCCCACTTCGCCTATCACCAAGCTGAGAATATACGACATAGCGGGTGAACTGGTGAAAGAAAGCGAGGATGTTGGCATTATCAGTTTGCTGTGGGATGGTAAAAATGAATATGGCGACTTTGTAGCAAATGGAGTTTACTTTATCATCGTTGAAAACCAAGCTGGTGAGAAAAAAATCATTAAAGTAGCGATATTACGCTAGGAAAGGAGATAACAATGAAAACATATAAAATTATCAAAACAGTACTTTCTTTCGTGGCAATACTTGGATTATTCACCTCCTTTGCGTTTGCAGAAGAAGATCTTGCAGGCGGACAGGGAGGTGCTTTCCTGAGAATTCCTGTTGGTGCTCGTCCTGCCGGTCTGGGAAATGCATTTACTGCTATTGCTGATGATGGCTCTGCCCCCTTCTTCAATCCCGCAGGTCTCTGCCAGATAAAAGGCACACGCCTTGGTGCAATGTATAATATTATGAGCTTAGATAGAATGAATTATCAGGCATCGATCATTGTAGGCAGCAAGCGTGATGCAGCTCTGGCAGTTACCTTTAATAGCATTGGAGTGAGCGATATTATTGAATGCCTACCCGGTCAGGGTCCCAGCGGTGACACTTTTAGTTCCAATGATATGGCTATCGGTATTTCTGCAGGTGGTAAGATCATACCTTTGCTTAGCTTTGGTGCAGGAGCCAAGTATATCATGCAATCTATTGATGAGAACAAAGCAACTGGTTTTGCTTTTGATCTTGGTGCATTGGTTGCTTCTCCAGTTTCTAGTGGACTGATAAAGCAGATCCGCGCAGGCGCAAGTTTGCTAAACTTTGGTGGAAAGATGAAATGGGATACTGATTCTGATCATGAAGATACAATACTTCCCATGCTGCGTCTCGGTGCTTCTGCAGACCTTCAGCTCACTTCTTTTGATGTGATCGGTACTGCGGAAATTTCTCAGTCTCTTGGACGTGAAGGCGATCAGAAAAATGATTTCAAATTACACCTCGGCGTAGAGGGCTGGCTTGCAAACTTATTTGCTGTACGTGCCGGTCTTGATGGAGAAGATTTCACAATGGGCGCTTCTATCCTGTTTGGTGATTTCCGCTTCGACTATGCATATATTACTGATTATCTTGATGAAGGTGCGACTCATAAACTTGCAATTGATCTAGGTTTTTAACCTAAGAAAGAAAACTATTAACGGCTTTGTCCCGATTTATCTGGATGAAGCCGTTTTTCTTTACATCCAAACTTGACAGTAGATTTAGTGTCCCTATATTATAAATCGTTTAAATCGCTTTTTGAAAGACACATAGGGGGTGACTGGTTTCGACAGGGACTGCGGAGGTAAGAATAGCATATCGGGCAGATTACCTATCCCGTTAAACTTGGTGATGCTAAATTGTAAATGCAGATGAAAATCTAGCACTAGCTGCATAAACATGCAACTCATTTGATAGGATGGTGCCATTGACAACCTATTGAATGCCGATTTTAATGGCTTAGATGCTGCGATGTCTATACACAGTGTTGAAGCTAATAGGCTTGGTTTCGGAAAGGTTTGTGCATTGTTCTTTCTGAGATGACCAAATCACGATGTACTAAGTATGTAGAATTTCTTACAGCCAAATCTCTGGACGCGGGTTCGACTCCCGCCACCTCCACCAGTCTTCGTTTTGAGCGAAGCGAAAACGTCCGCCTTTTTTGCATGCGGATACCCAGGCACGATCGGGGATGACGTCATTTTTTTTATTGAATGTTTGAACATCCAAAGCATTGCGAAAAAGGGAACAATTAAATTTGCCCGCCCTGTGTAATTGCTTTGCACCACTTCGTGGATTACACAGGGCAAGCATTTAACGTCCTAAAGCTTTCGCAACGAGAGATAGGGTAGAGACGGGTTTATCCCGACGGGATATAAGAACATAATAAATAGACTCTTCGACAAGCTCAGAGTGACAATACTTTTTATTTTAGTTTTACATTGATATTGTTTCGTGTTTTTTCGTGTATTTCGTGGTTGATAATCTGTTAAGGATACTTTTGCAACATGGATGAAAATACCTTAGCTTAATCTCATCAAAACAAGCGAATTAATAGGAAAACCAATATCCCTCGCCAGTACTTCACATTTTACTTTGAGGAGGAAAAAGATCTCTCTGCTTTCTTCAGATATACCTTCATAATTGCCCTGCCCTTTGCTTATGATCATATCAGCATTCATGAAAATATCTTTAAACTCCTCACTACACTTTGAAAGAATAATTCCAGGTGTCGCAGAACCGGAAGATATGATCTCAGCGAATTTATCTATTCCAGCACGTTTCGCATCCTTTTCAACCACATCATTAATAACAGGAGTTCCACGAACTGCATAAATCACTTTTTTATGAGCAAACTGCTCTATCAACAATCTGTCAAACACTGATTCGCCTGCATTATCCCCAATATAGAGGATTGTTTCTGATTTCTCTAAACGCTTTTTAAATAACTCATAATCATTAATAGTCAATTCTTTGTGGATGATTGCTTCAATTTCAGTGGGAATATCAACAGAATGATGGATCGCAAGATCAATGACATTTCCGGCAATTGCCATTTTGATCGCTGTAAAAAGGGGATCAGTACTTTCTGAGATAAGATTTTCACAAAAAGGAACAAGATGCAATGCTTCATCCGTGTTTTGGTTTTTAAGGTTTTCGTAAGGGTCTTCTACGCTGGAAATTTCCCTGATTTTACCGTAAATGAACTCTCCAATTTCTGGAGGAGTTTTATCCAAAGAAATTTCTGGAAAGAGCATTCCGATTTCATCAATGATGGATTTTATTACTTTCGGGTCATCTGTGAATAATCTCGCAGCACGAAGCGCTTGTTTGACGAAACAGGGAAAGCATTCAAAATAGGTTCGCATTATTTACCTTTCTAAAATCTATTGAAAATTGTCATGGAATGGTCCATGATAACTCAAAAATATTCTTAAGATATTCTCTGTGTCCTCTGCCTGCCAAGGCGTAGTGAAACGTAGACTGGTAGTTAAACATATTTATTTATCCCAGCTATAACAAATCACTTACAATCGATCCATCGGGGAGCATGTTGTCGGGATGATATTGTTCGGTTTCTTCCATTTCATAGCGCACACATTTTGACCAATCACCTTTGCAGTAATTCAAAATCCATTTCTCAGCCAGTTTGCCGGCTTCATAGTAGTATTTCATAGGACACACAGGGTACCATTTGCATTCATGATTTTTGGGATGTTTATTCATTAACTCATAAATTCTTTCAGCTTATGAAAATTGGCAAGAGATTGAGAAAAATATTCTTTATTATACAGTAAAGATGCAGGATGCGAAAGAGGAAGTATATGGTAACCATTCGTCCTTACACTGTTGCCGATCAGTTGAGGAAATTCCTTTCTCGATATAGTTTTGATAGCGAATCGGGAGAACAGATATTTGGTTGCATAATATCCAAGCGGAACGATTATTTTAGGATGAATCTCATTGATTTCCTTGTCCAAATAATAGGAACAGGATTTGATCTCTTTTTGCTTGGGTCTTCGATTTTTTGGGAGAGTACATTTAATAAGATTCGTCATGTACAATTCATCCTCACAGATATCTACTTCCTTCAAAATATTATGAAGCATCTTTCCTGATGGACCGATAAACATCCTGTTTTTCTTATCTTCCAATTCTCCTGGAGCTTGAGCAATTAGCATTACATCAGCATTTGTATTTCCTTCACCACCTAATGCATAAGTGCGGGTCTTATAAAGTGAGCATCGGGTGCATACTTGAAGTTCTTCTCTTGTAAACATATTCGTGTATAATTATTTTTCTTTTATAAAATTGAGTAATTTTTGCATTATTTTTGTTGCTTTCCCTTTCAAGAAAAGATCTGTAATCGTATTTGTATAATTTGATGGTTGAACATTAACTTCGATGATTTTTCCACCATTCTGTTTTGCTTCAATTGGAATTATGGAAGCTGGCATAATCTCACCGGTTGTTCCTATTAGAATAAAAACATCGGCTATTTTTGCTTCAGTAAAAGAAATTGCTCTTGCTGGTTCGGGAATAGATTCTCCGAAGAAAACAAAATCAGGTTTAAGAACATTTCCGCAATCTACACATTTTGGTGGCAAATGAGAGAGATCAATATCTTTTACCGAATAGATTTTCTTGCAGTTTGTGCAAATCAGATCTCGTGAGTTTCCGTGAAATTCAAAAACATTTTTACTGCCTGCTATTTGATGAAGATTATCAATATTTTGGGTAATAATAGCATTTATATAACCAGATTTCTCCATTTCGGCGAGAGCGATGTGAGCTGCGTTAGGTTCTGCTTTTCCAAAGAAATCATAAAATATTTCTTTGATCAGCTTCCACGATTTGAGAGGATTTTGTTGGAAATAATGAATATCTAAAAATATGGGATCGAATTTGCTCCACAAACCGTTTTCTCCACGAAATGGTGGAATCCCGCTTTCCACCGAAATGCCTGCTCCCGTAAAAGCGGTAACGTGTTTTGCATTCTTGATTAGCTTGGCAGCTTTTTCTATCATTTAGAATTCCTTGAAAATTCTTGCTAATGATCTTCCCGGAGCCTGAATATCCAAATCAAGAAAATAACCGAACGGAGTTTGTGAAACTTCATATCCTGAATCTTTCAATCTGTTTTCTGCCCGATTAAACATCTCTTTGGTTGTCACTTCATCTGCTTTGCTTATAGATAAATGCGCAAAAGAGTGTAAGACAATATGGTTTGTTTCGTTTTTCTTTGCAGCCCATTTCAGGTTTTTGATCATTTTGGTTTCCGCTTTAGAAATATCTTCTTCATCTTTTTGCTCTACCTGGATAAAACCGACCAGCACATTTTCTGTCTGCTTATTTTCTTCGTATTTCTCCACAGATTCCAAATTCTTGATATTAGTTCTATAAGAAAATTTATCAGTATAGATCATTAGTAGTTTCATTATTTTACCTCTTTTTTTGCTTTTAATAATCGAAGATGTTTTCCCAGAAATAATTTTTCTTGGAAATCGTTAAATCCAAATTCAGATAAAATCTGTTTCCAATTCCTTTCTACATATTCAAAAGCATATCTGCATTCGATTATTTTAAAAGGAATTCTAAAATAAAGTGATGTTTCATCAGTAACAAATTCATTAAAATCAAGAATAATAAATTCACCATTTTCTTTCAAAGCATTATAAGCATTTTGAATAATATTTTTTTGTATCTCAAAAGGAAAACCATGAAATACAAATGAGATAAAGACTTTATCATATTTTTTTTCAAGCTTAAATGATTGGTCGATTCGTTGATTAATTATATTTATATTCTCAAAATTCTTTGTTTTCTTCTTAAATTGGGTTATCATTAATTCGGAAATTTCCAGTCCAAGAATATCACCTTTTTCAGAAAGGTATTTATTCATCAAAAGCGCATTTCTTCCTGTTCCGGCACCGAAATCGAGAATTTTATCATTTTGATCTATACCCATTGATCTAATTGTTTTTTTTATGAAAAGACTGTAAGCACCAAATGTGGCAAAATTCAATACATGATCATAGAATTTTGCGGTAAAACCTTTAATTTCGACTTTTGAATCAGGATATAACTTGTTCATATTTTTAACTCTATATTACCTGCAATTTAACTTTCTTATAAAAATAAAACTAAAAGAAACGATTAATGAGACAACAATAAATGTTACATAATATCCCCAAATAGATATTAAAATACCGGCAATAAGCGGGAAGATTGTAGGTATAATACTTCCTGTGCCGGAAATTCCTGTGTAAATTGCTCGATTCTCATTACTTGATATTTCCACTAAAATTCCATTTCTGGCAATTCCAAAAGCTGTGATAAAAACTCCAGAAAGAACAAAAATTAATTGATACACTAAATAATTATTACTAAATATTAAACTCAAAAGCGGAAGAGAAATGCCAAAAATAAAACTGAAATATAAAAGTTTTTTGTATTCAAATTGTTTTGATCTCTTATAAAGAATAAGGCTGGTTATAAGCATTCCGATTATTTTAAATAGAAGTATATTCCCAATTAAGGTAGCACTCAATTCAAAATTCTTTTTTGCAAATAATATCATGAAAGGAATAAAGCTGAAACCAAGCCCTAAAAAATTTATGATAAATAGATAATTTTTGAGATTGGAATTGTGCGAGATTTCCTGTGGGATCATTCTAAAGAATTCCAAAAAACTTCTTTTCTTTTTTATCTGTACACTGATTTCTTTGATCTTCCAAAAACCTAAAGAAGCAATGAATAACAGTATTCCTGCTATTAAGAGCAGTATACCATAATTATCCGGATAGGAAAATTTCTTGAGCAACATTCGCACAATAATAGCAGAAGCAAAAATCCCTATGCTGCTGATTGCTTGTTTGATAGAGAAAAATTGTTTACGCTTATTATTGATAATAGACTTTCCCATAATATCTACATAAGAGATGTTTGCAAAAGAACCACTGAACGAAAAGGTTGAAATTAGAATAAAAATTGATAAAATAATTAAATTGTTATTGATTGTATTCGAATTAAAAAGAATTATAGCTAATAATAACAATGTGATAATCCTAAGGCTAATTGCAGTTATTAATGGCTTTTTTTTATGTACTTTGTTAGACAGGAAACTTGCAAAAACAATTTGCATCAATCCTGATCCTCCCACCATAATAGTGGTCAGGATTCCCAACAAGATAGCACCACCACCGGCTTTTATCAGCATTGAAGGAATGATTGTGTGCACATCCATAAAATTGGAGGCAAGAGAAAGAAAAATCCCGTGCCAGATAAAAGCTTTAAAATTTATTTTCGATATTTTTTCAGTTAAGATATTATTCATTTTGATCTATTATGGAATCTGCTGCTAAAATGTTCACTACATTCCTTTCCAGGCACTCTGTTCCATAGCTAAAAATTTTTGCATTTCTTCCTGAGTCATCTTCACTTTTTCAAAATTCACTTGAGAGTTTATGGCTTCCAACGGCTGTTTCACACTTTGGATAAGCATATCCAGAATCGGAATATTCAAAGCGGGCAAAGCCATCACAATTTTCACATTATACTTATTGATCTCATAAGATTTGATAATACCAAGATCGTATAGCGAATGATTAATTGCCGGATGTTCCACTCCTGTAATAATTTCTTTTACTTTTTTTTCATAATCCATATTTTATTATTCCTTTTTATAAAGCTAAAGAACCCATTGGATCCCATGGTTTTAAAATAATCGGTTCTAATTTCCATGCGGTTTTTAATTCTTCAGAAAGATATTTTTTATTGATCACAACCTGATATGTGTATTCTTCAAACCATTTATCGCTCATCACAAAATAACCTTTCTTGCCATTTTTTTCGCCCCAGCTATTTTCCACTTTCCATCTATTTGGGATATCATCAATTAAATTCACACCGGTAAATACCATTGCGTGTGTCATCAAACTTTCTCCATAATCCAATCTGCCGGCTTTATCAAGTTCGAATTTTGATTGAAGTACGTTTTCATAATCATAGATATTTTCAGCCAAAATTCCTTTTCCCCTCTGCATTTTCTTTCCGACATCGCTGCCAAACCAGACAGGAATTCCATCCTTTAGTTGTTTTAATGCAAGCTTTTTGAAAATTTCCATATTGACATTAAGATATTTTACCATATTTCCACCTTCTACATTACCCAAGTATTGAACTGTGAAAGTTTTATTAAATGGTTTATCTCTGGTAGGTGCGTTAATAATGCTAATGTAATCTTTCAAATCCAAATTAACATATTTGGTATAAAATTCTTTTGGTGTAATATTTTTATCACGATGGAATTTTTTATCTTTATCTGTATATTCAAATGTAAAATTTTTGGGTGGAATTCCTAAGAACATAGTTAACAAACGATAAAACTCAAACAACATTTCCTTCTTATCATCTTTCAATTTTTCTAATGTTTTCCCATCTTGATAATTTTCTCGTAAAACAGAAGCATATCCCCTGAGTTTCAAGCTAAGAATATGGTTCATCCTGGCAGAATTGCTGCTGGCAAAAGTTTCCGGCATAGTTTCTTTTGGAACAACTCCATATTTTTCCACAATGCTTGTAAACATATCCCATTGTCCACCATCATTCAGCGGTGCATTAAGAAGCCACATTATAATTCTGGAATCTGTTTTTTCGTCTAAGGTTTCGAGAATATTTTCCAGAAAGTAATTTGCTTTTTCTATTTTATCGAAGAACATTTGATAAGTTTGGGAAAGTTCAAAATTCTTAAGGTTTAATTCTTTCATAATTTTGAATCTCATTGTATTCAATCCGGCAAAAAGCCAACATCTACCGCTTTTATTCTGAGCTGTGATCTTACCTGTTTTCAATTCCAAAGAAAATGTGTGCTGCATATCTGTTTTAGATTGGTGATTCAACGCAATTTCATCAAGTCCCACGTTAAGAATGCTGTTTCTGATAACGTTGTCGCTTTTACTTTCTAAAGCTTTTTCTTCCATTTCATTATAAAGATCATTATCGATCTTCATTCTTTTGTTTAACATTTTTAGCTCCTTCAAAATTTCTTTTATATTTCATTTTTTAATAATTCTTACATTCAAGTAATAAGTGCAACACACATTATTTATTTGAATACTCATAAAATACTTCATACGGTGTTTTGTATTTTAATAATTTTCTTGGTCTATCATTCAATTTATTTTCAACGATTTGTA
>Ga0268281_1000775_pt1 | contig 21671 bp, 37 predicted proteins | sample saktaG_10_FD_190134 | JGI IMG/M metagenome (GOLD analysis project Ga0268281, IMG submission 190134) | Saline water microbial communities from Sakinaw Lake, British Columbia, Canada - sak_2011_5_24_50m | ecosystem: Environmental > Aquatic > Non-marine Saline and Alkaline > Saline ...
GCAGCCGGGGCCTACTAAAAACTGGGCCCACAGGGACCAACGTTAATGACTTAATTATACTTCTGTGCAAGTAACCGGAAGAATCAAAGTTAAGCTAGTTTAATTTAAGGCAACTATCCCTTAGGGCCAAGTAATGAAGTAATAGGTTGATGAATTATGGATAATAAAAAGTAGTTGTCAAATGGTTAGATGCAAGAATCTATCCGGGCATGCTAGATGAAGCACTGGCACGAAAGTTTGATACTTTTGAGAGCATAGGGTATCTTATAGAAAAGAATAACCAAGCCACTAAGATTGCTCACGAGATTACCGATAGTGGAGAATGTCGGGATATACTCTTGATACCTAGTGGCTCAGTCATTTCAATTCAAGAATTAACCATACTTGCTATGTAATTCTTGATGTTCTTTCTTCGTAAGAACACGAAGATTGCCAGGGTCGTTGTTCTTAGGGTTGCGGTCTTTGTGATGGATATCTAGATTACTAGCCCTATGTACCTCTCCATCGCCATCTGACTTGTAATGACGACGCCTAAGAATTTCCTCCCTTTGACTTGGCGTTAATTCTGGCATTCTGTTTTTACCTCCTTTCTAGCATATAATTAGCCTAACGAATTAGGCTTTGCTGAGCACCTAAAAAGTTCAAGTTCCACTCAGAAAACTCTGTTGTTTGCCTTCTTTTGAGTAACCTAGAAACGCCCATGTTATATTTACGGCTTGGGTTGGCCTTTTACCCCTAAAGTCAAAACCAGTATTTATCAAGTGTTTTAATACCGCTTGTTTTGTCATCGTTGGGTTCCTTTCCTTGAGTTCTTTAATAGCATTTCTCAATCCACTTGACTTACTGCTGCCTTTTTCTTGTCTATGATTGATATAGCGATATTGCCCTAATGCTATTCTAGCAAAATGCTTTTTCTCACGGTGCAACGCAGAATATATATTATTTCGGATAGATTTCTTGTCTTTTCCAACATTTGCTTTAAAGAGAATATCTACAGCCTCAGCGATGCTCAAAATTCCCTGTCTTTCTTGAGCTATAGTTATTAGCATATCAGGATAGCTTTTATTAGCAAGGTTATTTGCCTTAATATCTCTCGTAGTTTGCATAAGGATATTATGTTTCTCTAGGTATGCTGCAAGAAGTTCATGCCAAGCCGTGATGCTCTTATCGAGATTTGACTCTTCTTCTTCGAGCTCCATCCTTTTCTGGCGTATGAAATCCCTTCTACGCTCACCATCTTCAATTAGTTCCATCGTTTCTTTTACCCATTGTTCACTCATATTTCATTCCCCCTTCTTTATAGAAATTTTAACTTCAATATTGTATTTGTAAGTAATTTCTATTGACTTACTGTATCTAACATATGTTACACTCATAACATAAGTCGAGCGGGGAGAAGCGGGATTGAACCGCAACGCGCACACGTTCGAAGGATTTTAAGTCCTCGTCCTGCTCCAGCAGGAAATTCTCCCCGACGCAAAATAATAGCCATATAGGTGTTTTCGAGACTCCCTATATGGCTATTGTAACATATAGGCATTATAAATGCAAGTTTTTTTTGTGTATATAGATTAGAATAATGAACAAAGAACAAAAACCAGAGAGACCGTTAACTAAGGCAGATTTTGAGGCTGTTCTGAAAGCAGCTACTAAGCCTGTAAAGAAGGAATCAGACGGGAAAGAATCTGCAAAAACATAGGTTCTTCATTATTCCTTCGATTCCACCGAAAAGCATAACTGTTAATGTAGCCTTGTAGATATTTTGCACTCACGGCATGGTTAGTGCCACTCAACCCACGCTTAACCAAGCTCCAGAAGCCCTCAATTCTGTTGGTATGGATATTCCCGTTGACGGGGTACTTCCTTTAGCATAGCACCGCAAACATGAATTAACCACTAGGTATCAAATAGCAGCTTCAAGGTAACAATCTCAAATGGTTTGACCTTCATCTCCAGCTTCCCATCTTCAATTGCTAACTCGGATTCCTCTTCCTCCAGCAGATTAACGCATTTAGCTGCTTTAATTTGACTTGGCATTTGCAATGATGCGTGGCAACTTTCTCCCTTGGTTTCAAAAAATCGTAAAATGATAGTGTCCTCCCCCTCAGCCTTTTTGAGGGCAGAAAGAATCAGGTTATCCGGTTCGAGCGTAAAGCTTTGAAACTCTCCATCAAAAGCCGCAGTATTCACCTGCAAAGCAAATATATGATAGGTAAATTCATAGCCTCGCCGGTGAATAGCTGCTTTTTTCCAGTCACCAGAATGCGGGTAAACCGAATAGACGTAAGTATGTTCACCTAGCTCCATGGCTCCAGGGGTTGGTATTAACGGACCACTCGAACCATCCGTGGACAGAACAGAGACGCTTCTCAATAGTGTACAGTAGATATCCCCGGCCTTTACCTCATTTATAGGCACTCCCCGGGTGAAAAAGGCAAGGCCATGCTTTCCCTCCTGGCAATTGACCCAGTTGACCGAGGGAAATTTGACTGCCTCCTCTGGAGTCGGTGCCGAAGGCAGACCAACAACTCCAAACTGGGTATGGCGGGCATAGACAGGAGCTACCATACAGGTATCAAATTTCACCCGAATTCGTATATGAGATTGCTTTGAGTTGAGTGTAGTAATAAAATCAATTCGAGGTATGTCATTATAAACAATAATTTTCTTGCAGACATCTATAGTTTTGTGTCTGCACAAGATTGAACCAAATTTCTCAGTGAGGTAATAGGGCCACTGTAAGCAGTAAAACGAACTCTTAAAAGTAATAACCGTCCTTACAGGGCCTCTGTCTATTCTACATTCCTCCGGCTTAAAGGTACTGAAGTGAATACCTTCACCGCTTTCTGAGTCAATGAGTTCATCCGATTGACTTCTGTGAAAATAGAGGTCACCGATTTCCTGGTCTATTAACAATTCATTCCCTTCAAGAATCTCTCTCTCATCTTTATCGAATACCCGCAACAAGCCCGTCTTCTCATCTATCGAGAGCTTGAAATGTTCTGTTATGACCTCATTCCCCACGACATCTATATTGGTCATAAATTCTTTGTTCTTCTTTACTAACTGGTAAACACGGTACCCCATCGGTGGGACAGTTGCCACAAAGCCAAGCTTGGCCCTGCGTATACTCCCATCCTCGCGCCGTTCCACCTCAATCACCTCACTGGGAACCTCTTCTCCATTAAGGGCTATACCTAAATCCTCATCCCATCCTGCTCCTAATTCCACTTCAGCCTCCACCCAATCTGTAACATCCCAACTATTTGGATTGAGAACCACAACACCATCCCCTTGCTTCCCATCTTCTAACAAATGATGCACAGAATCCTTAATCAAAACATGTGCTGTCTTCCTTATATCGGCGATATACTCCCAGGCTTCATCGTAGATTTCGTCAATGCCGCAGCTCGGCAGAACATCGTGATTAGCCAGAAAGAGCATCTCCTTCCACATCTCTGTCATAGCATCTTCAGAATACCGTTTCCCACAAATCCAGGCTATTGTAGAGGTCTTTTCCGCAGTAAGTAGTAAGCGTTCACAATCTTTAATAGCTAATTTAAGCCCTATTCGGCTGGAAACCACATCAGGAAAAACATTCTGTAGGTCAGCACTGTAGAGCTCGCCACTAAATTTCGTTAATTCAGTAGCTTCTTTTTCAAGGTTCTTAAAGAAATCACTGGGTACCGAAGCCACCATCTTTGAATCGCTATGTTTACTATTCCATTGGGCAATCTTCTCCGGGGTATCATCCTGTGGGGGAACACCGCCGCTTCCGCACGGCATAAGTATATGAGAGGTTGTTGCAAAGGCTGATAACTTTTCGTAAGCCTCCTCCCATTTATCAAGATGTAGTCCAGCGCGATAGCCCAGGGGCATCCAGTGGCTTATGATTTTTGAACCATCGAGTCCCTCCCAAACAAACTCACTCACACGGTAACCAATACTTTCTGGCATCCCCCGCCGGAAGGCAAGCCACCTGTATCCAGACTTCTTATAAATCTGCGGCATTTGAGCATTAAGCCCAAATCCATCAGCGGCCCAGGCTACCGGTACATCTATGCCAAATTTTTCCTTGCAGTATCTTTTTCCAAAAAGGATTTCTCTGACCAGCACTTCGGCAGCCGGTATCATGGGGTCAGGCATTATATACTGCCCATCAACTATTTCAACCCTACCCGCTTTAATGGCCTCTTTAATGGCTGAAAAGAGAGGGAGATTCCTCTGCTCAATCATTTCCAAAAGGTAGGTTTGCTCCACCAGAAATTTGAACTCAGACTCCCTTGTCATCAAGACGGCATTTAATAGGATCATCTCGTTAATGCAATAATAGTCTTCTTTGGTAAAAGCCCAAACAACATCGTAGTGAGAATGTGGCACCAGATAAATCGTCTTCATTTTTTCCATCGTTTCCATTTTAGCACATTCCTCGCTAAAGACGATTTAGGTTATCCTCTTTTAGCCTCATTAGTAGAACACAACAGGACAAGTTGCTGAGGTATAAATGAAACAAAAACCAATTTTGACAATCGAGGCTCATTATGGTATAAATAACTTATAGGGTCACATAGTACTAGCCGAATTTGGAGGTGTGCTATGAGGCGTCATGCAATGTTTGGAGTATGGCAGGTGGATAAGTGATGCCCTGCCATGCGGCAGGGCGGATGAAACTCGAACTTGACTCGTAGAGGAAGTTGGAGGCCGGTCTCATGAAGGAGAGGCCTGATGTGGTGAATACCACGAGTGAGTTGGGTTCGAGAGTGAGTTCCGGAATAGAATAGAAAGTAATAAGGGAGAGCACTTTTCAAAGTGCTCTCCCTTATTACTTTCTAATTCGAAATTTCTCCAGTACAGAAGCTCTTACCGCTTGGTATATTGAGGTGCTTTACGGGCGCGCTTAAGGCCGTACTTCTTGCGTTCTTTGACCCGAGCATCGCGAGTCAGTAAACCCTCTTGACGCAAAAGGGGCCTAAACTGCTCATTAGCCTTAGCTAATGCCCGGGCAATGCCGTGACGAATAGCCCCAGCCTGCCCATTGGTGCCACCACCCTTCACCTTCACCTCAACATTAAACTTGCCTACAGTATCAGTAGCCAAGAAGGGAAGTTCAATCATGCGGCGGTGCTCAAGGCAAGAGAAAACCTCCTGATAGGGTTTATCATTGACAGTAATCTCTCCTTTGCCTGAGAACAGCTTGACTTGAGCTATAGCACATTTACGCTTACCCGTGCCACGGTTATAGGTTTTAGTAGCCACTAGCTCCTACTCCCTTCCGCAGTTATTTTTGAACCAGCGACCTGGGCCTGGTGAGGATGGCTATCCCCGGCATAAACTTTCAGTTTCTTAAACATGGCTCTCCCCAACCGATTATGGGGTAACATTCCTTTCACTGCGTGCTCAATCACTCTGGTGGGATGAGTAGCAAGCATCTCTTCAAAAGTCACAGCTCTTAAACCCCCCGGGTATCCCGAATACCGATAATAAATCTTCTGCTTGGCTTTATTGCCAGTCACTCTAATCTTAGCCGCATTGAGCACAACGACATAGTCGCCGGTATCGAGATTGGGCACATATATTGGCTTATGCTTGCCCATAAGCAAGCTCGCTATCTGGGAGGCAAACCTACCCAAGGTTTTTCCCGAAGCATCAACAACATGCCACCGACGTTCAATATCTCTGGCTCTAGTTGAATAGGTCTTCATATTCCCATCTCCAGAGTACTGGGGTAATTAACTTTAGTAAGACACAGGCCATGAGCCGGAGCCGTTGGTCCGGCTAAACCCAGCATCTTTGCCTCCATAATCTGGCGAAACTCTTCAAGTCCCACTTTACCTAATCCTACCCTGATTAGCAAGCCCACAGTATTGCGTACCTGATGGGGCAGAAATGAATTGGCAACTACATGAAAGGTGACCAGCTTACCTTGCCTTGTCACCTCAGCTTCGTAGACATTGCGCACTGTGCTCCTTAGCTTACCCAAAGAGGTAGCGAAGGAGGCAAAATCGTGCTCACCTTTAAGAAAATGACACGCCTTATTCATAATTTCAATATTCAACTTATTAGCCACTAGATAAGCAAAACCTTTAACCAAAGGCGAGCGAGTTGGACTATTCCAAATGCAATAATCATACTCTCGACTCAAAGTATCACGTCTGACATTGAAGTCCGCACTCACCCTACAGGCGCCTTCGACTGCAACATCCTCTGGTAAATAGTGATTTAGTGCCCTCACAAAGGTCTCCGTGGGCAAGGCAGACTTGGTTCGAAAGCTAACTACCTGCCCTTTAGCATGCACCCCTGCGTCAGTCCGGCTGGCGGCTATTATGCGGCTACTTTCTCCGGTAAGCTTTTGTATAGCCTGCTCCAGCGCAGCCTGAACGGTTGGTAAGTCAGCTTGCCACTGAAAACCATAGTACTGGCTGCCGTCGTACTCCACAACCAGAACAATCTTGTTAAAACTGTTAAAGAACTTCACCAGCCACGGTGCTCGTTATTCCACCATCTCAAGCTGAGCCATAGGAGCCCTATCACCCATCCTGGACCCTAGTTTGACTATCCGTGTGTATCCTCCGGGACGCTCTGCATATCTAGGAGCAAGCTCATTGAATACCTTATCAACAAGCTTCTTGTCAGTAATAAAAGTCAAAGCCTGGCGCCGGGAGGAAAGATTGCCTTCTTTCCCCAAAGTAATTACCTTCTCTGCCAAACCCCGGGCCTCCTTGGCTTTAGCCTCAGTGGTAACAATCTTCTCGTATCTAATTAAGTCAGTCACCAAGTTACGATACAGTGCCCAGCGGTGGGCTGTAGGTCTACTCAGCTTCCGTCCCGCTATCTGATGTCTCATCCGTCATCTCCCCTTCGACATTTGTATTTCCTTCTATCCCCGAAGAAACCGAAGACGCTGATCGTCTCTTTTTCCTCTCCTCTTTCCCGTCCATCTCAGAGGTAAAAGGCAGGTCAAGGCCATTGAGAATCGCCTCCACCTCCTCTCTAGCTTTAGCTCCAAAGCCGGACATCGCACACAAACCTTCCATGCCTTTTTCCAGAATCTGGCCTAATGTAGTGACACCGCCTCTCCTCAAGCTGTTATAGGTATGTGTGGATAAAGTTAACTGGTCTATAGGCATGTTATATTGCTCTGAGGGAATTAACCGTTGCCATGTCAATTCCACTCCTTCCTCCGTCAGGGCTTTAGCCAGGTCTCGGAAACAGGAAAACTGCTCCATCAGAATAGCAGCGCTTTGACTAACCGCTTCTGTTGGAGATAAAGTGCCATCAGTCCAAACTTCCAAAACAAGCTTTTCTTGATTCCTTCCTTCCTCAAGCCCGCTGGGCTCAACCGAATAATTCACTCTACGCACAGGGGTGAAAATAGCATCTATCGGAAGTGCCCCAATGGGTAAACTATCGCTGGAGCCAGCCGGCACATAACCTCTGCCCAACTCCACATTAAACTCAACACTAAGCTTAGCTTCAGAGGAATCCAGGGTGGCCAAATGAAGTTCAGGATTAGCAACTTCGAAGTCTGCTGACGGCTTAATATCAGCAGCACACACTTCCCCTTCCCCCTCAACCTCTAAAGTCAACTTGCTAGGGTATTGGGAAAGAGGGCGAAGACGTATTGCCTTCGTATTTAACAAAAAGTCTATAGTATCCTCCTTAACGTAAGGAATCGTTGAAAATTCATGCTGAATCCCTTCAATCATAACCCAAGTTATTGCAGCACTAGGCAGGGAGCTAAAAAGCACCCGGCGCAAGCTATTGCCTAAGGTAACTCCAAAACCCCTCTCCAGAGGTTCAGCAACAAAATGACCATGAGTCTCAGTGCTTTCAATGCACTCTACTCTTGGTAATGCTAATCCAGCCAAGAAACCTCCCTAACGTGAATAATATTCAACGATAGCCTTTTCGTTAAACGTGACTTCAATATCACCACCGGCTGGCAGGGCAAGAACCCGACCCACCAATTTTTGCCTATCCATCTCCAACCAACCAGGAACAATTCTGCCCTCGATTTCTTCAACGAGAACTTTGTAATATTCAGTTTGAGTACTAGCCTCCCGCCAAGCGATAACATCCCCAGACTTCACCAAACAAGAAGGGATATCAGTCTTACGCCCATTCAAGAGAAAATGACCATGCTGCACTAGCTGCCTAGCTTGAGGACGAGAATTAGCAAAGCCTAAACGATAAACCACATTGTCTAAACGCCTCTCTAGCAAAACCAAAAGGTTCTCCCCCGCTATACCAGGAAGCCTTTTTGCCTCAGCGAAGAACCTGCGGAATTGCCGTTCCAAAACTCCATAGGTATAGCGAGCCTTCTGCTTCTCCAGCAATTGAAGTCCACGGTCAGACTTCTTCGGGCGCCGCCTAAAAGTGGAGCGGCGCTTAGTCGGAACGTTCTTCCGCTCCAAAGCACATTTAGAGGTAAAACACCTCTCCCCTTTGAGCATTAATTTGCTGTCAACACGACGGCATAAACGACAAACAGCCTGTGTATTCCGTGCCATTTCTATACGCGCCTTCTTTTACGAGGACGACAACCATTATGCGGAACAGGAGTTATATCCCTGATGCTGGTAACCAAAATCCCCGAAGCTTGAAGAGCTCGAATTGCTGCTTCACGACCACTACCAGGACCTTGAATATATACCTCAACCTGGCGCAAACCGTGTTCCTTAGCCCTTTGCGCCGCTCCCTGAGCCGCCAATTGAGCCGCATATGGGGTACCTTTCCGAGACCCTTTGAAGCCAGCTGTACCAGAACTCCCCCAAGTGAGAACATTACCTTTAAGGTCAGTCAAAGTAATAATAGTATTATTAAAGGTAGATTGAATATAAGCTCTGCCTTCGGGAACTAGCTTACGCTCTCGCCTTCTTACTCTGGTTTTCCTTTTTTGAGGCATATCCCTTTCACTACTCCTTTACTTCTTAGTCGCACCACGCCTTTGTCCGCGCCCAGCTACCGTCTTGCGAAGGCCACGCTTAGTTCGAGCGTTAGTCCGCGTCCGTTGTCCTCGGGCTGGCAGATTACGACGATGCCTGGTACCTCGATAGCTGCCGATTTCAACAAGCCTTTTGATATTAAGATTAACTTCTCTTCGAAGCTCACCTTCTACCCTGTGCTCCTTGTCGATAACCCCGCGAATACGGCTGATCTCCTCATCACCAAGATCATTTACTTTAACATCAGGATTAACGCCGCTTGAAAATAAAATCTTGCGACTCAGGGTAGGCCCGATACCATAAATATACTGCAAAGAAACCCAAACTTTTTTATCTCTAGGAATATCAACACCAGCAATACGTGCCATCTCTCAATTTACTCCAACAATTATCCTTGCCGCTGCTTATGCTTAGGGTTCTCGCAAATAACCCGAACTACCCCATGGCGCCTGATAATCTTGCATTTATTGCAACGACGTTTAACAGAAGCTTGTACTTTCATTCTCAACTACCTTAAATTTGGAAAAATCCGCTTAATAATAAACTATTGCCACCGGAGATGTCAAAATGCAATCTGCTCAATAGCTACTTGAACCGATAAGTAATCCTCCCCCGGCTCAAATCATAGGGTGAAAGCTCTACCAATACTCTATCAGCGGGCAGAATCCTAATGTAATGCCGCCTCATCTTACCCGAAATATGAGCCAAGACCTTGTGCCCATTAGCTAACTCTACGCGGAATGTAGCATTAGGTAACGTTTCAATCACCTTACCTTCAACTTCTATTGTCTCTTGCTTAGGCATACTCTTCTACAACAGGGTTAGTACTCAAGTCCACCAGCGAAGACCCTACAACCATCGTTTGACTTTCACCTATTTAGGCTTGAGTACACCGATTATTTCCTCAGCTACTCTTTCTATTCCCAGCCCACCATCCACCCTAATAAGCTTGCCCTCTGCCTCGTAATAGTCTAAGAGAGGCGTAGTCTGGGCAAAATAAACCTTTAGCCGCTCCTTCACCGTCTCTACAGTATCATCCGAGCGCTGGTATAGCTCGCCGCCACATTTATCGCATTTGCCAGGAGTCCTTGGCGGCGAAGTTATTTCATGATAAGGTACCTGACATTGGCGGCATATCCAGCGTCCGCTAAGACGTTTCAACAGTTCTTCTTCCGCCACCTCGATGTACATTGCTTTATCTATAGCCTTGCCTTGATTGGCCAGAGCCTTGTCAAGCGCCTTAGCCTGGCCCAAAGTTCGAGGAAAGCCATCAAAAACACACCCTTCCCTGCAATCAGGCTCACTCAGCCGCTCCGAAACCACCTGAATTGTTACTTCATCAGGAACCAACATACCCTTATCCATGTAAGCTTTGACTGACTGTCCAAGCTTGGTTCCTTTCTCCACCGCCTGCCGGAATAAGTCACCAGAAGCTATATGGGTTAGCCCCAGATGCTGAGAAATAAACGACGCCTGAGTTCCCTTACCTGCTCCTGGAGCACCAAGCAAAACCAAAAACATCCGTTTCACCTCCTTACTTCAAGAAACCTTCGTAGCGACGCATTGTTAACTGTGCTTCTATTTGTTTCATAGTATCTAAAGCCACACCAACAATAATAAGCATCCCCATACTAGATAAAGTCAGCACTGAGACACTGGTTATCGTCCGAGCAAAAAAGGGCATAACTGCCACCAAAGCTAAGAAAAGTGCTCCTCCCCAGGTAATATGGCTGATAACCTTATTAAGGTAATCAGTCGTGGGCTTCCCGGGACGGACGCCGGGGATAAAACCCCCCTGGCGCTGTAAGGTTCTCGCTAAATCCATCTGCTCAAATATCACCATAGTATAGAAAAAGGCAAAGGCAACTACCATCAAGAAATAAAACCCCCAATAAAATAAACCTACGGGCAGAGCCGCACCAGGGTTGAACCAGTTCATAAGTGTGTTAGCAAAATTTGGATCCATGCCCTCCGGGCTAGCAAAATAGCTAGCTATTGTTCCCGGGAAAATCATCAATGACATAGCAAAGATAAGAGGTATCATTCCAGCAGTGTTCACTCGAAGCGGGATATGCGTTGAACCTGACTGGCGATACATGCGACTGCCGCGAAAGGCAGTCCGTGCATATTGGACCGGAATGCGGCGATGACCTTCGGTGAATATGACTATAAGTACCACAGTAGCCAAGGCCAAAATGGTAAAGGCAATCAGGCCGACCATATCTTGCTTGGCTATAAGGCCACGACCAATCATTTCTGGCATACTAGCCACAATACCAGCAAAAATTATTATCGACACACCATTGCCAATACCTCGCTCAGTAATCAGCTCACCAATCCACACAAGAAACATGGTGCCGGCTGTCAGCGACAGAATCATAGCGAACGTAGGTAGTGCCTCGGCATACTCAATGATGCCCTGGCTGCGCATCAGTGACAACTGAGCATAACCCTGAAGAGCCGCCAATGGTACAGTTAGCCAGTGGGTAAATTGGTTAATTCTACGCCTGCCAGCTTCCCCCTCTTGAGATAAAGCTCGAAGACGAGGAATAACCGGAACTAATAACTGCATAATAATGGAAGCAGTTATGTAAGGATAAACTCCCATAGCCACCACACTGAAGTTCTTCATAGCCCCACCGCTAAACAGGTCAAGCATGCCTAAAAGTTGATTTCGTTCAAAAAGTTCACGTAACGCCTCAAGGTCTACTCCGGGTAAAGGCACGTGAGCGATAAAACGAAAAACTACCAGCATGCCTAAAGTGAAAAGGAGTCTCCGCCTCAGGTCTGGCAGCGAAAAGGCATCCACCAATGCCTGAATAAGACGTGGTCTAGCTTCCCTCTGTTGCACTCTAAATCGCCTCCACTCTTCCCCCAACAGCTACAATTTTCCTTTCAGCAGCAGCGGAAAACTTATCAACCCTTACCACAAGAGGACGGTCAATCTCGCCATCGCCCAAGACCTTGACTGGCCGCTTAAGGGATTTAACCAACCTAGCTTTAAGTAACTCCTGCGGAGTAACCTCAGTATTAGGAGCGAACACTTTAAGTTTGCCTACATTAACAACATTATATTCAATTCGAAAAATGTTAACGAACCCTCGCTTCCGAGGTAAACGCTTGATAAGGGGCAGCTGCCCTCCCTCAAAACCAAGGCGAACTCCGCCCCCAGAACGTGATTTCTGCCCCTTACAGCCTCGCCCTGAATAAGTACCATGCCCACTGCCATCGCCGCGCCCAACGCGCTTTCTCCGATGCTTAGCACCTATAGGGGGCTTCAATTTACTCTGGTCCATCACCAATCACTTCCGCTTTAACCAAATGACTAACCTTGGCTATCATACCTCGAATGCAGGGGGAATCTTCATGTTCCACTGTGTCATAAAGCCGATGAACCCCCAAAGCTCTCAAGGTTCGCTTTTGCTCCTTAGCATAGCCGATATCGCTCTTTATCCAAGTAACGCGCAACTTAGCCACTTGTCTCGATCTCCTCAACTTCAAGCCCAGCTTTCCGCCTAGCTACAACCTCTTCCGGGTCCCTCAGGCTTGCTAAAGCCAATATAGTTGCTCTAACCACATTAACTGAATTAGGGCTACCCAAAGACTTGGTAAAGACATCCTTTATGCCCGCAGCTTCCAGCACCGCCCGAACACTGTTACTAGCAATCACACCAGTTCCAGGCCGCGCTGGCTTAAGCAGGACCTTCGCCGCTCCAAACTTAGCCAATACCTCATGGGGAATAGTAGTGCCTGCAGTGGAGATTCTGATCAGTTCCTTCCGAGCTGTAACGCCAGCTTTGCGAATTGCTTCCGGCACCTCCCTGGCTTTACCCACTCCAGCCCCTACACATTCATTACCGTCGCCAACCACCACTAGAGCCCTAAAATGAAGACGCTTACCGCCTTTAACAACCTTGGCTACTCGATTAAGCGATACTAGCTTCTCACTCAGGTCTAGCTCACTGGCATCAATTTTGGCTCTCTCTCCAATTACCTTGGTAATCGCTTTCATTTAACAAACCTCAAAATTCTAGCCCGGCTTCCCGGGCAGCCTCAGCCAAAGCTTTCACCCTCCCGTGATATTTATAACCGCCCCTATCAAAAACCACTTGGCTAATCCCCTTATTCAACGCACGCTGGGCTAAAAGAGCACCTATTAACCCAGCACCTTCTGTCTTGGTCTTCCCCCTCATCTTGTCTCTCATTTCTGGATCCAAAGTACTGGCTGAAGCCAGAGTATGCCCAACAGAATCATCTATAACCTGAGCATAAATACACTTTAAGCTCCGAAAAACACAAAGCCTCGGCCTCGTCATCGTGCCAGTTACTTTAGCCCTAATTCGAGCGTGTCGCCGCTCTCGAGCTAGCCTTGTATCTTTTCTAGCCATTAATATCTATCATCCTCTTGGTGCTATCCTGCCTGCTTTACCAGGTTTGAGACGAAGCCTCTCCCCAGCATACAGGATACCCTTACCTTTATAAGAGTCGGGAGGGCGAATAGCCCGAATTCGGGCTGCTGTCTCACCCACAACCTCCTTATCAATGCCAATAACGCGGATACGGTTCGTCCCCTCCACCACAATATCCACACCAGATGGTGGGGAAAAGTCTACCGGATGAGAAAATCCAACCTGTAGCATCAATCCATTGTCGACTTTTTGGGCCCTGTAGCCAACGCCTCTAATCTCCAGAGTCTTTTCAAAACCCTTGGTAACCCCCTCAACCATGTTGGCCAGGAGACTTCGAGTTAATCCATGCAAAGCACGATGGATTCTGTTATTACTAGGTCGTGCCACTATCAGGTTCTCATCCTTCAATGTGATAGAAATATCTGGATGAAATGAGCGAGACAACTTACCTTTACTACCCTCAACAACCACTTCGTTGCCCTCAATATTGACCTTGACGCCTTGAGGTACCGGTATAGGGAGTAATCCTACCCGAGACATAAACTCGCCTCCAAAGGCTTAATTACCAAACATAACATAATAACTCACCACCGAGATTTTGGCGCCATGCATCCTTCCCAAGCATGATTCCTTTAGGTGTAGATAAGAGGGCAACACCAAGGCCACCGTATACGCGGGGAATTTCCCTGCGGTGTACATAAATTCTGAGGCCAGGCTTACTCACCCTTTCCAAACCCAGGAGGGCCGGTTGATTATCTATATACTTCAGGATAATTTTAATCACTCGTTGTGGTTCGCCCCTAAGCACAGCATAATCAGTAATAAAGCCCTCGTCCTTGAGAATCTTAGCAATAGATAGCTTAGTCTTTGAGGCCGGTATAAGCACGCTGTCATGACGCACCATGACGGCGTTACGAATCCGAGTTAACATATCAGCAATTGGGTCAGTAACCATCAATAAACACCTCCAGTACTTTCAATCACCAGCTTGACTTTCTCACCCCAGGAATCTGACCACTTAAAGCCAACTTTCGAAAACAGATACGACATAAACCAAACTTACGTATATAAGCACGCGGCCTGCCACATAATTGACATCGATTCCGTTGCTGCACTTTATACTTCGGAGGGCGCTTCGATTTTACAATTTTAGATAATTTTGCCATACCTAATACAAACCTACTAACTTCTTCTGAAAGGCATGCCTAAAGACTCAAGTAAACTCATACCTTCCTCATCGCTGGCTGCGGTAGTAACGATAGTCACTTCGAGTCCCCGCAGCCTGTCCACTTTGTCATAATCAATCTCAGGGAAAACTAACTGCTCCTTAATACCCAAAGTGTAGTTACCCTTACCATCAAAGGAATCTCGGGATACTCCTTGAAAATCCCGAATGCGTGGCAAAACAATATTAACCAGTTTATCAAAGAAGTCATACATCCGCCTGCCTCGTAATGTTACCATCATTCCAATAGGCATACCTGCCCTAATTTTAAAAGAGGCAATAGACTTCTTGGCCCGCGTTATCACTGGGTGTTGCCCTGAAATGGTCGCCAAATCTGCCTCAGCTGCTTCCAAAGCTTTGGGGTTCTGTACTGCCTCACCCAAACCGATATTCAGCACAACCTTGCTAAGCTTTGGCACCTGCATCACATTCCCATACCCAAACTTTTTCACCAGTTGAGGTACCGTTCCCTTTGCATAGCTTTCTTTCAATCGAGACATCTTTGAAATACACCCTTTAGCTAATCAATTACCTCGTGGCAAGAACGACAAATTCGTGTTTTTCTGCCATCATCGAGAAAACGGAAGCCAACCCGAGTCGGCTTGTTGCACTTATTGCAAACCAACATCACATTTGATACCCGGAGTGGCGCTTCGAGCTCAATTATGCCAGCTTGTCTAGCTGCGCCGCGAGCTCGGGAATGACGCTTAATCATATTGATACCGTCTACTATTACCACATTATTTCTAGGCAAAGCCTGCCGTACCCTACCCTTTTTCCCCCTGTCTTTGCCAGCAATAACGAGAACCGTATCATTCTTTCTAATCTTCACTTCAAAGAACCTCTGGAGCCAAAGACACGATTTTCATAAAATTCTTGTCCCTCAGCTCTCTAGCTACTGGACCAAAAATACGAGTGCCTTTAGGATTATTCTTATCATCCAGAATAACCGCAGCATTGTCATCAAATCTGATATAAGAGCCATCTCGACGATGGTACTGTTTAGCTGTCCGCACGACTACAGCATGCACCACATCACTTTTCTTCACTACGCCGCCAGGTACAGCTCGCTTTACTGTAGCTACAATAATATCGCCGACACCGGCATATCTTCTTCGAGTGCCGCCAGGCACATTGATGCACATAATCTGCCGGGCTCCCGTATTGTCAGCTACTTTGAGTCTACTATTAGGTTGAATCACTCTCTCTTGCCCCTAACCGAATCTAGGTTACTTCCGTAGGCTTGACCTCGGCAACTTCCTTCCTGCTTATTATTTCCACTACCCGCCAGCATTTCTCTTTAGACAAAGGACGTGTCTCGACAATCTTCACTATATCCCCAACCTTGCAGGCATTAGTCTCATCATGGACTTTAAATTTAGAAGCATGCTTAACAACCTTCTTATAAAGAGGATGGCGTCTTAAACTTTCCACCAAGACTACCACTGTTTTATCCATCCTATCGCTTATTACCTTGCCAGTTCTAACTTTTCGTTTCTTTTCCATAGACTACCTTATACCAAGCTCCCTTTCCCTTATTATAGTCTCCATCCTGGCAATTTTCTTCTTAGCCTTCGGCAACTCCCGGTGATTAACCAGCTGCCGAGTAGCCAGACGAAACCGCAAATTAAAAAGCTCCTGGTGGGCTTCCTCCAACCGCTTCAATAATTCTTCATTGCCAAGAGCGCGAATCTCATTAACTTTCAACTTTCGCCTCTTCTTTAACCGTTTCTTTTACCACGAACCTGGTGCTAATAGGTAACTTATAAGAAGCCAGATGCATTGCCTCCTTAGCCACAGTCTCTTTTATGCCACCTATCTCGAACAGCATTCTCCCTGGCCTAACTACAGCTACCCAGTGGTCGGGAGCGCCTTTGCCACCGCCCATTCTCGTCTCCGCCGGTTTTTTAGTCACTGGCTTATCTGGGAAGACACGAATCCACATCTGACCGCCGCGACGCAGAAAACGAACCATAACACGACGAGCAGATTCAATCTGCCTAGCTGTTATCCAAGCTGCCTGCCCAGCTTGCAACCCAAACTCACCAAAGACAATGGTATTTCCCGATTGCGCTTTGCCTCTTCGTTGCCCTCGGTGAGTTTTACGATACTTCACTCGTTTCGGCTGTAACACTTTCTCTCCTTACTTCAGGAAAAACATCACCTTTATAAACCCAGACTTTAACCCCAATATGCCCTAAGGCAGTGTGAGCTTCAGCAAAACCATAATCAATATCAGCACAGAGTGTATGCAGAGGCAGCCGGCCTTGATGCATAGTTTCACGACGAGCAATTTCATTACCTCCCAACCTCCCAGCACAACTTATCTTCACCCCTTTCGCACCAGCTTGCATCGTCCGAAAAACAGTTTGCTTCATTGCTCGTCTAAAAGCTACCCGACGCTCAAGTTGCTCAGCTATGTTTCGAGCTATCAGACAAGCCTCAAGCTCAGGTTGCTCAGCTTCTCTAATCGACAGCCGCACTCTCTTGCCGCAGGTTTTTTCCAACTCTGACCTCAATTCCTCAGCACGTTGCCCACCTCGTCCAATAACAATGCCAGGGCGAGCCGAATACAAAGTCAACAGAACCTCATTACCTTGGTGGTCAGTTTCCACCTTGACAATGCCACCATCAGAGCACTTCCTCTCTATAGCTTGGCGTAACTTCAGATCTTCCTGCAAAAACTCAGTATAATGCTTATCATCATACCATTTAGCATGCCAATCCCTAATGACACCAATTCTAAATCCGTAAGGGTGAACTTTATGACCCACTTATTCTTCTCCCTCCTCAGAAACAGAAACACTGATATGAGTAAAACGCTTTAAGATTGGACTCACCCGCCCTCTGGCCTGAGGACGGAATCTCTTTAAGGTATGTCCCCCGTCAGCCATGATAGCAGCAATCTTAAGCTCAGAAGGCACCATCTGGAAATTGTTTTCAGCATTGGCGGCTGCCGATTTAATTACTTTAGCCACAACTTGGCCTGCTGGAGTTGGTAAAAACTTAAGAATAGTCAAGGCTTCATCAACTTTTTTACCCCGTACCATGTCTACGACTAACCTGACTTTCCGGGGCGAAATACGAACGTCTTTAGCTACTGCTTCTACCCTCATAATACTGAACTATTCCTTCTTCCTTGCCTGAACAGTTACCTGTGACTTGCTAACGTGCCCGCGGAATGTCCGAGTCATGGCAAATTCTCCCAATTTATGCCCCACCATGTTCTCAGTAATAAAGATGGGCACATGTCGCCGACCATCATGCACTCCAATGGTATGCCCCACCATTTGAGGCAGGATAGTAGAGGCTCGCGCCCAAGTCTTTATCACCACCTTCTCGCCAGAGTGATTAAGTGCCTCTATTTTCTCAAACAACTTGCTATTGCAATAAGGGCCTTTTTTGGATGAACGTGACATTCTCTTCCTGCCTCCTCAAGTACCTCTCTATTTCCGCCGCCTGACAATTAATCTATCTGAAGCCTTGTGACGGCGTGTTCTATAGCCGAGAGCTGGCTTACCCCACGGTGTTTTTGGATGCATTCCAATAGGAGATCTACCTTCACCTCCCCCATGGGGATGGTCTCGCGGTGTCATAGCCGAACCACGCACTTGGGGGCGCCGCCCCATCAACCTAATGCGTCCAGCCTTGCCTACCTTTAAACCCTGGTGCTCAACATTACCTACCTGCCCTACGGTAGCCATACAAACAGTCAAAAAACGCCGTACCTCTCCCGAGGGTAACCGAACAAGCGAATATTTATCCTCTTTACCCAGAAGGTGTGCTACCACTCCGGCACTACGCACTACTTGCCCGCCCTTGCCCGGTTGGAGCTCAATATTATGAATCAAAGTGCCCTCCGGGATTGAACCTAATGGCAAGGCATTGCCCGGCCTTATTTCAGCATCATCGCCCGCTTTTACAACATCGCCTACGCCTAGCCCCAAAGGGGCGAGTATGTAACGCTTATCCCCATCCAGATAATGAATAAGAGCAAGGCGAGCCGAACGAATGGGGTCATACTCAATGGCAGCCACTTTCCCAGGGACACCAAATTTGTCTCTCTTGAAATCAATTATCCGTAATCTACGTTTAGCACCACCACCCCGGTGCCGCACAGTTACAACGCCTCTATTGTTCCGCCCTGCCTTCTTCCTAAACGGCTTCAACAGAGACTTCTCAGGGACCGTCTTGGTTATCTCCTCAAAAGAGGCGCTGACCATGCCCCGTCTGCTCGGTGATGTTGGACGATAGGTTTTTAGTGCCAAAGACTACTTCCTCCTAACTCCTATGGATGTTTCCTCTGCCACCGGCTCTTCCTAAGAAGCTTACGATGCTTATGCTTTGCCATTTTCTTGTTCCGTTTTTTAATAACTGAACCCAATTTTAATCCCCTATTGCTTAAACACCCTCAAAGAATTCTATCTTACCGCCTGGCTCCAAGGTAACGACTGCCTTCTTCCAAGAAGGGGTCAACACCTGCCGCCTGCCTATCCTTTTCATCTTTCCAGGGACAGTCATCACATTTACCTTAGCCACCTTAACCTTAAAAGCTGCTTCTACTGCTTCCTTAATCTGTGGCTTAGCAGCTTTCCGAGCTACCTCAAAAGCATACCTGTTCTGCTCCTGAAGCAGCGTGGTTTTTTCAGTGACTAAAGGGCGTCGCAATACTTCATAAAGATGCATATTAACACAGACCCCAAAGTTTAGCTTTAAGTGGCACTAGTCGCTACCTCCTGAGTTGGCTTTTGGCCCCACAGCTCTTCCATCCTCCGCACGGCAGCTACAGTCACTATCAATGTTCTATAAGAGAGTAAATCAGCCACATTAAGCAAAGATGCTGGCGTTGTTTTAACGCCTAGCAAATTGCGTGCCGACTTAACCACATTAGCTTCGGTTCCAGCAGTAGCAATAAGAGCAGAGGTGCCGACTCCTAGCGATAATAAGATATCAAGGATTCCTTTCGTTTTTGGCTCGTCAAGCTCAAGCCTGTCCACAACTTTTACTTCTCCATCGCTCACCTTGGCAGAAAGAACACACCTCAAGGCTAAACGCCGCATCTTCTTAGGCATAGCCTGCCGATAACTCCGAGGGTGGGGCCCAAAAGCCACTCCACCCCCCCTAAGGAGTGGTGACTTTTTATCACCACGACGTGCCCGACCAGTATGCTTCTGCGCAAAAAGCTTCCTTGTGCTCCCTCTAACCTCACCCCTCGTCTTAGTATCAGCAGTGCCCTGACGACGATTAGCTAACTGTCTCACTAACGCCTGATGCACCACAGCTTCATTAAAGGGCACGCCAAAGACATCGTCCCCTATTTCTATCTGGCTAACTACTTCACCTTTCAAATTATAAACCTGAACTTGCACCTTTTTTAACCTTCACCCAGCTTTCTTAATGAGCAACAGGCCTTTCTTAGCACCAGGCACTGCGCCCTTCACCAGAAGTAAGTGACGAGCTAAATCAACATCGATTACCTTAAGATTACGCGCCGTTACTCGTCTATTCCCCATACGTCCAGCCATGCGAGTTCCTTTGAGCACCCGCCCCGGGGACGTAGTTGCACCAATAGAGCCGGGGGCCCGGTGGCGGTCGGATTGTCCATGAGTCTTTGGCCCACCAGCAAAATGATGACGCTTAACTACGCCAGCAAAACCTTTGCCTTTCGATACACCAATGACATCGATTAAATCACCCGTCTTAAACATATCTACATCAATTCTCTGTCCCACTTGAACAGGCTTGACATCTTCCACATCAAACTCACGGAGATACCTAAGCTGGCCCACATCCTTAAGATGCCCTTTTTGCGGAGAGTTAAGCCGCTTTGTTTCTCCGAAGCCGAGCTGGACAGCACTGTAACCATCCTTCGCCTCAGTCTTCACCTGGGTAACAAAGCAAGGGCCGGCTTCAATGGCCGTTACTACTACTTCGCCATCCTCTCGGAAAAGCTGAGTCATGCCTATCTTTCTACCAATCATTCCTTGAGTCATTTTTCCCGACTATAACCTAATATCTATTTCCACGCCAGAAGGCAACTGAAGCTGGGTCAACGCATCTACAGTTTTGGAACTTGGCCCCAAAATATCAATAAGGCGCATGTGAGTACGAATCTCAAATTGCTCCCGCGAATCCTTATCAATATGGGGAGAACGAATGACGCAAAACTTTTGGATTCGAGTAGGTAGGGGTACTGGGCCAACAACCACAGCACCAGTGCGCTCTGCAGTCTCCACAATCTGCCCCACTGACTGGTCAACCAGCTTGTGGTCATATCCCTTAATCTTAATTCGAATCTTTTGCTTAGGCATTTATCTTCCTTTAGCCCCGACCTTAATCTGCTCCACCAAATTAGCAGGCATCTCTTTGCAGCAATCAAACTCCAGAGAATAAGTTGCCCTGCCCTGGCTTAGTGACCTTAGTGCAGTAGCGTAGCCGAAAGTCTCAGCTAGGGGAACAAAAGAACGGACAACACAAATTTCACCCTGGGTCTCAATGCCCTCAATATGCCCTCTTCTTGAATTCAAATCACCGATGGCATCACCCAGGAACTGTGCTGGCAGCACTAGTTCTAACTTCATAATTGGCTCAAGGAGAGTAGGTTTAGCCTTACTGACACCATCTTTCAAAGCTATTGAACCTGCCATCTTGAAAGCCAATTCCGAAGAATCAACTTCATGGAAGCTGCCATCATATAAAGTCACCTTGATATCCACTATTGGATAACCAGCTACTACGCCGTTTTCTAAAGCCTCTTTGACTCCCGCTTCTACTGCTGGAACATATTCCTTTGGTATAGTCCCCCCTCGAAGCTGGTTAAGAAACTTAAACCCACTACCACGCCCTCCAGGCTCAAGTCTAAGCCAGACATGGCCATACTGTCCATGGCCGCCAAACTGACGGATAAATCTACCCTCAGTTTCTACTGGCACAGTGATAGCCTCCTTGTAAGCTACTTGTGGCTTGCCAACCCTTACCATCACATTAAACTCACGCAGCATGCGGTCTATTAAAACCTCCAGATGCAATTCGCCCATCCCCGAAATAAGAGTCTGCCCAGTTTCCTCATCACTGTGTATCTTAAAGGTAGGA
>Ga0268281_1000778_pt1 | contig 21646 bp, 20 predicted proteins | sample saktaG_10_FD_190134 | JGI IMG/M metagenome (GOLD analysis project Ga0268281, IMG submission 190134) | Saline water microbial communities from Sakinaw Lake, British Columbia, Canada - sak_2011_5_24_50m | ecosystem: Environmental > Aquatic > Non-marine Saline and Alkaline > Saline ...
CAAAAAATACTCGTTGTACGTCTCATGAAACTGTGACTCCTTTCATTTATTTTTTTCTGAGGTGCTAATATTTCACCTATAAATTGGGGAGTCACCTTTTTCAAATATTATTTAGGACAGATGTGATCCAATGTAAAGTATTTCCAATTTTTGATATCCAAATTAATTTTTCTATTTAATAGATAATTAGAAGAAATGCTCTTTAGTTTAAAATTAATTAATAAAAATGATAAATAATATAAAATGTTTTTCTCAAAATATTCTTCGTCTAAAACTCCATAATTTGTTTCCATATATACCTCTGCACACCATTCATTATTAGCAGTAACAATTTTATTTACACTAAATCCTGCCTTTGCTTTTCTATTAATATAAGATGTCACCCATTCTTCCTTAATACTTTTCCATTTAAGGGTTTCTGTCCTACCCGTGTTTCTTCGTTTTATAAATCCGTCATCTTTGTAATAACCAAAATATGTTTCTTTGTTTGTTGGATGTGGTTTATGTGCAGTAAATATCATCACACAGGTAATCATTCCTATATCAGAATTGATAAACAATTCATCAGGCATTGATAATACCGCTTCTAATGTATGTTTTTGTAAAAGGCGTTTCTTAAGTTCATATATTTTTCCTTTTTGAACCAATGCAGAGTGCATGGGCACTATTGCTATACAAGTTCCACCTGTCTGTAATACTTCTAAATTGTTCATCACAAATTCTAATTCTTCAGTATCTTTCTTTTTGTCCGCTTTGTAGGGTGGATTTAAAAAGCCCATTGTCGGTTTGTATTCTTTTATCTTCTTCATTACTTCATTATCAAAACAATCTCCATTGATAATATTGGCTTTCCCGTCTTGATGTATATACATATTTGAAACTGCTAAAGCAAAAATGTCATCCTGATATTCAACGCCAAAGAGTTGTTCTTTCTGTATTTCTTTTATTTTATCTTTATTCTCTTTGGCAGCATCAATCATTTTTTTCATTGCACTAATTAAAAAACCACCAGTCCCTGCACAGTTATCATATACTACACTATTTTTGTTTACACCGGCCAACTCAGTAAATAACTCTGTTATGTGCGGTGGGGTTAATACAATACCAAGCCCCTTCTCCCTATTTGCATATCTCAAAAACTCAATATAAAACTGCCCTAATACATCATAATATTTGTGTGTTTTTATGAATAGGTTTATATGTTTGTCAATATCGCTAATTAAATCTCTTAAAACATGCTCTTTTCCTAAAGAGGCGTCTGTTTTAATAAAGTTGTATTGTTGTTTTAGATTATCTAATTTCTTGCCTTTGATTTCTTTTGATAATACACTTGAAACCGTATTTACTAAATTATTTGCTAAGTCTTCTGGTTTGCCATATTTTGTATACGCTGTTTTGAAAGCTTCGTCTTCCAAAGCAATTAAAATACCACTGAGCAAAAGACTTCTTCTGCTTTCCTTGATTTTATGTGAGTGGAGTTGTTTATTAAGTACTTTTGAAAAAACAAGCAATTTATCATAATCTTGGTTAAGTTTTTGCGGACTCTTTAAATATTCTTCAAGATAATTTTTTATGCTTAAAAGGGTATCTCCAAATATATCTGTTTCTTTTGTTTCTCCTTTTAAGTGTAGATAATGCGATACTTTAAGCTCTTTTAAGTTCTGTCCACTTACGCCAATTGCTAATACATCGTATTCTTTAGAAAGAAAGGATGCATACAATAATGCTCCATCCACTGCATATTCATCGTACTTGTCTAATGTAGAACTCTGATGTTTAGCAATGTTTGCCTTACATTCAACTACTATAATGAAATCAGGATTTTTTAGCGAAGAAATAATAAATTCAGGATATCCCTTTCCGCCTCCTTTCTTAGAGGCGTTTTTTAGCAACTTGTCAATTTTGGGAATTGAGGATTTTTGTTCTTCAATCAAACAATCATCTTCAAACAGCATAAAATGCTTTCTTACAATATTTTCTGTTATTCTTTCGTTTGCCATCTTATTTTTTCCTCTTTATTGGGGCATAACGGATTGGGTAACAGTGGAACCAAACTTGTGGTATAACTTCAGTAACACAAATGAGCTGGACGCATTTGGATTCCGTGGCATGCCCGGGATATGCGGGTTACTCACAATACAGAATTGAGATTTTAATTATGGTTCATTTAGGAATTCGATCTTAATTAATTGATATGTCTTCTTTTCTTCTTCAGTAATATCATTAAATTCTATATTAATAATAAATTTCGCTTTAGCAGGTTCATCAATTCGATTTTTAATTTTATCTGAAAATTTAGGATCAAATTTTGCTCTTATTATTCTTTTTTTCTTAGAATCTTCAAATTGGAATTCAATTTTATAAGTTAAAAGACTTAAACCTTTAATATACCCCGAATGTTCAACAAACTCTTCTTCGTAAGTCTCATGCTCTTTAAATAAAGAAAAAAGTGACTTTGCTTTATCTTGTTTTATTACGATCCCAATTTCTTTTAAATCATAATTTTTCCATTTTAAACCTACATCCTTACCCGTAAAAACAACATTCTCAAAAAATTTGGTAAATTTTCTTATAAGTTTTCTATTTCCTTTAAATTTCTTTTTTATGATTTCATTAATTTCACTTTCATCTGCTGATGACATATCACTCAATGTATTAATAACAAATTCAAAAACATCTGTATAATCACTATAAAATAAGGTATCATCAAAAGGTGTTGTTAAAAATATGCCAAATGAACTAGCGAAGACAGTCTCGAAATAAATTTCAAACTTTTTTTTCTTCTCTTCTGTTAAAAATTCAAGTGTTTTATCTAAAATTTGTTTTAAATTACCTAAATTTGTTAGCAAGGTTTCAACAAAAATTTTTTTTCTATCATCCATAATTATATATTTAAAGATATGTCTTCGATTTACAGCTAAGCTTGTTTCAAGTTCTGAAATCAATTCCTGTTTTTTAATTTCATCTTGTTCTAACAATAACTGTGTAGTAGAATCTTGAGGATGTTCCAATATAAGTTGACGACCTGTAATTATTAATGAATCGAGATCCCTAATTTCTTCTAAAATTAGCTCGGGATCTCTATATTTCTTTTTTTTATTCTTCATTTAGCAATTACTTAATTAGATGAAATTGATATCTTCAAAATTCCTTTTGGATTATGTAATATATCATTCCCAAACCATTTTCGCCAATATTTAATTTTTTGTTGAATATAGTTATATCTATAATCATTCTGATCAGTTAAAGGCAACAAGTATGCATCTATTTTAAAGATTTTTCTTGAATCATTTTTTGGATCATTTGATGTTAAATATCTTTTTATGAGAGTTATTTTTGATTCGAAAATTCTAATATTAATAAAATTTACAAGATCTATATCTTTAGGATCAATTTTCATGGTTGTGAAACTGCCATCTATCCATTGGTGCCACTCATCTGAAATAATATTCTTTAGGCCTTCTATGTATTTTTTATATTGAGCAACAAGATGAGACCGAGTAGATGAATTTTGAAAATTGTCTCCGAAATATTGCGTAAAATATTCAAATGTTATCTCAATTATTTCATAAGGATATAAGTTGCCATTATCATCGAAACGAAAATCCATAGTTTATCCTTTCTATTTCTTTCGTGAAGAAACTTACAAATAATATCATGATAAAGAAATTGTTATTATATTTCAATTATCAAACTACATTTTATATTTCTTTGCGAGATAACTAAATTTTAATACATGTCTGTCTAGCATACAATTGAATTGAACGATTCAGGGTTATAATATAGAATTATTCATTATATTATTCTTTTTCATTTGTGTTCAAATTTTGTCAAGAGAAAAAACAAAAAATCTACAAAAAACTCCAGTTTTCTAATATTATATCATTTCGCAGTATATAAGTTTTATCCTTCGCTTACAATCTCAACAGATTCAATAACCACATACTCTTTGGGCCAATCTTTCATTCTATTTTTAGGATTTATGCCAGTTTGAACATTTTTAATTTGGTCAACAACATCCATACCTTCAATTACTTTTCCGAATACAGCATATCCAAATCCTGCTCCCATATCCCTGTGGTCTAAAAATTATGAAATTAACGTTAACTAACATAATAGCCGTTAGATTAATGATGTTTCTGCGTTTCTGTCAGGTGAAGCGGTGGTTAGAATGCTTCTTTTTCCACTCGTTGTTCAAGTAATACATTCGTCAACGTTTCTATGCTTACACCTCGATGGCGTGCTAGCCGACTTATACGAATTAATAAATCTCTATCTACTGGAATTAAAAAACTATGACTAAATTGTTCTGATACTTCAAAGTCTGCTGGCTCTGTTTGATCCCAATAATCGGCTAAACTGTGAGTATCCCAGAATTCAGCCATTTCTTCATAATTTTTGTGTTTCGGTATATGCTTACTTTTTTTCATATTTTCTTCTCTCTTTTTTATCCATATCACGTGCACTTATGATTAATGCTTTGTGAGATGGTTTATATATAAAGAATATAATAAGATAACGCCCTGAGTTGGTTTGTCCACACGCCGCATACAGGTCTTCACCTGGGACATGACCTTTTTGTACTTTACGATACATAGGCTTAGAATGAAAAATTTCTTCAACTTCTTCTGTAGCAACATTATGCTTCCAATCTAGTTTATCAACAATATTTGGCAGCCAAATTATACTTTCTATTCTCATTATAATTTCTTTCCGTTACTATGTTGGAATTCCTCCATTGTTTCTCTTTTTCTTTTTCACTTTATCATATTGTCAATTATTTAGTTACGGCTTTCTAACTACTAATTAGACTGCACCGTGCAGTCTAACCTTCTTATCATATTAGTTAACATTTCTTTACTATGCAATCCGTCAGCTGACGGATAAAAATATATAAATGTATAAAATACTGCATTTGTTTCATAAAAAACTTGCATTGTATTTTCCATTACTAATTTATTTATCCCGTTAGGTCCGCCAGCTGGCGGAGTGCCACTTCTAACATTATTTGTTACATTGCTTATCATTTGAACTTTTATTAAAAGATGAATAAGTGCTGTCAAGAAAAAATTAAAGGATTTAAGAAATTAACTTGCTAGATTACATCATTTCTGCAAGTTCTTTTAGTTTCTTTGTTGCTCTTGTCAAATCAGTATTTCTTCTTTTTACAGTCTTCGTTTGTCTAACATATATTAGACTGAAACAAGCATTATATAATAACCTATTTTCGAAGTTAACATACATTATAAAAAAATTCCTATCTAAGAAATTAACTTTTACGAATTATTGCATTACTCAATCCTTTAAAGATTTCCTCAAAAGTATTGTCAAATTTTTTATAATAAATTGCTATAAATATTGACGTAAAACCCAGTAAAAAATTACTGGGTTTTCAATTAATAAGAAGTTAAAGTTAATATGATAAAAAAAGTTTTAAAAAAGATTTTCGGGACTCAGTTCGAGCGGGAAGTGAAGAAAATTCAACCCGTTGTGGATGAGATAAATCGTATATATGCGGAACTTTCCTCCCTTTCAGAAGAGGAACTTAAGCACAAAACCGTTGAATTCAAAGAGAGAATTCAGGATCGTCTTGATAAGAAGCAGCAACTGGTTGATGAGCTTGAAAAACATTATGATGAGACTTCTGACGATAATGAAAAAGATCGGATCGGTTTTCAGATCGATGATGCAAAGAAAGACCTTGATGATGAAACCAAGAACGCTCTTGAAGAAATTCTTCCTGAAGCATACGCTGTGATCAAGGAAACATGCAGACGCCTCGTTGGCACCTCATGGCAAGTTCGCGGCCGTGAAACAGAATGGAACATGATACCTTATGATGTGCAGCTCATTGGCGCGATCTCATTGCATAATGGAATGGTCACAGAGATGAAAACCGGTGAAGGAAAAACTCTTGTTGCAACCATGCCTCTGTATCTGAACTCACTTGTGGGTAAGGGATCTCACCTTGTTACGGTGAATGACTATCTTGCTCAGCGTGATGCCGAATGGATGGGACAGATATACAAATATCACGGTTTTACTGTTGGTTGTATTTTCGGGAATCAAGAACCATCGGTGCGTAGAGAGCAATATGCTGCTGATATCACCTACGGCACAAATAATGAGTTCGGCTTTGATTATCTAAGAGATAATATGGCGATCAGTCCTGAAAGCATCGTGCAGCGAGGGCATTATTATTGTATCGTTGATGAGGCCGATAGTGTGCTTATAGACGAAGCAAGAACTCCACTTATTATTTCGGGTACAGTTGAGCACTCGAAAAATTATTTCAGGGAACTCAATCCACAGATCAGAAAATTAGTGACCAAGCAGCAACGTTTAGTGAATGAACTACTCTCCGAGATAAATACAATGATCGAGAATGGGACTTCGCAGGAAAATGAATTTGAATTCGGGAAGAAGATGCTAACTGTAAAGCGTGCAGCTCCCAAGTCCAAGAGATTTTTAAAAATCTTGAAAGACGGACCCTATCAGAAGATAATGAACGAAATCGAGGGGCAGTATTTGCGAGAGAAACAGCTTCATAAGATTGATGAGCAGCTTTACTATACTATCGACGAAGGGCAGCGCAGTGCAGACCTTAATGAGATGGGGCAGGATGAGCTTTCTAAATTTGACAGCTCACTTTTTATCATGCCGGACCTTGATGAAGAGATCGAAAAAATAAATAAAGATGAGTCCCTTAATTCGGCTGCAAAGCAGGTAAAAAAGCAGAAGTCGCAGGAAGATTTTTTAGAAAAGAATGAGAAGCTTCATAATATAAAACAAATGCTGCTTGCATATTCACTTTTTGAAAAAGATGTGGAATATATTGTAACAGATAACAGAGTTGTTATTGTGGATCAATTTACCGGACGTATCATGCCCGGAAGACGATTTAGTGAAGGACTCCATCAGGCGTTGGAAGCAAAGGAGAATGTTCAGATACAAGAAGCCACGCAAACGCTTGCAACTATTACGCTTCAGAACTATTTCCGTATGTACACAAAACTTGCAGGTATGACGGGTACAGCCATCACAGAGCAGGTTGAGTTTGAAGAAATTTATAAACTTCCCGTGATTGAAATTCCTACCAATGAACCGATACGCAGAATTGATTATGATGATTTGATCTACAGAACTAAGAAGGAGAAATACGAAGCGTTCGCCGATGAAATTGAAGAGATGTATCAACAACGCAGACCTGTGCTCGTAGGAACAATATCCGTTGAAGTTTCAGAGATCATCAGCCGGTTGCTGAAAAGAAAGAATGTTCCTCATGAAGTGCTGAACGCAAAATATCATGAGAAAGAAGCTGAAATCGTTGCCTATGCCGGACTACCCGGTGCTATAACCATTGCTACGAATATGGCAGGTCGTGGAACAGATATCAAACTTGGCGAAGAGGTTGTTCGATGCGATACCTGTATCGTTAAATGTATGGGGGACTGTAAGGATGCGGGAAATAATAAACCAAATCCTGATCATAACTGCAAGGAAAAAATGCCCTGCGGTTTGCATATCATTGGCACAGAGCGTCACGAAAGCAGACGAATCGACAGACAGTTGCGCGGACGTAGCGGGCGTCAGGGTGATCCGGGTTCATCAAAGTTCTTTCTTTCTCTCGAAGATGACCTTATGAGAATTTTCGGCTCGGATAGAATTGCAGGTTTGATGTCCAGAATGGGGCTCAAAGAAGGCGATGCGATAAAGCATCCGTGGATGACCAAGGCAGTTGAAAACGCACAGAAAAAAGTGGAAGGTCATAACTTCGAAATACGTAAGCAACTCATAAAATATGACGATGTCATGAACCAGCAAAGAGAGGTTATATACTCATATAGAAGAAAAGTTCTGAAAGGTTTGGACCTTCGGGATGAAGTTCTGGAAATGCTTGACGATACGATAAATAGCAAAGTATCCTCATTTATTGGTTCAAGTGAATATGAAGAGAATTGGCCTCTTGAAGATATTATTGGTTGGTTCGAAAATGAGCTTGGGGTCAAAATCAATATTTCTCTTGAACTTGGCTCAATCAATAATAAGGAAGACCTGATCCACACTCTTTATGAGCAGCTAACAAAAGCTTATGCACGCAAGGAAAAACATTTTGAAGAAGAGCAAAGAAAACTGGAGCGATACTCTGTTTTGAAAGTTGTGGATGAGCAATGGAAAGATCATCTATATGAAATGGATAGACTGAAAGAGGGCATCGGTTTGCGTGCCTATGGACAGAGAGACCCACTCATTGAATATAAAAAAGAAAGTTTTGAACTCTTCCTGAATTTGATCGATACCATTAAAGAAAAAGTAGTAAAAAATGTTTTCACACTTTATCCTGCGCTCTATTATCAAGTGCAAGACAGAGTTAAAGATATGCAGCTTTCTCATAAAGAAAGGAATGCGTTTGACCATGTTGCTTCACCCGCTGAGGATCAGAGAGAACGAATGCAAAATATGCAGCAAGGACAAGATCGAGTTCAGCAGCAACCTGAGGAACCAAAACATCAACCTATGAGAAGAGATACAGAAAAAGTGGGGAGAAATGATCCCTGCCCCTGTGGAAGCGGTAAGAAATACAAGCATTGCTGCGGACAGAAAGGATAAAATAGGAAAGTAGATATGGCAAAGAATTTACTCATCGTAGAATCACCGACAAAATCAAAAACAATTAGCCAATACCTTGGAAAAGATTTTAATATTCTTGCTTCAATGGGGCATATTCGAGACCTGCCCCAAAAGGAATTCGGAATAAATCTGAAAGATAATTTCAAACCTACCTATGTGCTGGATCCTAAAAAATCCAAAGTTGTAAATAATATTAAAAAAGCTGCAAAAGAGAGCGAAAATATCTATCTTGCATCAGATAATGATAGAGAGGGCGAAGCGATTGCATGGCATCTCAAAGAGATATTGAAAAATATTATTCCGGAAAAGGAGATATACAGAATTATATTTAATGAGATTACGCGGGAGGCTATTATTGAAGCAATTGAGAAACCCACACATGTTGACGAGAACAAGGTTGATGCACAGCAGACACGCAGGATTCTTGATAGGATCGTTGGATACAAAGCAAGTCCAATCTTATGGAAGGTTATCACAAAAAACCTTTCCGCAGGTAGAGTACAGACTGTGGCATTACGCCTTATTTGCGAGCGAGAACAAGAGGTCAGAGATTTCGTACCCCAGGAATACTGGTCAATTGAAGCTTATCTGAAAAAGGATATCGAATTCAAAGCTCAACTGAAAAAATACGCCAATAAAGTTATCAAGCTGAACACAAAAGAGGAAGCTGAAGAGATATTCGAGAAGCTCAAAAACGCTGATTATATCGTACAGGGTGTGAAGAAAGAAAAAAAATCAATTGCTCCTTTTCCTCCATTTATAACAAGTACTCTGCAACAGGAAGGATCAAAATTACTGGGATTCTCGATTAAGAAAACCATGCAGATCGCCCAGCAGCTCTACGAAGGAGTGACCATACACGGACGCAACACGGGTCTTATTTCATATATGAGAACTGATTCTGTACGTATCTCGGATAAAGCGAATTTTCAAGTCAGAAAATATATCAAAGATTCCTTTTCTGAAGAATATTTGAATTCCTATATTCGAAAATACAAAAATAGGAATAAAGCTCAGGATGCCCATGAGGCGATCCGTCCCACGAATTCTTTCACAACACCGAATTCAATCAAAGAATTTCTGTCAAAAGACCAGTATAAGCTCTACAATCTAATCTGGAAAAGGTTTGTTGCCACACAACTTTCCAATGTGCAATTGGAAAATATCACCGCACAGATTCAGGCAGAAAAAGGATTGTTTGAATCTCAAGCAGGAAAAATCCTTTTTGATGGATTTATAAAAGTCTATACTCATGTACCTATCAAAAATCTTAAAGAAACCTTTCCGGAGCTTGTCCAAAATGATGAAGTCGAGTTACTGAAACTTAATAAAGAGCAGCATTTCACTCAACCTCTTTCACGATATACAGAAGCCTCGCTTGTTCGAAAACTCGAGCAGGAAGGTATCGGGCGCCCAAGCACCTATGCGCCTATTATTTCTACCATTCTGCAGAGAAAATACGTGACACTTCAAAAGAAGAAATTTTTCTCAACAGAGCTGGGCGAAACCGTTGAGAAATTCCTAATTGATAAATTCGAAGATTTTTTTAATGTGAAATTCACTGCGGAAATGGAGAACAAACTCGATAATATCGAGAAAGGGGAGTTGAACTGGATAGAAATACTTAAAAAATATTACGATGATTTTATCAGTCATCTGGATAAGATCGATATTTCAAAGGAAAAGAAGAAATATGAGCAGAAAACTGATATCGTATGTGATAAATGCGGTTCTCCGATGGTCATCAAATATGGGAAATACGGAAAATTCATTGCCTGTTCTGCCTTTCCGAAATGTAAAAACGTGAAATCCCTTGATGAGAATGAGGAGATCGTTGAACCGGAAACCAATGAAAAATGTCCGAAATGCGGCGGTAGGATACTTTTGAAGAATGGTAAATTCGGTAAATTTTATGCGTGCGAGAATTATCCGAAATGCAAATTCACTAAATCTTTTACTATTGGTGTGAAATGCCCTCAATGCGGCGGAGAGCTTATTGAGAGAAAGGGCAAACAGAACAAGATTTATTATACATGTTCCAATTATCCTACATGTAAATTTCTTACAAATAAGAAGCCCGTTGCTATTAAATGTCCTGATTGTGGTGCAGAATCCATGTTTGAAAAACCATCACGAAAAAAGGCGAAAATCCTTGTTTGTGAAAAATGCGGGAAAGAGCTTGCATAATGAAATACTCAGAAGTTTTAGTTTCAGGGATCAAGAGCATTTTATCTCATAAGTTGCGCTCATTTCTGACCTTAGCAGGCATTATGATCGGCGTGGCAGCAGTGACTACAATGTTCTCCTCGGTTGAGGCAATGAAAAATCTCATCGAGGAGACGATCAGTTCACTTGGATATGATAATGTGATCGTGCTCTATTCAAAATTTCCTGATACCAGTACTGATAAATTAAAAAAATACAAAACAGTAAAACGCTTTCAGCAGATCAATTACGACGATTATGAAGCGCTAAAAGATAATCTTCAAAATGTGGAATATATCTATCCCACTATTGACGATCAACGAAATACGATCATAAATGGAAAGAAAAGCCAGATCCGTTTGAAAGGTGTTAAAAATATTTTCTTCGCAGAAAAAAATTATTATTTTGTAGAAGGAAGGGAATTCAATACCATCGAATCCAAAAACGGTGAGAATGTCTGCATTCTTGGCGAAACCATAAGCACGAAACTTTTTCCCAAAGGCAAAGTTCTCGGGCAATATATATCGATAGGGGATATTCGGCTGAAAGTGATTGGTGTCATTGACTTCGAAACCAGCGAGAGTGGTTTTGCTAAAGCGAATGAGTGGGAGAGAAGATTCGCACTTGAATCCTGCTATGTTCCTTCAAAATTTGCGGCGAAATATCTTCGTCCAACAATGAATATCGATGTCATGTGGATAAAAGCAACCGATGCTGATCTTGTAGGGGATGTATATAATTCAGCAGTTCAGATATTGCGTTCCAGACATAATATGGCAGATGATGTCGGTATGAGGGACATCAGTGCGGATATGCTCGAGGTCAGGCAGCAGGTGAATGAATTTTTAAAGAATTGGAATATTATTCTGCTGGTAATTTCCAGCATCTCGCTTTTTACAGGCGGCATCGGACTCTTTAGTATTTTGCTCATTTCTATTACAGAACGCATGAAAGAGATCGGTATTCGTAAGAGTGTCGGTGCAAAGAATAGAGATATTTTTTCCTACTTTCTTTTTGAATCGATAATTCTTGCTCTTATTGGCGGTCTGGTGGGTTCAGGTCTAGCCCTGTTACTGATAGGAGCGTTAAGCAATGCACTGAAAGTCGATGTTTCATTCCCAATTATGGGAATTATTGTTGGTTTATCTTTTGCCATTATCGTGGGTTTAGTTTCGGGATTTTATCCTGCGTACAAAGCATCAAAAATAGATCCCATCAAAGCAATTTTTTATACGGAGTAATACGATATAGTGATTACAATTATTGCAATACTTTTTCTGATAGGCATATTGGTTTTTGTTCATGAATTCGGACATTTCATCGTAGCTCGGCTCAATCATGTCAAAGTTGAGAAATTCTCATTTGGCTTTGGACCAAAACTATTTTCGTGGACTATTGGAGAAACCGAGTATAGAATATCACTCATACCGCTTGGCGGGTATGTTAAAATGTTGGGTGAGAACCCTAATGAAGCATCCGACGGGGAAATTCTTGATAAGAGGAGTTTTAAGCAGAAACGCTGGTGGCAGAAAGCTCTGATCGCTTTTGGAGGACCTTTTGCGAATTTCCTGTTCGCAATTTTGATCCTTGCGCTTACGTACACCATTGGAATAAAAATATATGACATTGCTCCAGTGATAGGCAGAATTTCCGAAGAAGCATATACGGCAATTCCCCTTGAAAGCGAAGATAGGATAGTGAGCATTGATAGAGTTCCAATTACTGGCTGGGCATCCATAATTCAGGAATGGGTAACAAAATCTCCAGATAAAAGGCAGATCACTTATATACGGGATAATGATACACTTTTTACTCAAACAGAAAATTTCTCCTATGAACTTTGGCTTTCGGACATCAAACCATATGTGCCTGCAATTATCGGAGATGTCTATTATGGATTACCTGCATATCAGGCAGGTTTGAAAAAGGATGATACCATTGTTAGAATTGAGGATACGGAAATTCATGACTGGTATGACCTGCATGAAATCATAAAAAATAGTGCAGATCGTCCTTTGCATTTTGTAGTGCAAAGAGATGATGAGTTGCTGGAGAGGGATATTACTCCGCAAGTAAATATTGAACTTGATGAAAACTTGGGAATAATTGGAATTTCTCAGGTTCTGGAACAGGAATATATTGAGAGTTTCTCTGTGCCAAATTCATTTAAATACGCATTTCTTACAACAATAGACATAATAGGTCGGTATTATAGTGGATTATTCAAACTTGTTCAGCATCCGTCTCAAGTTGGAAAAAGCGTGGGTGGTCCTATAATGATCGCATCGCTGACAAGCCAGCAGGTGAAAGAAGGAATCAGTGCATATCTCTCATTTCTCGCAATGGTCAGCATCATCCTGATGATCGTCAACCTGCTTCCGATTCCTGTTCTCGATGGCGGTATGATCATGTTCTCGATAATTGAAGGTATAAAAGGTAAACCGCTCAAATTAAGCACGCAGTCAGTCCTTCAACGCATAGGTGTAGGAGTTTTACTGTTTATTATGATTTTTGCTTTCTATAACGATATTTCGAGATTTGTGGGGCGATATTTCTCCCTGAAGCGCTCCAATACATCCACAATAATAGAAAAACCACAATAAAATGGGCTCTTTGAAGAAATAAGTGGGTTAGTTGAAAATTCAGATTTTTTATGTTTAGTATATCGACCCACTTAAAAATAAAAGGAACCATAAAATGAGTTTCAAGTTCTCATTACATACTCAGGATTCGTTCACTTCAGCTCGCACAGGAGAGCTTATCCTTTCTCACGGCAAAGTCAAAACGCCTGTTTTCATGCCTGTGGGAACGCTTGGAACAGTAAAAGCCACTTCTCCGGAAGAATTAGAGAACATCGGATTTGATATAATCCTTGGAAACACTTATCATTTGTATCTACGTCCTGGAGATGAACTTATTAAAAAAGCAGGCGGACTACACTCTTTTATTAACTGGGACAGAAATATGCTTACTGATAGTGGCGGCTTTCAGGTCATGAGCTTGCAGCAGTTCAGGAAGATCACGGAAGAAGGTATTGGATTTCAATCTCATATAGATGGAAGCTCTCATTTTTTCAGTCCAGAACGAGTAATGGAGATCGAGCACAATCTTGGCGCAGATATCATTATGGTGCTGGATGAGTGTGCGCCTTATCCCTGCACAAAGGAATATGCAAAGGAATCTGCCGATATGTCACTCCGCTGGGCAAAGCACTGCAAGATCAAACATGAGCAGCTCGGTGGGGAACAGTCCCTATTTGGAATAGTACAGGGAAGTATTTATGATGACTTGCGAGAAGAGAACGCAAAAGAACTTATCAGCATTGATTTTCCCGGCTATGCCATCGGAGGTTTAGCCGTGGGTGAAAAAAAGGAGGATATGCTACGAATTGTTAACCTGATGGATAGAGTTCTGCCTAAACAGAAACCACGTTACCTTATGGGAGTAGGAACACCCCTCGATCTGCTTGAAAATATTGAACGAGGCATAGATATGTTCGACTGTGTGATGCCCACGCGTCATGCAAGGAACGGGCAGGCATTTACCAGAGATGGCAGACTTACAGTAAGAAACGGTAAATATAAAGAGGATTTCCGTCCGATTCAGGATGATTGCTCCTGCTATGCATGCAGAAATTTCTCTCGCGCCTACATTCGCCATCTTATCAATGTGAAAGAGATACTTGGTGTCCGATTAACGACACTGCATAATTTAACCTTTTATAATACTCTGATCAAAGAAATAAGAGAAGCCATTAACAGTGGCGTTTTCTCACAATACAAAAACAATTTTATCGAACGTTACACACGTTTCGATGATGTCCAATATATATAATTATTAAAAAATGAACACTAAGAAGTCATTAAAAACCAACGTGACCACCGAGTACACTGAGAAAATAGAAAGAGACTCTTTCACTGAGAAAATTATTGGCTGTGCAATAGAGGTACATAGAAATCTCGGACCTGGGTTGCTTGAATCGACATATAAACAATGCTTAGCAAGGGAGCTGTCAACTCATAATATTAAATTCTTTTTGGAACATCCTATACCAGTCAATTATAAAGGAATCCATTTAGAATGCGGATATAGAATTGATATTTTATGTGTAAGCAGTGAGCAAAATCGTAAAGTCATCTTGGAATTGAAATCTGTAGAAGAAATTATTAATATTCACAGAGCTCAATTGCTTACTTATATGAAACTTGCCAATATTGATACAGGTTTATTAATGAATTTCAATGTAAAACAATTAAAAGATGGAATTGAAAGATTTAAGTTATAATCCATTATATTCTCTGTGTTCTCTGTGGTTAGATGTATATGTTTTTTGGATAACCTCGTGAAAGGAATATAGAATGAAAAAAGCAAAGATACTCTGGATAGATGATGAAATACAGATGCTCAAACCGCATATAATATTTCTGGAAGAAAGAAATTTCGAAGTGGTTTCAGCATCCAATGGAAACGACGGTATTGCCCTCGTCGAAGAACAAAACTTTGATATCGTACTTCTCGATGAAATGATGCCCGGACTCGACGGACTGGAAACTCTTGTGCAGATCAAGAAGCTCAATGAAAGTCTGCCTGTGGTAATGGTCACTAAGAACGAAGAAGAGGGTTTGATGAACAAAGCGATCGCCCAGCAGATCACAGATTATATCATCAAGCCGATCAACCCCAACCAGATACTGATGTCCCTTAAGAAGATATTGATGTCTGAAGAGATCCGCAGAAATCGAACCGGCGAGGAATATGCTGAATTTTCAGCAAAACTTAATCAAAAACTCTTCACTGAACCGAACTGGCAGGATTGGATAGATATCTATCGCTCGCTTGCAGAATGGGATCTGAAGCTGGATCAGCTCTACTACGAAGATATCATGCAGATGCACTCTTTTGAGAAGAAGAATTGCGATACTGAGTTTTCCAATTACATCGCGGCTCATTATGAAAATTTTCTCACTCAATCCGATAGTCCGGTGCTTTCTCCTGATATAGTAAGAAAATACGTCGCCGACAGATTGTACACAAAGAAGGTTGTGTATTTTGTGGTACTCGACTGTCTGCGACTCGATCAATTCATGATAATCAAGCCCTTTATTGAAGAGCTTTTTAATGTGAAAACCGATTATTATTATTCAATTTTACCCACGTCAACGCCATATTCTCGAAATGCAATTTTCAGCGGTATGATGCCAGGCAAGATAGCGAAAGTGTACCCACAATTCTGGCGCACCAGCAAAGAAGTGGAAAGCAGTCTTAACCGCGATGAGCACTTTTTCATGGATGAACAGCTCAAGAAAATGGATATTCCCATGCCACATGGAAGTAAGTATATAAAGGTACTGAATACTGAGGAAGGCGAGTATGTCACAAAAAAGATCCCTTCCTATAAAAAAGAGCGATTGGTCATTCTCGTATATAACTTTTTGGACATGCTGCTTCATCACAGATTTAAAGATGAAATACTTCAAGAAATTATACCTAACGACCGCGCATTGCGTTCGTTAACAAAGCTGTGGTTTTTGAATTCTCAGTTCTATGAGACACTCAAACTCATTGCAAAACAGGATGCGGTTGTCATACTTACAACTGATCACGGATCGATAAAAGTCGGGCATCCAACAAAGGTTATCAGCGATAAGGAAATCTCATCTGGATTGCGCTCAAAACACGGCAAGAATATCACCTGTAATGACAGGCATACTATCAAAGTTTCAGACCCGAAAAGATACGGACTTCCTATCGAAAATGTTGTAGAGAACTTCATCTTTGCCAAAGGTGATCATTACTTTGTGTATCCAACTGCTTATAATGAGTACAAGCGTAAATTCGACGGCACTTATCAGCACGGCGGTGTTTCCATGGAAGAAATGATCCTGCCGGTATCGATCTTAACAACCAAGAAGTAAAATGGCTCACGATTCTTATTCTCAGGAATTTACAAGTGGTTCTGAAAACGAGACTTCCCAGATCGCAAAAGATTTTGCTGAAATACTGCAAATGGGTGATGTAGTGGCACTAAGAGGTGGACTGGGCAGCGGGAAAACTTTTTTTGTGAAAAAGGTAGTTGAAAAATTGGGATTTAATGGCTATGTATCAAGTCCAACCTTTACCATCCTGAATATTTATGAAGCTTCGACCCATCTCTATCATTTTGATTTCTACCGCCTGAATAATATCGAAGCAATTGAAAAGATCGGCTTTTACGATCTGCTCACGGAAGATGGGATTTTTTTCATAGAATGGCCAGAAAAAGCTGAAGAACTATTCCCTGATGAATATTTTGAGATAAGATTTGACATTATTAATAGAACTCACAGAAAAATAAGTATAAAGAAAATCACTGGAAATGAGGATGCATTATGTCGAAATTGATGAAAAGTGTTTCCGGCATTCGAGGAATTGTTGGAGACACTCTCACAACGGAACTTGTGCTCTCTTTTGCAAAACGTTTCGGAGTATTTTCCGGACGAGGAAAAGTCGTAGTTGGAAGAGATTCCCGAACCACTGGAAAGATGCTGCTCAACGTTGTTTCTGCAGGTTTAGTGTCAGTTGGTGCAGATGTGATCGATCTCGGGATTTGTCCCACGCCTACAATTCTTCTTGCGGCAGAAAATCTCAAAGCTGACGGTGGGATTGCGATCACTGCTAGCCATAATCCACAGGAATGGAATGCACTGAAGCTCATTAATAAAACAGGCACTTTTCTGACACCTGAACAATCAAAAAATTTCTGGAACATTCCTGAAGATGAACTACACGATCTTGATTGGGCTCATATCGGTTCATTCTCTCAGTATGCGTTCGCGATTGAAGATCACATCAAAGCAATAATGGAACTTAGTATCATTCCAACAGAAAAAATAAAAGAGAAAAACTACAAAGTAGTTATAGATTCCACAAATGGCGCTGGCGGTCTGATGTCACCACTTCTGCTTAAAGCGCTTGGCTGTGAAGTGATAGAGCTGTATTCAAAACCGAATGGAATGTTCTCACGCATTGCAGAACCGGCAGCACAAAATCTTGGCGCTCTGGAAGATGAAGTTATGAAACACAAAGCTGATATCGGCTTTGCAACAGATCCTGACGTAGACAGATTGTCAATTGTTTCAAATAACGGGACTGCACTTGGCACAGAGTATACACTCTTACTGGCTGAAAAGTATGTGCTCTCACAAAAGAAGGGAAATATTGCGACCAATTTATCTTCATCGATGGCTTCCGATGTGATAGCAAAGGAAAACGGAGTTGAAATTTTTCGAACTCGTGTAGGTGAGATAAACGTGGCAGAAGCAATGATAGAGCACAATTGCGTGATAGGTGGCGAGGGCAATGGGGGAATTATTCTGCCAGAACTTCATTTCACGCGTGATGCTCCTCTTGGCATGGCACTCATCCTCTCGTATATGGCAATTTCAGGGAAGTCAATTTCAGAACTGGTAGCAGAAATCCCGAAATATTACATCTACAAGACCAAGCTGGATCTGACTGAAGATACTGATTTTGAAAAAGTGAGTAACAATATCCTAAATGATTTTTTTGATAAAAAACTTGATACACTGGATGGCATTAAAATTATTGATCCTGAATTTTGGATTCATATAAGGAAATCCGGCACCGAACCGATCGTGCGAATTATTGCTGAAAGCTCCTCAAAAGAAGAATCAAAAAAACTGTGTGAACAGATCATTCGAAAATATTTAGGGTAAGAAATGATGGATCAAGTTACAGTAAATTATTTTGATACTAATTCACAAAAAGGAGTATAAAATGACAAACTTTGATAAAGAATCCGAAGAATACAAAAGAGCAAGAATACGGGTTGATGAGATCAGGGGATTTTGGTCACATCTTGCAGTGTATATCATCGTGAATATTGGAATATTTATAATCAATATGTTAACCTCACCTCATCAATTATGGTTCTACTGGCCCCTTCTTGGATGGGGGATCGGCTTGTTCGCTCACGGCTTCCATGTATTCGGTGCACAGGGTATATTCGGCAAGGATTGGGAGGAGCGACAGATCAAGAAATATATGGATAAGAGAGGTCAATAAGATTACTCTTAATTTATTTCTATATTGTTAGTTAAAAACAGTTTCTTATATTTTAGTTTAGATAATATTGAGCTGATTTTTTGCTTCTATGAGATCATCTTCTGTACCGAAAAAGGAATGGAATATACCACAGAGAACACAGAGACCACAGAGGGAATTCAACTGATGATAAAGTAATTTCCAATAAAAAGGTATGTCATTCCCGAGCCCCATCGGGAATCCAGTATTTTCGCCTTCTCTGAACTCCATTGCCTGCTGGCTGATGAAGTCCAGGAATGCTTAGTGTAAGTAAAATGTTATCTCAAGTAGAGAATGGAACTATAATTATTTTCTTAATGATAGTTGATGAAATCAACTAGAGAATTGTAGTCAGTGAATAGCTGTCACAGCTTTTAGCGTAGTTCTCTCAGATAATCTGCCAGTTTTTTCGCGACTTCTTCTGGCTCACCTTCGAGCATCATTGTTTTCTTTTCCATAGTTGGGGTATATATCTTTTCTACCCATGTGGGAGAGCCATTGAGTCCAACCCTTTCTTCGTCAAGATCGAGGTCTTCAAATGTCCAGACCGGTATTTCCGCTTTTTTCGATTTCATTTTTGTCCGCAGAGAGGGCAGGCGCGGTTCATTGATGTCTTTGACGACAGTAAGCACGATCGGGAGTTGTGATTCGATCACATCAAAGCCATCTTCCATCATTCTATGAGCTACGATTTTACCATTCTCAATAGCATCGATCTCTTTTACAAAAGCGATCTGCGGAATATCAAGGTGACGCGCAACACCCGGTCCGACCTGTGCTGTATCTCCATCAATCGCCTGTTTGCCAAACAGAATTATATCATAATCACCGAGTTTTCGTATGGCTGCTGAGAGTGTGTAACTTGTTGCCAGAGTGTCTGATCCGGCAAATTTTTTATCGGAAATCAGAATTGCATTATCCACGCCAATAGCCAGTGCTTCGCGCAGTGCATTTTCTACTTGAGGGGGTCCCATACTGATGACGGTCACAGTTCCTCCGTGAGCTTCCTTAATGCGTAATGCCTCTTCCAAAGCGTACATATCAAATGGGTTGATGATGCTTTCCACTCCTTCACGAATAAGTGTATTGTCTTCTGGATTTATCTTAACATCAGTGGTATCCGGAACCTGCTTTATACAAACTATAATGTTCATCAAATCTCCTAACTCGGATAGACCCTGTAGGATAATTATTTTAACGAGGTAAATCCAGCATGATAGCTATCCAACAGGGTAAACCGAAACCAAAGAATTAGCAACGAACCTGTCTTCGTTACACTACGCCATGGCAGGCAAAACGAACAAAATCTAACAAAAAATAAAAAAAGTTCGTTGTTGTTAGTGTTTGCCTGCTCCGTTGAATCTTTTTTTCTATTCAACTGGAGTTAGTTGCTAAAAATCTTTTGCCAAAAAATGCAAGGATTTTAGAATTAAGTGACTAACTATATACCGATAATTTTATCATCTGATCCCAGAAGAAGGGCGCAGTCACCCTTGAGGTCGATCGAGCTCAATTCTACATTTTTTCCGATGATGCTTTCGACGATCTTGCCTTTTACATTTCGTATGATGGAATTTTCCAGGATTATGGAATTTTCAATATTAACATTTCTTATTACAGAGCCGTTTCCGATGCATGTGTTAGGAAGAAGTGTGGCATTTTCGATCTCGCAGTTTTCGCCGATGATCACTGGTCCTTTTATCGTGCACTTTCTCATTATGGAACCTCTTCCAATAAACAATGCTCCGTCAAGAATTGAATCCTCATCAAGATCGCTTTCACCTGCAATGTGCCAGCCGTTTAATTTGCTGCACAGATAGATGTTCGCATCGATAATATCTTTTGGTTTTCCTGTGTCCAGCCATTTACCCTGTAATATTTCACCTCTGACTGTCAAACCTTTATTAATAAGTCCCTGTATTGCGTCTGTGATCTCATACTCGTTTCGCCAAGAAGGTTTGAGTTCATCTATCGCTTGAAATACATCTTTATCAAAAATATACACACCTGCAAGCGCCAGGTTTGACTGAGGATCTTTCGGTTTTTCTACGACTTTTATTATCCTATCTCCATCAAGAATTGCGACCCCGAAACACTGCGGATCATCCACTTCTTTCAGATTTATTATGCATGACGGCTTTTCTTCATTATATCTATGCACAAGATTGGTGAGGTCATCTTCAAAAATATTATCACCGAGAAAGACCATGAAAGATTCATCTCCCACAAAATCCTGTCCCATTTTGACAGCATGGGCAAGTCCTTTTGGTTTGTCCTGTACAATGTAGGTGATCTTTGCACCGAGCTGCGAGCCGTTACCAACAGTTTCTCGTATCTGTTCCTGCATATAACCCACGATCAGTCCTATCTCTGTAATACCGAGATTCCCCAGTTTTTTAATGATATGGAACACAATAGGCACGTTTGCCAAAGGTAAAATATGTTTTGGCATTGAGTATGTAAGTGGCTGCAAGCGAGTTCCTTTTCCTGCACAAAGGACCAATGCTTTCATAGAAAAACCTCCGAGATTAGCTTTGTTTGCGACATTTGAAATAGGGCGATTATGAGTGTCAATGAAATAAAGTTATAATGTTATAATGTTATCATTGCTGTCCTAAATAAATTAGAAATAGCATTTTTGGACAGATAAACGCCCATAAACACTGAATGGACTTTTTTCATACAAGAACCACCCCCCTAATTGCCTTATTATCCTTTTTGCTGTCCC
>Ga0268281_1000779_pt1 | contig 21641 bp, 19 predicted proteins | sample saktaG_10_FD_190134 | JGI IMG/M metagenome (GOLD analysis project Ga0268281, IMG submission 190134) | Saline water microbial communities from Sakinaw Lake, British Columbia, Canada - sak_2011_5_24_50m | ecosystem: Environmental > Aquatic > Non-marine Saline and Alkaline > Saline ...
AACAGTGTCATCATCTGGCAAACGTATTCGTTCATCTGATCAAGCCCTCCGTTTAGTATTGAAAGCTTGACCAGTATACGTTAAATCATGAACCTGTCAAACCCAACTTAGCGGAAAGTAGGGATAAGGTATTTAAGGAGAAAGTAAACTTATGGAAAGCATCCTGGATTGGGGCATAAACGTCATCCTCTGGTTCCAGCAGTTCAGCCCCACGCTAGACCTGCCGTTCAAGGCCTTAACCTTTATGGGAGAAAAGGAGTTCTTCTTACTGCTCCTGCCACTCGTTTACTGGTGTCTGGACCGTCGCTCCGGCGCCAGGCTGACCGTCCTGTTTCTTCTCTCTGCCTACCTGAACTCAGCGGCAAAGGTGCTGGCAGGTCAACCCAGGCCCTTTGCGTACGATGTCCGGGTGCGGCAATTAGCCGAAGCTAGCGGAGGGGGGCTTCCCAGCGGCCACACCCAAAACGCTGTCGTCGTCTGGGGCTACCTGGTTAGCGCGTTCCAATGCACCTGGCTGTGGGTGGTCGCCGGGCTGCTCATGGTGTTCATCCCCCTTTCACGGATCTACCTGGGGGTTCACTTTCCCACTGATCTGCTGGGTGGTTATCTCATTGGCGCAGCGCTCCTGCTGCTCTACCTCTGGCTGGAACCGGCCACAGAGGCCTGGTTCAGGAAGAAGAGCCTGGCCGGGCAACTGGGCGCGGCACTGGCGGTACCCCTTCTGCTGATGCTACTTCTCCTCACCGAAGACGGCGTCACCACAGGGGCAGCGCTGATGGGAATGGGCATCGGCTTCGTGCTGGAGCGCCGCTGGATTGGCTTCGAGTCCGGTGGCGTCTGGTGGAAGCAGGTGCTGCGCCTCCTGCTGGGGGTGGCGACGCTATTCGGCCTGTGGATGGGGCTGCGGATAGCTTTCGCCAGCGCGGAACCCGCCCTCATCTTCCGTTTCGTCCGCTACTGGCTGGTGGGCCTGTGGAGCGGGCTGGGCGCACCCTGGGCCTTCGTGAGACTACGGCTGGCGGAAACACAGCAGCAGGCAGGGAACAGTCACAACTACTAATTACCTGAGACGTCCACAATCTATCATTATGTGCAAGGAGGAGCAGACGATGACAGACCCGCGAGTTGACAAACTGGCCGATGTGTTGGTCAACTACTCGGTTGCGGTGCAGCCGGGTGACAAGGTGTTGGTGCAAGGGGATACCCCTGGCAGCCCCTTGCTCCAGGCAGTCTACGCCCAGGTGCTACAGGCGGGAGGGCATCCGCTGATGGTGGTTGATCTGCCTGAGACGGAGGAACTGTTCTTTCGCTACGCTTCGGACGAGCAGTTACAGCACGTGCCCGAACCGCTCAAATTGGCTATCGAAACCTACGACGTCTCCATCGGCATCCGAGGTGCGGCGAACACCAAGGCCCTGAGCAACGTAGACCCGGCCAAGATGGTCTTGAGAAACCAGTCGCAAGCAGAGATCATGCAAATCTACATGCAGCGCGCCGCGGCCGGTGAGCTGCGCTGGGTCGGCACGCTGTTCCCGACCAACGCATACGCTCAAGACGCCGAGATGAGCCTGAGCGAGTACGAGGACTTCGTCTACGGGGCCTGCCTGCCGGACGTGGATGATCCGGTGGGCCACTGGCGCCGCTTCTCGGCCTGGCAGCAGAAGATCGTGGATTGGCTGGAAGGCAAGGAGCGAGTGCGCATCGTCGGCCCGGAGACAGAGCTGCGTCTGAGTATCGCCGGGCGCACGTTCATCAACAGCGACGGCAAGCACAACATGCCCAGTGGCGAGGTCTTCACCGGGCCGGTGGAGGACAGCGTCGAGGGGCGCGTCTACTTCTCGTATCCAGCGATCTACGGGGGGCGAGAGGTGGCCGGCATCCGGCTGTGGTTCGAGGGCGGCAAGGTGGTGAAGGCCAGCGCGGAGAAGAACGAGGACTTCCTGCTCCAGATGCTCGACACCGACGAGGGCTCGCGGTACGTGGGAGAGTTCGCCATCGGCACCAACAAAGGCATCACCCGTTTCACGCGGCAGATCCTATTCGACGAGAAGATCAACGGCAGCTTCCACATGGCGCTGGGCCGAAGCTATCCCGAAACTGGTGGAAAGAACGTATCAACCATCCACTGGGACATGATTTGCGACATGCGCGCCGGGGGTGAGATCTGGGTAGACGACGAGCTGTTGTACAAGGACGGGGAGTTTGTGGTCGAGTTCTGAACGATCCTGATTTGACACTGACTCATGAGTTGGGTACAATAGATGGGCGGGGTTGCCTCGGACCACCCAGATACGCTCGTTCAAACATCAGGCAAAGATTGACAGAGGGTAAAATGCAACAGTCAGCTAATGGGACGACCAATGAGATTCGCGGCCTGCCCTCTCCGTCGAAAGCCTCGTTGGGCGCCATGACCTTAATCACACCAAGGAGTAAAGACAATGAACGATCAAAAGTTGCTAAAATGGATGAGCGGTTTTACGTCAGTCGTGTTCTTCTTGTCAGCCTGCGGTGCGCCACAAGCCACTGCCGTTCCCATTGCCAGTCCGAGCCCGGCAACGGAACAAGGCCAGTTCACGGATCCCTTCGCTTATTGCGCCGCAGTGGGCACTATGGATGCACCAGACGCGCGATATACCGGCGCCGAGACGCCCGAGGCGGTCGTCAACGGTTTGAGGAAGGTGTTGGAAACACCCGATGACGTCCCCATGGAACCGTTCGTTGCAGGGACCTTCTGGCGCTGCATGGACGGCAAGGTCTGGGCTTGCTTCGTTGGCGCCAATTTGCCCTGCACAGAGAAGGCAGACACCAGCCGCACCCCCACACCCGACATGGCGGATTTCTGCGCGGCGAATCCAACCTCCGATTTTATTCCAGCCTACGTCACGGGCCGCGCGACGGTCTACGAATGGCGCTGCACGGCCGGCGCACCTGAGATCGTCAAACAACTGGTCGAGCCGGACGCGCAAGGCTTTCAGTCGAACATCTGGTATGAGATCAGCCCCGGCGACGATTCTTGATGTGTAATTATGAGAAGGATCTGGAGACTCGGTCTGGTTGTTTCGGTGCTTATTTCCTGTGCGGGCTGTGATCAAGCGACGAAGAACATTGCAAGGCAGTCATTGGCCTCCTCTTCTCCTGTCTCCTTGCTGAATGATTCCGTTCGATTTGAGTATACCGAGAATTCAGGAGCATTCCTGAGTTTAGGATCGAGTTGGCCGCGTGAGGGTCGCTTTCTACTGTTGATCATTTTGACAAGCGCGAGCTTGCTGCTTGCTCTTGCACTCGCAGTCAGTACTCGCAGCCTAAACGTGGGACAATGGATTGGACTGTCTCTTTTGGCAGGCGGAGGTGTGGGAAATTTGATTGACCGCATGTTCAACGACGGAGCAGTAATAGATTTTGTAAGGCTTGGGGTTGGTCCTTTCCAGACAGGAGTGTTTAATCTGGCAGATGTTGCCATTGTGATTGGCGTCATCCTGTTGTTGCTGGGGAGTGCAAAAGGGAGGAGAGGGACAACGAGCGCGGTCTGAAACTCATTGTAGCCGACCGCCTAGGAGTATTACGCACTCCCACAGGCAAGTGGCATTGAGTGCAACAATGAAAAGGTCGAACGGGCACGCCGGGAGACGAGAACGCGAGCGGGGTAGCTTTCTAAAGCCCACAGCACTCAAACTGGTTTTCTTGGGCGTGGCTTTCCTTGGTCTGTTTGCTGGATCTGCAAGTTGAGCGCGCGATATGGGCTTCAGAGGGTATATCGTTGACTACCTGAGATCTGTCTTTCCTGCCACCTACGTGAACTTTCTTCTCACCGTGGAGAAGGTGAACTGAGCGGACAGCCTGGCGACTGTCCGCTGCAAAGGGGGCTCTCGACGCCTCTAACACATGGAGCGCCAGCGGTCGGCCAGGCTTTGCGATTGAGAGGCCCGCTGCAGCAGCGCCCTGGCTGAGGGTTTGGCCCACGAGGGTGTTGGCACGTCGTAATCGAACCCCAGCAAGGTCTTGCGCTCGATCTTGCAGCCCAGCAGGTACTCGATCCGATAAACCAGCGCCTCGTCGTCAGGGGTGACGAGGGTGATGGCGACGCCATCAGCATCGTATCGGGCAGTGCGTCCGATACGGTGCACGTAATCCTCGGGGTGTTCCGGCACATCGTAGTTGATCACGTGTGAGATCCCCTCTACGTCCAATCCTCGCGCGGCGATGTTGGTGGCGACCAGCACCCGGTGCTTGCCCGACCGGAACCCTTCCAGCGCAGATATCCGATCCCGCTGCTCGAAATCCCCGTGAATGCAAGCTGTAGCGATCCTGGCCTCGCGCAGTTGCCGGGTTACAATGTCGGCTTGTTGCTTGGTCCTGGTGAAGACCAGCAGGCTGCTGATTTCCATCTTCTCAAGCATAGTCACGAGAAGTTGAATCTTGAGGTGTTTGGGTACCGGGTAGAGAGCCTGTTGGATCGCCTCGGGAGGACGGGCCAGATCTATCTCGATACTCACCGGGTCGCGCAGAAACTGACGAGCGAGAGCCGAAATCGTCGGAGGTATCGTGGCCGAGAAGAGCATGGTTTGGCGCTGACGGGGCATGCGGCTGATGATCTGTTTGATGTCGGGCAGAAAGCCCATATCCAGCATCCGGTCGGCCTCGTCTAACACCAGAATCTGCAAGTCGCTGAAGTTCACGTTCTTGCGGCGCATGTGATCCATCAGGCGGCCTGGGGTGGCGACAACTATGTCAACGCCCCGGCGTAGTTTGTCGGTTTGCTTTTTCATGCCGGCCCCGCCATATACGGAAACGCTGCGTAGTGAGGTGCGAGCGGCCAGTTTCTGGGTTTCCCCGGCGACCTGGATGGCCAACTCACGGGTCGGCTCCAGGGCCACGACGCGGGGGTTCCTGGTCTCGACTTGATCCCGTAGCAAGTGGTCCAACGCTGGCAGAAGAAAGGCCAACGTCTTACCGGTGCCTGTCTGGGCGCAACCGACAATATCGCGTTTCCGCAATCCAGGTGGAATGGCCCGGATCTGGATAGGGGTCAGTTCCTCATATCCCAGGGCGCTGATTGTCTCTGGTAAAGGTTTGCTGAAATCTAACTCTGTAAAACGCATGAAACTCCTTTGTTACTACTTGATTCACGCAGGTGTTTGACCTGCGGGTTTGTGTTGGTTTGGGTTGTCACAAAAAAACCGCTCCGATTGCGTGAATCGGAGCGGTGAGCGATGCCAAACCGATTGACTTAACCAACGACGATAATTATACCAGCAAACTGGATTTTTGTCAAGACAAGGCCACGCTGTTCACCTGGGTTTCAAATGCATTACAACTTAAGACTTCGGAGGTTTCCGGCAGTGTCTCTGCTGGCAAAGTCACTTTGATTGTCTGGTTGGGTTGCTGGCGAAATCGCGTCTGAAAACCTCCGAAGTCTGGATCGCTCTCTTTTGCCTAACCGACCATCTTGCGGTATACTTTAGGCAACTGAGACAACATCCGTGCCCCGCGCCCTAAACACGCCACGCGACAGTAATCACCTTGGACGAAAGGAGTGTTACGATGCCTGGTCCATACTTTCCGGGACAACAACCATCCTCATGTGGACATTACTATCCCGATGTGCTTCGGCTACGGGATGAGAAAAGGAGCGATGGAACGTTTGTGAGAATCATAGATTGCACCTATTGCGGTAGGTACGAACGACAGTTAGATCCACGAACACCTCCCAGAGAACTTGTGCGCAAACTCAACAAAAAGGGGCTCGATGTGGGGACTGGAGAGGAAGAGATTTCTAAGATCAGGAAGAAGGAGTTGGAAAGGTTGCTTTCAATATAAGAATCAGGAACGGCTCGTGGACAAAAGGCATCTGACCGAACAGGAAACTGGGTAATGACCGAAAGAGCTGAATCTCCGGCGAATCATGTCATTCGAGAGGCCCGACAGTTGGCCTTTGATGAATTATACCGCGCCCCTCAAACAGAGCTCAGCCTCGTGATGGATGATTCCTTTCCTGAAGAGTTCGTTGATGAGCTTTCCCGACTCGAGGTGTACAACAAACACCTCTTCCGTCCCAATACGTATCTGCACAAATGGTGGGCGCGACGCTGCGGCTCTACCTTTCGCGCTATTCTCAAGCAATTCGTGCCCAACGTTAGACGCCGCGACTACTATGCGCCTGGTGGGTTAGAGGGCAAAATCGTGCTCGACCCCATGATGGGCGGTGGCACCACCCTTCATGAGGCAATCCGTTTAGGTGCGAGCGTCATTGGGGCAGACATAGATCCGATTCCAGTTGTGCAGGCTCGTGCTACCCTCACTCGATCAGCTTTGGGAGAGTTACGGGCCGCTTTCAATCAGTTCTTTGCAGAGTTACATGACAATTTGGAGCGCTATTTCCAAACCGAGTGTCCAACCTGCCAGCAGACCCTGGACTTCCAGTACACCCTCCACGGCCTGCGCAAATCCTGCGCTTGTGGAGAGGTGGTACAGATTGACCAATATGATTTGCGCCACGAGGCCGATCGCAAAATCCGCTTATGGCCGGAGAGCTGGGAGATCACTGACAGCCAAAGCGGTCCCAGTGGTTCAGCGAAGACCACGCGCTTGATCACCAAAGCCGAGAAGGTATGTCCAGTCTGTGGCCTGGAATATCAGGAATTGCTTGACGTGCCGTATTATGCTCGCTACGTGCCCATTGCAATTGTGGCAGTTTGTCCTGAACATGGTCTATTCTTTCGCTCGCCTGGCGAGTCCGATTTGGCACGAATTGACCAGGCTGAGATGCTACGGGATGGGCTAGACTTTGGGGCGCTAGAAGATTTCACGGTGCAAGATGGCCCTAAGTCCGGCGATCTGATAAGGCGCAACGTCAACTCGTATCTTGATGTTTTCTCATCTCGCCAATTGCTTTACCTTCAGCAGGCCATTCGACAATTGCGCGATTACGATGGGGTGATAAGACTCAACCTGGGCCTGCTTGTATCCACATCACTTGAGTTTAATTCCATGCTCTGTGGTTACAAGGGCTGGTACAAACAGCGGCCAGGCGCTATTCGGCACGTTTTCGCCCTCCACGCTTATTCTTTTCCCTACACCGCTTTGGAGAACAACCCCATCAACCGCCAAAAATCTTCTGGCAATCTGCAACTGCTTTTTCACGATCGCATCGAACGTGGCCGCAAATGGGCTATCTCACCGGTGGAACGAAAGATCGGACCGGATGGTAAAAGCCAGTTGATCAAGATACCAGGCGAAGAGGATGGCGGCATTGAGGTTCTTGACCAGACTGAGCTGAACACCCATCGCCAAACCTTTTGGCTCATTCACGGTGACTCACGCGACCTGCCGATTGACGATCATTCGGTAGATTTAATCGTGACCGATCCTCCCTACTACGACAGCGTACAATACAGCAACCTGGCCGCTTTCTTCCGGGTGTGGCTAGCACGCTTGCTTCCCGACGAAGTCAATTGGACCTACAACGAAGCCCATAGTGCTGTGGCGACCAGAGCAACTGACGATAGCGGCAGCTTTATGACAGGGCTGGCAGGCATTTTTGCCGAATGTGGGCGCGTACTCAAACATCGTACCGGACGGATGGTATTCACATTCCATCACTGGGACCCTAACGCCTGGGCCGAACTCACCATTGCCCTCAAAAGTGCTGGCTTCAGACTGATGAACGTCTACGTCGTGTTTTCGGAACATCCTATCTCAGTCCACATCAGGAATCTGAACGCGATCAAGCACGATAGCATCTTGGTTTTTGCTCTTGATGGGAATGCGCCAGCCGCTTCCTGGTCACCATTGCAAGCCATTGACAGCAATGACAGTGAAACCTTCTGTCGTCAATGTGGCATGACATTGGGTTGGCTGCTAGAGAGCGGACATTCGACGATGGAAATCCGTATCATTTGGAAGGAGCTTATGGGAGGAAAAAACTAGATGACGAAAAGCACGGGTAGCCGTCCAGCAGAGATTTTTGGATACCCAATTGGAAACCTCTCAGCGGAGGCTCAAGACGTCCGCGAGAAACACTGGTGCCCGTTCGTAAATCGCCCTTGCGACAAGAAAAGTCGGCTGATGGATTATCCTTTTGGTGTCTGTTCTGCGGAGCACAATGGCGAAATCCACACCATTTGTCCGCGTCGTTTTGAAGAGCAGGGCACAATCGAGGGAGTCTCCAGGGTCCTGGAGGACGTTGCTTTGCACTACTTTGGGGATTTCAACAACACCATCGCGTTCCCCGAAGTCAGGCTGCCCAACGTGGGTAGCATAGACTACGTTCTCGTTCGGCACAAACCAATGAAACCCGAAGTGGAGGATTTCGTGTCTGTCGAGTTTCAGTCCGACTCCACAACCAGCACGGGAGGATTGGTTCAAGGGATCGTGGATTTCTTTCAGGGTCGTGATGTGCAGGGACAGACCTACAAATTCGGCATGAACACCTACGATTCCATCAAACGCGCCATAACCCAGTTGATGAACAAAGGCATTGTGTACGAAACCTGGGACACAAAATGCTACTGGGTGATGCAAGAATACATTTATGCAAACCTGGTCAATCGGTATGGCCTCAAAACGGCTGGGTTTTCATCTGGACATGCTTCACGGTTTGCTCTGTACGATCTTGTTCGCAAAGACAATCGCCTGGCCCTAATCCCAACTCGATTCATCTCGACCACTGTAGACGAGGTGTACCAGGCCATGCGAAACAACCCTGGCTTGCCTGACAAGGACGAATTCGTGCAAAAACTGAATACCAGGTTGCAGGCCAGACTCAGTGTGCAGTTTGAAACAGAGGAGTACGCAAATGGGCAGGCGTAAATTGATAGCATTTGGCTGGTACGGTGGAAAGTTCAGCCATTTGGACTGGCTTTTGCCTTTGCTCCCCAAGACAACTCACTATTGCGAACCATTCGGAGGTTCAGCAGCTGTCCTACTGAATCGAGAGCCATCGCTCATTGAGACGTACAATGACATTGACGGAGAAGTTGCGAACTTTTTCCGAGTGCTACGCGAACAGAAAGATGCCTTGATTGAAGCTATAGGTCTAACCCCCTTTTCCCGTGAGGAATTTAAGAAAGCTATATCAGAACCACTGGATGGGTTGTCCGACCTGGAGAGAGCACGACGCTTCTATATCCGTGCAAGGCAAGTAAGAACTGGTCTTGCCCAAACAGCGAGTAATGGGCGGTGGGCACACTGTCGCCTGACAAGCCGTGCTGGTATGGCTGGCGCCGTGTCAAGATGGCTGGGCGCGGTTGAAGCTCTACCAGGAATTGCCCAGCGGCTGCTGCGGGTTCAGATTGAGAATGACCTGGCCATCAACGTTATCAGACGTTATGACAGCGAAGAAACACTGTTCTACTGTGACCCGCCTTATCCGCACGAATCCAGAGGAGACAGCAACGCCTACCGCTATGAAATGACCAATGAGGATCACGTAAAGCTCGCGGAAGTGCTTCATAACGTCGAGGGCCAGGTCGCTCTCTCCGGATACCATTGCGACTTACTAGATGAGCTTTATGGGAACTGGAATGTCTATGAAGCCAACTCAAAGAAGGCACATTCAGTCAAAATAGAAAGAACTGAGATCCTTTGGACCAACTATAGTTTACCTGTCCAACTTCTTCGACTTTGCGTTGGGGATACTGATCCTGTTGGGCGAAGCCGGTCGAGTGGAGTTTCTGGATGGAATAGGCAAGGAACTCGATAGAGTCCACTCTGACATTACCCACAGAAAAGCCTGGGCGGAACTGTTGAAGCAGGCTTGAAGCAAAAACGAACCAGCGCAATGCGAAACAACTTTGGCCTACCCGACAAGGACGGATTCGTGCAAGAACTGAACACCAAGTTGCAGGCCAGACTCAGTGTACGGTTTAGTGAAACCAAGAAGCGGGGGAGCAAAGGATTGCGATGAGCGGCGCGGGGAGCTACAGCGCTCCTAAGTTGGAGAGCAGATGCGCAGCTGCGGCAGGGAGCGTCGGTCAGGAGCGCAAAGGCTCATTCCACTATTAACTCAAGCACACGGAGGGAAGTCATGGACTGGACTCTAATACTTATTCTCGGTTATGTGTGGGTCTTGTTCTGTGGCTGGGCCAAAGAACAAGGACATTTCGGGCCAGAGTTCTGGGTTGCGGCGGTCAGTCCCGTACTGGCAATCGTGGCTTTCTTCATAGCATTCCTCTTCAATTTGCTGGCTCCACCTTCAACGGTTGCAGACCCTTTGCTGCTATTGTTCTACCTCTATTTCCTTCTCCCGATTCCGGGAATGACTTGGATAACAGGTGCATTAGGATGGCGTCTCAGGCATCAGAATGCCGATGTTGGCGAGATCCCGCTTGTAGGAACAGATGAGGAAGTCAGAGTGCCAGTTGCGTCCGTGAAAAGAAAGGAACAAGGCTCCGCACTCTTTGACAAACCGCCAGTGACTGCCCCATCCACACAGAAACACGTTGTGCTAGGCAGGGGGCGGCCAACAGACGTCACTTTTTGCCAATCGGGAGAAATCCTGGCAGTAGCATCACCTCTGGGGGTATACCTGTATGGGAGCGATGGGCTACGGCCGTTGCCGTCTCCTGAAACTGACGAGAGCACTGCTTGCGTTGCAGTCTCGGCTGCCAGCGGGCTTGTCGCAGCCGGAGACACTCGAGGAAGATTGCACCTGTGGAGGTTCGGCCAAGACGACGTCTGGAAAACACTGAAGTACCCATACATCCCTGGCCCTGCTCGCCTCGCTTTCTCTGCCGATGGAAGCATGCTCGCATATGGAGGGGAGGAAGGACTGTGGGCGTGGAACGTGGATACCGGGAATGTGTTGATCACTGATCCACACTTCCCATATGAGACACGAGGCCTGTCGTTCACTGAGGACGGCGGCTTTCTCATCTGGGAATGTCCAGGCCGTCCCGGCGAATGTTACGTATGGAACATGATCACAAGAAAGCGTCATCCCCTACCCGAAGGGACGGTGGCGGCAGCATTCCCCAACTATGCCCTACTTCGTGTGTCGCGTGAGCCGACAGCTTCATATCGCATGGCTGATGGAGAAGTTCAGATCCGAAATCTACAGACAGATCAAGTGCTAGCATCCCTAACCCTCAAGTCGCTCTGGCTTCCGCCAAGACAGATTGCCTTGTCACCACACGGAGACCGCTGGGCTCTGATCACAAGCTTTGGGGATGAGGTATGGGCCAAGGATGTTTCGACAGGGCGGGACCTAGTCAGGCTAAAGCGCACCGAATGGGTATGGCCAAATGGTCTTTCGGAGCCAGCGAGGCTGAAGCCGAACGCACTAGGGTGGGGCTCGGCCGACAGTCTCACATTTTCGAGCGATGGTCGGCTTCTGGCTGTTAGCTGTGACGATCCTAACAGGGTACTGATCTGGGATCTGGATACCGCGCGCTTGGTGTTGACACTTCGTGGTTATTACGGAGGATACATCGGTTCCCTGGAGTTCTCCCCGAATGAAACGCTCCTAGCATCAAGGCCGCGTTTCACCGGCGACGCCCACCTCTGGAACCTGCAAGATGGGCGAGAGTTGCTGCTGGAGATGGGACACGCGTCCCCAATATGCGCGATTGCCTTCTCGCCAGATCACCACACTCTCGCGTGTGCAGGTGACTACGGTGAAATACAGCTTTGGGATGTGGAGACCCACAATCGGCTGAGAGCATACAAGATGGAATGTGATATCAAATCGCTGGGCTACTCTACCGACGGTACACTGCTCGCAGTGAGAGAGGTGGAGAAGATAGACGGAAGGGTTCTGAACCTCTGGGATGTAGCCAGGGATCGCACGGCAGAGTCGGTCTCCGGGTGTGAACCGCTTGTCTTGTTCGCCCAAACATACGGCAACGATACTGTACGCTTATGGAACACTTTGCAAGGACAGGTAGCAGCCAAATGTGGACTCGGGGTTACGAGTGCAAGGCGCGAACCCGTCGTCTCGGCCGATGGTACGCGCCTGGCACTGGCCGTCTATCCTGATGGCACCATTGCTGTGTTTCGCATAGATCCAGGGAATGAGATCGCGGCCGAGATGGCGCTGCGCAGTACTCGCCCCGGTTTGGCACTGTGGAGTCTTGCTTTCTCCAGAGATGGCCGGTTCTTGGCCGCAGTGGGAGATGGCCCCGAGGCTTGGCTGTGGGACCTGGACGTCAGCGGCAGTGAGCCGCGAGTGTTTCGTTCAGAGAAGATGAGAGAAGGTTATGCGCTGGGTTTCTCCCGCGATGGTCGGGACCTCGTCTTAGGAGGCATAACCAGTGCTTATCGAGGTAGTGGATTGGTAGAACTGTGGGACATCCAAACCGGCCAAAGCATGGGATCCTTTGCAGGTCACAGAGAGCCAGTGCGGTGTGTTGCGTTGTCGCCTGACGGGCGCTTCCTGGCCTCTGGGAGCGAGGATGGGACAGTGAGGTTGTGGGAAGTGGGACTATCAGAGCCAGTAGGGCCAGGCCCTGTTCGGTCGCAACACTAGCCACTGCCATCCGCTCAGTAGCTGCTTGAGGTTGCGTCTGCTCCCAACCTGATTCTGCTAACCACGCCCGCGAGCTGATGGGTGCTGCCCGAGCCGTTAGCCCCATTGCAAAAAAACATAGGAGTGATGAAAGCAGAACCACCATGAACATCGAAAACGCAAACACAGAAGCCACAGAGCGAATGATGGAGGCCCGACCGGTGCTGGTGGGACTGGGCAAGGCGCGGGATGTGATACCGGACATGCGCGATAACTTGCTGCTGCACGCCGGGCCGCCCATCACCTGGGAGCGAGCCTCCGGGCCGATGCAGGGCGCGATCACCGGAGCCTTGATCTTCGAGGGGAAGGCGACAAACGAGGCGGAAGCCCAGGCCCTGGTGGAATCGGGCGAGATCGAGCTTGGCACTCCGCTTCGCGCCAGCGGGTGAACCCGGCCGTTAGTGCGCCGCACCGTGAGCAGTGGGCTCACCCCCGCTGCGAGCACGCCGCGCCTCGCTGTGCGGAGGAACCGCCACTGGCACCGAGGGGAATACAAGACAAGAAAGGAGAAGATGATGAGCATAGCACGAGTAGAGGAGATTCAAGTTGCGATTGAATCCTTGCCTTATCAGGAGTACATACGCCTGAGGCAGTGGTTTTCGGAAAGGGACTGGGAAAAATGGGATAGGCAAATTAAGGCGGATTCGGAGTCAGGAAAGCTGGATTTCCTAATTGAGGAAGCTCTCAATGAAAAAGCCGAGAGCATCCTGAGAGAACTATAGATGCATAGGACAACAAAGCGTTTCTGGGAACGCTTCGGAGAGCTTCCAAGATCTGTCCAACGGATAGCGAGGAAGAAATTCGCATTGCTCAAAGCAAATCCTTCACATCCGTCTCTGCATTTCAAGAAAGTGGGCAAGTTTTGGTCTGCCCGGGTCGGAATCCATCACAGGGCACTCGCGATTGACGATGGAGAAGACTTCATTTGGGTTTGGATCGGTACTCACGATGAATACGAACGTATGATCAGATAACCGCGAGCGCGACCACCGGGCTGTAGGTTTCACCCCCGCTGCGAGCACGCTACGCCTCGCTGTGCGGAGGAACCGCCACCATATCAAAGCATTGAATCGAAAGGAGAACAACCATGAACATCGAACAAGCAAACACAGAAGCAACAGAGCGAATGATGGAGGCCCGACCGGTGCTGGTGGGACTGGGCAAGGCGCGGGATGTGATCCCGGGCATGCGCGATAACTTGCTGCTGCACGCGGGGCCGCCCATCACCTGGGAGCGAGCCTCCGGGCCGATGCGAGGCGCGATTACCGGAGCCTTGATCTTCGAGGGGAAGGCGAAAAACGAGGGGGAAGCCCAGGCCCTGGTGGAATCGGGCGAGATCGAGCTGGAACCCTGCCATCACCACGGAGCCGCCGGGCCGATGGCGGGCCTCATCTCGCCTTCCATGTCGGTCTACATCATCGAGAACAAGACAGGCGGCAATCGCAGCTTCTCAGGCCTGAACGAGGGCTACGGCAAGGTGCTGCGCTACGGCGCGTACAGCGAGGAGGTGCTGGCCAAGCTGCGCTGGATGGAGGACGTGATGGCTCCCGTCCTGGCCGACGCCATCGAGGCCAGCGGCGGGATGGACATCCGCGCCCTGCTGGCCGAGAGCCTGCACATGGGCGACGAGGGCCACAACCGCAACAAGGCCGGCTCCATCATGTACACGACGAAACTGGCGCCGTTTGTCGTCAAGGCCACCGACGCCGATACTGCCTCTGACGTGCTGCGCTTCCTGGGCGACAACGCGTTGAGCGTGCTCAATCCGGTGATGGCGGCCTGCAAGGCCATGGCCGACGCCGCCCACGGGATAGAGGGCAGCACCATCGTGACCGTGATGGCCCGCAACGGCACCGACTTCGGCATCCGCGTCAGTGGGCTGGGCGACCGCTGGTTCACCGCGCCCGTCGCCATCCCCCAGGGCCTCTACTTCCCCGGCTTCACCGCCGAGGACGCCAGCGGCGACATCGGCGACAGCACCATCACCGAGACGGCGGGCATCGGCGGCTTCGCCATGGCCTCCGCGCCGGCCATCGTCACCTTCGTCAGCGGCACGCCCCAGGACGCCATCAACGCCACCCTGGAGATGTACGAGATCACCTACGCTGAGCACAAGTACTTCACCATCCCCCCGCTGGACTTCCGGGGCACGCCGACGGGCATTGACATCCGCAAGGTGGTGGAAACGGGCATCACCCCGCGCGTCAACACCGGCATCGCCCACAAGGACGCCGGCGTGGGGCAGGTTGGCGCCGGGCTGGTGCGGCCGCCGATGGAGATGTTTGAGGAGGCACTTGTGGCCTTCGCCGAGCGGTACGGGTTTTAGAGGTTAGATATTGGATATTAGAGATTGGGGGGTGGGGATGGTACTGAAGTTTGAGGAGTTGGAGGTGTTGCGGGCTGCGGAAGCGGTGGCGGATGGGATTTGGCGGCAGGTGGTGCGGTGGAAGCCGTTTGCGCGGGATGTTGTCGGTGGGCAACTGGCGAAGGCTGGGGATTCGATTGGGGCGAACGTCGCCGAGGCTTATGGGCGTTTCCACTATGGAGAGAAACTCCAGTTTCTGTACTACGCCCGAGGCAGCCTCTTCGAGACCAAGTACTGGCTCAACCGGGCACGAGAGCGCAATCTGATGCCGCCGCCACAAGTGCAGGACTACGTCTCCCAGTTAACCGACATGGCCCGCCAACTGAACGCCTTCGCCACCAGACTTAAAGCCCAACGCCAGGCCAGCCAGTCAAAACCCAAAACCAAAGCCGTGCGCGAGCCCACCACCGAATACCTAACCGCCTGGCCAGCCGACCTCTCCCTCCCCCTCTTCACCGAAGAGGACCTCCAATGGCTCCAAACCACCAATACCTAATATCCAATACCCAATATCAACTAAGGAGGAACCATGAACCGCGAACAATTTATCAAAATGATGACAGAATCAAAAATGTATGACTTAACCCAGGGCTGCAGCATCTTCACCCCGCCGTGGCCGGGGGAAAAGTCGCTGGAGATCCACTTCTTCAAGCGGGTTACGGGCGCTTATGGGGGCGGTCAGGGCGCCAACGGCCAGATACTGAACTGGAGCAACACGGTGGGCACGCACCTGGTGGGCGAGACGGCCTTCCATTCGGGGGGCAGAGCCATCGCCGACGTTCCCCTGGAAGACCTGTGCGGGCCTGGCGTGGTGGTGGACATCTCCGATGCGGTGTCCGACTACAGCCTGTACACCCCTGAGATGATCATGGAGAGGGCCACGGTCAAAGAGGGCGACATCCTGATCATCAACACCGGCTACCACAGGTACTCCTGGGATCAGCCCGATGTCTACAACCCGGAGGCCCAGGGCGGGGTCGAGTCCAAAGAATTCGGCTTCCTGGTGAGACACCCCGGCCCTTCCCCCGACTTCTTCCAGTGGGCCCTGGACATGAAGCTCAAGGTCATCGGCGTGGACTGCGGCTGCGCCGAGCATCCCATGAACACCCCCATCCGCCGCATGCACGCCAACCACTTCGAAAAGGCCGAAGCCAGGCTGATGGCAGACTACGGCCAGACCTGGGACGAGATGTTCCCCCAGGACGAGTACTACGAGCTGACCCACATCACCATGCCCAAGGCCCACCTGCTCCTGGCCGAGTGCATCGTGGGCGACATTGACAAACTCAACCCTTCGACAGGCTCAGGCCACCGCAGCCAGCGGGCCTGGATCATGATCCAGCCCATACCGTTCATGGAAGTCGAGACCGCCTGGTCGCGCGTGGTCGCCCACCAGGCTCCCGACGGCATGAGCGAGGAAGAGTTCTTCCAGATCATGGGCTCGGCCGAGATGCTGGACCTCACCATCCCGTTCAGCGTCCAGACGCCGCAGTGGGCGAACTACATTCCCCTGACCGTCACCTACACCAAGCGGGTCGGCGGCCAGCACTTCGGCATGGGCCGAAACGGGTCTATCTGCAACGCCAGCATCCACCTGGCCACCCACATGGACGGCGAGAAGCACTTCTGGCCGAACGGCAGAACCATCGGCCAGGTGCCGCTGGAGGAGTGGGTTGGCCCTGGCGTCATCGCCGACATCTCCCACCTGGTCAGCGATTCCAGCGTGTACACGCCCCAGATGATCGAGGGCGTGGTGGACATCCGCAAAGGGGACATCCTCATCATCAAGACCGGCTGGCACAAGTATGGCTGGAACAGCCCTGACTCCGATGAGTTCCGCTACATGATCAAGCACCCTGGGCCTTCGGCTGACTTCGCGCAGTGGTGCGTGGACATGGAGATCAAGTGGATCGGCGTGGACGCCGTGAGCGCAGACCATCCCATGAACACCATCCAACGCCTGTGGCACCCCAAGACCTTCGAAGAGGCCAACCGCAAGCTGGTCAGGGACTTCGGCCAGGACTGGGACGAGATGTATCCTTTGGACAAGTACTACCAGGACATGCATCTGAACCTCTTCCCGAAGAAGATCGTCCACGCCGAGAACCTGGCAGGCGACATCGCCACCGCCGAGAGCGGCCGCTACTACATCGGCTGCTACCTGCAGAAAGGCATGGAAATCGCCTCCATGTGGGGACGGTTTGTCGCTTTCAAAGAAGGAGATTAGATATTGGGTATTGGAGATTGAATATCTAATCTCCAATACCCAATATCCCAATTGAGGAGGTAACATGAAACCAGCTCCGTTCAAGTACTATGCACCAACTACAGTAGACGAGGCGTTGGCCCACCTGGCCGAGCATGGCTGGGATGCCAAGGTGCTGGCCGGGGGACAAAGTCTGATTCCCCTGCTGAACTTCCGCCTGGCTCAACCGTCGGTTCTGGTTGACCTGAACAACGTCTCCGAGCTGTTCTACATCCGTCCGAACGGTAACGGCGGCTTGCTCCTGGGGGCGATGACGCGCCAAAGCCAGGTGGAGCACGATCCACTGGTGGCCGAGCGGGCGCCACTGGTGCACGAGGTGATGCCCCAGATCGCCTACCCGCAGATCCGCACTCGAGGCACCTTTGGCGGCAGCCTGGCCCACGCCGACCCGTCGGCCGAACTGGTCGCGGTGAGCCTGGCGCTAAAGGCGCGCCTTCGGCTGCGCAGCCAGGCCGGCGAGCGCTGGGTTCCCGCCGACGAGTTCTTCGTGGGACTGTTCACCACCGCCCTGGAACCCGACGAGCTGCTGGTGGAGGTCGCCCTACCCGCCATGCCGCCGCGCAGCGGGTGGTCGTTCCTGCAGATCACCCGCCGCCACCACGACTTCTGCCTGGCGGGCGTCGCTGTCCTGGTGACGCTGGATGAACAGGGTCAATGTGAGCAGGCGCGGCTGGTCTTCCTGAGCGTCGGCGATGGCCCCGTGGATGCGCGTCAGGCGGCTGAGATGCTCGTGGGTCAAGCCCCTACACCAGAGGTCATCGGCGCTGCCGCCGAGACTGCCGCCAGCGCCGACATTGACCCCGGCAGCGACATCCACGCCTCGGCAGAATACCGTCGGCACCTGTCCAAAGTCCTGGCCCGCCGGACATTGACCCAAGCTTTTGACCGGGCGAGAGGAGGTTAAGATGAACGACCAAGTTACTGTTTCCGTCACCGTCAATGGCACTCCGTACGAGCGCACCGTCGAGCCGCGCCTGCTGTTGAGCGATTTCCTGCGCCACGAGCTAGGTCTGACCGGCACCCACGTCGGCTGCGAGCACGGCGTGTGCGGCGCGTGTACCATCATTTTCGATAGACAGCCGGTCCGATCCTGCCTGATGCTTGCAGTGCAGGCCGACGGCCACGAGATCACCACCGTCGAAGGGTTGGGAACGATAGACGATCTGCATCCCCTTCAGGAGGCATTCCGGGAAGCTCACGCCGTGCAATGCGCCTTCTGCACCCCAGGTTTCCTGATGACCCTGGTGCCTTTCCTGGAGCAAAACCCCGATCCCACCGAAGCGGAGATACGCGAAGCCATCTCCGGCAACCTCTGCCGCTGCACCGGCTACCAGCACATCGTGGATGCGGTACAGTTGGCGGCCGAAAAGATGAGACCGTGAAACGTAAAACGTGAAACGTAAAGCGTAAGGGAGGAGGATGGTGAACTACGAGGAGTGGGAGAAGACTGTGCCAGAGACGATAACGGGCGACTCGCTTTGGAAGATACGGGCGTACCGGCTCGCACTGTTTCTGAGCGATCTGGGGTGGCACGACATCACGAGACTGATGCGAGACCGACGCACCATTTCGCTGTCAGATCAGTTGTGTCGGGCGCTCGGCTCCATCGGCGCGAATCTTGCCGAGGGCTACTCTCGCGGTACCGGAAAAGATCGGGCTCGTTTCTACGAATACTCCCTGGGTTCAGCTCGCGAGAGCCGGGACTGGTACTACAAGGGACGCCATATCCTCGGTGAGACGGTTGTCCAGCATCGCCTGCAACTTCTCACCGAAGTCGTTCGCCTGCTGCTGACCATGGTTCCACAACAGCGCGGGCGCATCCTCCGTGAGGACAGCATCCCGTACCACACCAGCTCGGACAATAACCAACCGAACGCAGCCACTCCTTGGGAGAAACTAGACGACTTGTTACGAGACATTCCCCTCTCCACAAATCAGTAAAGACGCAAGGCACAATTACGTTTTACGCATTACGTTTTACGCACCACGTTTTGCGCATATCTTAAGACAAGGAGCACAACCATGATGAAAAAATGGATTGGTAAACGCATGACCCGAACCGAAGACCCGCGCCTGCTGACCGGGCAAGGTCTATATGTGGACGACGTGGAGATACATGGCATGATCTACGCCGCCTTTCTACGCAGCGACTACGCCCACGCCCGCATCAAGAGCATAGATGTTTCCGCAGCCCGCAGCCGGCCAGGGGTGGTGGCTGTCTACACCGCCGAGGACCTGGGCGACTTCTGGCAGCATGGCCCCCCGTTGGTGCCCGCCCCCCATTCAATCGAAGGAGTGGTTTTTCACTCCCGCACCCAGGTGCCCCTGGCCAAAGGCAAAGTCCGCTACGTTGGCGAGGCGGTCGCCGTCGTCTACGCCGAAAGCCGCTACGTCGCCGAGGATGCCCTGGAGGACATCGTGGTTGATTACGAGCCCCTGGAAGTTGCGGCGGACCTGGAGAAAGCCCTGGAGCCAGACGCGCCACTCATCCACGAAGACCTGGATTCCAACCTGGCTTCCCACCTGGTTCAGGATAAGGGTGACTACGCGGCGGCACGGGAGAAGGCCGACCTGGTCATCAAGCGGCGCATCGTCATTGATCGGGGCGCGGCGGGGGCAATGGAAAACCGAGGTGTCGTTGCTCACTGGGATGAAAAAAGCCAATACCTGACCGTGTGGGACACGACCCAGGCGCCCATTCCCGTGCGCAACGGCCTGGCCAAGATCCTGGGCCTATCCGAGTCCCAGGTTCGGGTGATCGCACCGTTCGTGGGCGGCGCCTTTGGCCCCAAGATCATGATGTTCCTGGCCGAGGAAGTCCTCGTCACCTGGGGGGCGATCAAACTGAACCGGCCGGTCAAGTGGATCGAAGATCGGCGGGAGAACTTCTTCGCCACCACCCAGGAACGAGGGCAGATCCACGACGCCGAGATCGCAGTCACCCGTGACGGGCGCATCCTGGGGGTGAGCCACACGTTCCTGCACGACACCGGCGCGTACAATCCCTACGGCCTGACCATTCCCCTCAACACCCAAAGCCATTCGATGTCGGCCTACGATGTCCATAACTACCACAGTGAGCTCAAGGTCGTGTTCACCAACAAGATGATCACCACCCCCGTGCGCGGGGCTGGCCGGCCACAGGGGATATACCTGATGGAACGGCTGCTGGACATCGCCGCCAAAGAGCTGGGTATGGACCGGGTTGAAATTCGCAAGCGCAACTTCATACCGCCCGACGCCTTCCCCTACAACCACCAGATCATTGACCAGGCCTTTGCGCCCCTGCACTTCGACAGTGGGAACTACCTGGCGACGTTGGAGAAGGCGGCGGAAATGATCGGCTACGAGCAGTTCGTGAAAGAGGAACAGCCGCGTCTGCGCGCCGAGGGTCGGCACGTGGGCATCGGCATCGTCTCTTTTGTCGAGACCACCGGCGTCGGCCCTTACGAGGGAGGCCGGGTCACCGTCGAAGCCAGCGGCAAGATCAGCGTGGCCACCGGCGTCGGCACCCAGGGGCAGGGGCACTTCACCTCGTTCGCCCAAGTCGTGGCCGACCAGTTGGGCGTAAGCCCGCGCGATGTGCGCCTGGTAACAGGTGACACGTCGGAGTTCCATTGGGGGACGGGCACCTTCGCCAGCCGAGGCTCAGTGGTGGCGGCCAATGCCATCCACGCAGCCGCCAAGTCCGTTCGCGCCAAGATCCTCAAGCTGGCCAGCAAGGTGCTGGAAACGCCTGAGGAGCAACTGGAGCTGGTGGACGGCCAGGTGCGAGTGGCCGACGCACCCCAGAAATCCATCGGCCTGGGTGAGCTGGCAGTGCTGGCCAATCCCCTGCGCGGGGCGGTCGAGCCCGGCACCGAACCTGGCCTGGAATCCACCGACTACTATGGCCCGCAGTACGGAGCCACGGCCAATGGCAGCCACGCCATGATCGTCGAAGTGGATCCAGAGACGATGATGGTGGACATCAAGCGCTACGTGGCCGTCGAAGACTGCGGCACGATGCTCAATCCACTGATCGTGGATGGCCAGGTTCACGGCGGCGTGGCGCTGGGCATCGGCAACTCTTACTACGAGCAACTCATCTACGACGAAAATGGGCAACTGCTCAACGCATCCCTGGCGGACTACCTGATTCCGACGGCCTCCGAGATTCCCCGGGTGGAGGTTGGCCACGAGGAAACAAAGTCGCCGCTCAACGAATTGGGCAGCAAAGGCGCCGGTGAGGCTGGGTGTATCCCGACCCCGGCCCTCTTCGCCCAGGCCCTGGAGGATGCCCTGGCCGACTACGGCATCGAAATAACGGAGACGCCCATGAGTCCGAATAAGCTGTTTGAATTGCTGAAGAGCGTAAAACGTGATGAGTAAAACGTAATGAGTTTACACTGAGTCGCTCTTTGTTTACTGACTCTTGCGGTCTTTACGTTTTTGGGGTCTATCGAAGGTTTTGTTCCCATATTTAGTAGCATGATCACTCAGCATCTCCTAGATATAGTGGCTTCACC
>Ga0268281_1000780_pt1 | contig 21637 bp, 22 predicted proteins | sample saktaG_10_FD_190134 | JGI IMG/M metagenome (GOLD analysis project Ga0268281, IMG submission 190134) | Saline water microbial communities from Sakinaw Lake, British Columbia, Canada - sak_2011_5_24_50m | ecosystem: Environmental > Aquatic > Non-marine Saline and Alkaline > Saline ...
GGCGAGTTCGGTGGCAGGAGTAGTAGAAGCAATAGCGGCAGAAATTAGTGCGATAACAGTGATCGCGAAAGCTGTTAAAGTATTATCATCTGGAATTAAATGATAAATCACAGGAATCAATAGGGAAATAACTAAAAAAATTCCTAACGTTCCAACCGCAATCAAAATTAATCTTTTCATCGTATCCTCCTTTTGTAATTTACAGTTTTACTATCCACACCTTACCACAAAATCGCTCTTTTGTCAATCCTGTAAAAAATTTGGAAGTAGAGTTTCTAAATTTTGAATATCTAAACAAATTTTACTTTTTATCAATTTTTTTTATTATTTCTTCAATCATTCCTCTGAATCCGTGTGAACCAAGAAAAACAATAATATCATCCATTTTCGCGGCCATAATTAAAAATTTAATCAATTCATCATCATCTGGAAAATAAAAGACATCAACGCCTTTATTTTTTTCTTTAATCATTTTTGTCAATTCTTCACCCGACATTCTTTTCTCCTGTCCCGGCTCGGTTTTCGTCAAAGAAAGGCGGGGGATGATAACATAATCCGCTTTTTGAAAAGCGTTTTTATAAAACGGTTCGCTGCTCAAAGTCCGGTTTCCAACATTCGGCTCGTAAATGGCGAAAATTCTTGCCTTGGGAAAATGCGCTCTCAAAGCGCTTAAACTCGCCATTGCCTTGCTGGGAGAATGCGCCAAATCGTCAACCACTTTTATTTTTTTTGATTTATTTCTGATTTCCAATCGTCGCTTTACCCCCTTGAAAGTTTTCACCGCTTTTTTCAGCGCCGTTGTTTTAATTCCGCAATAGTGGCAAAGGGCAATGCCGGCGCAGAAATTTTCCACCAAATGTTCACCCAACAAACAGGTTTGGAAATCGCCAAGTTTTTTATTTTCGTGATAAATGGAAAATCGTGCGCCCTTTTTATCCAAAGATTTTATTTGATATCCGTAATCTTGTGATGAGGAGATGGTTCCTTTTTTTCCATAACGAAGAACCAAAGCTCTTGATTTTAAAATCATTTTGTCTATTTTTTGGGTATTTTTTCTTTTTGCCGCCACAATAATGCCGTTTTCAGGAATTAAATCAATCAATTTTTTAAAAGATTCATCGTATTTTTTTTCCGTAGGAAAAACATCAAAATGGTCCCAAATAATTGAAGTAAGAATTAAATGAGTCGGTTGGTATAAAAGGAATTTTGACCTGGGGTCCCAACGAGCAGTGGTATATTCATCGCCTTCTGCTACGCTCCATTTGCTGGAATTATTTTTTGCTCCGCAAACAAAGTTATTCGCCAATCCGCCAATAAACCAACTCGGCTTTAAATTAGCGGTTTTAAAAGCATGAGCGACAAAAGCGCTGATGGTGGTTTTGCCAAAAGTGCCGGTGGCAACAATGGAATTTTTTTTCACCACATATTGGGCAACAATTTCAGGATATGATTTAATATCGTATTTTTGTTTTTTAAACCAAAGATATTCCGGATTATTTAAAGAAATAAAATTTCCCACTACCACCAAGTCAGGTTTTTTTTCCATTTTTTGTAAGTCAGTAAATTTTTCCGGATGCCAGCCCGGATAAAAATCAATTTTATTTTTTTTTAAAAAATCACTGATTGGCGGAAAAAACCCTTTGTCAGAGCCGGTTACTTTCCATCCCATTTTTTTCATCATCACTGCCACGGCGCCCATCCCAACCCCGCAAACCCCGATAAAATGAATATGTTTTTGTTTCATAATTTTAGCTTTAAAAGTTTGGTGGCTGAGCCACCAAACTTTTATTTTTAAAATAATTTTGTCCAGTCTTCCTTGCCCGCCGATGAGGATGGGAGTTGCCGGATTAAATCCGCGGTTGGCAACCCAGTTTCCTCTTTAATCTCCGCAATTATTTTTTTCGCTTCATTGTCATTCATACCAAAAGTATTCAAAGCAATCGCTACCACCCGGGTTTTTCTAAAAGGAGGCATAACCGCGTTTTCATAGGTCTCAATTGCGGTTTTAATTTTTGGAACGGCCAACAAAGGACATCCCGTCACTCTTTTTCTGCTGGGTCGATGGACTAAAATTAAATGAGTCGGACAAGCGCCATGAATCAAAGCCAAAGAAGTGGTGGAATAGGCGGGGTGGAACAAAGAACCTTGTCCCTCTACCAAATATATGTCTGGATGACTTTCTTTTTCTTTTTCTAAAATCATTTTTTCTACTGCTCCGGCCATAAAATCTCCTTCGCATTTGTCCACGCAATAGCCCCAGCCCTCAATCATAATAGCGGTTTGCCCAGTCGGAATAATTTGGGGACGATACCCATTTTTCTTTATCATTTCAGCCAATTGGTAAGTGGTTGTCAGTTTTCCAATCGCTGCGTCTGTTCCCACTGTCAGGACAATCGGTTTTTTAATTTCTTGATAAACTCGACAACTGGCAATCGGCAATTCTTCAACTGGAAAGCGGGTTTCCCAAACCAATCTTTTATTTTTCAAAATTTTTTCTTTCAATTTTGGAAAAGAACTAATCATCTCGTGCATGCCATTGATTAAATCAAAACCGTGGTCTAATGCCCACTCTAAATCATTCAGAAAATGCTGGGGGATTGCTCCGCCCTCCGGCGCAATGCCGATGAGTAAAACATTAGCCCCGGTTTTTTCCCAACCGGATTTGATATTTTTAAAAATAGGAAAATCTTTTTGAGACCCTAAAGCGGAAAATTTTTTTCCCAGCACTTCGGAAACTTTTTTTTCTTGGCATTTTGAATCAATCACGCCAGCAATATTATATTTAGCATATCGCAAAATGCCATCTGCGGTTTTGGCGCGGAAAGCCATTTTTTTTCTCGCTTCCAAACCAAATGCCCCTTCGGTATAAATTAAAACAGACCTGTTTTTATCAAAAAGGTCTATCAATGAATTATATTTTTTATCTAATGAAGCGCTAACCATAAACCGACAATTACCATAAAAATATTAATCAACCAAAATCGGGCGACGATTTTTCCTTCCGGCCAGCCCTTAAGTTCCAAATGATGATGCAACGGAGCCATTTTAAAAAGTCTTTTTCCTAAACCATAGCGCCAAAAAGTTTGTAAAATAACCGAGAAAATTTCTAAAATAAAAATGAAACCGAAAAAGGGGATTAAGAGCAAACGGTTTTGGGCAATCATTATAACCGCAAATAGCGACCCCATTGCCAAAGACCCCACGTCTCCCATTTGAAATTGCGCCGGCTTGACATTAAAATAAACATAAGCGATTAGCGCGCCGATAACCGTGGCGTTTAAAATTGAAAAAGCGAGATTGCCCTGAAAATAGCTTAAAATAGCCATTCCGGCAAAAGCGGAAATCAACCCGCCCCCTGACAATCCGTCCATGCCATCGGAAATATTGACTGCGTTCGCTAAAAAAATAACCGTGAAAATAATAATCGGCACCATCCAATACCCCAAATAAATTTCTCCGTCAAAAGGAAGCCAGACATAAAGCCATTCCTCGCCCAATTTAAAAACAATCCACCAAGCCGTAATCGCCCCGGCCGTGAATTGGAGCAGAATTTTTTCATGAGGTAAAACCCCGCGCGAAGGCTGAGGGCTGAAAATATGAAAAGCGTTTTTAAAAGCCGTCCAAGGCAAAGTTATTATCAGCCAAAAGCGATAAAATTTATTTTTGTGGATTTTAATCAATTTTGTGGTTTGACCCAACGAGCGTACTCTTCTTTTTTTTCCAAAAACATTGGCAATGTCGTCCCAAGCCCCTAAAAAAGCCGATAAACACATTACGCCGACTGGAACATAAGTAAATCTTTGGTCCCAATTAAAAATGACTGTGATTAAAAGGGTTACTAAAACTATTAAAAGTCCCCCCATAATCGGAGTGCCGGTTTTTTGCAGTCGTTCGCCAATTCCTTTGGCCGAGCCCATTTCAAAAGTCCTTTTAATGCCGAACTTTTTTAAAAAATAAATTAAGGTGGGCGCTAAAGCAAAAGCGATTATTCCTGAAATAATAACGAATAAAAGCGTGGTGCTTAAAATGGAATAATTTAGAACGTTCATTTTAAATCTTTCTTTTTATTAATTTATTTAAAGTTTAATCGGCGAATGATTATTTGGTCGCGCATTTTTTCTGCCAATTCCTCCAAATTCCCTTTTTCCAAAATAACGGTTTTCTCAAACACTCCAGGTCCGAAATAATCTTTTTGCTTGGGACGAGGCGCGTGAAAATAAGAGATTTTTTTTACTTTTTCATTTTCTTTTTCCACCCTGACAATCAGATAAATATGTTTTAAATTTTTCCTAATCATCATATCGCCCGGTTGGATATTGGAAAAATTTTTTATTTCAAAACTGTTTTTATCATTTGCCAAAACCCGGACGCTGATATTTTCCAAAGGCCTCATTTTGGAAATCAAATAGCGGAGAGGATTTTTATAAAAAGGAACGATTTTTATTTTTTTTAAAATATTTATTTTCTTGGTCTTGTTGTCTGAAATCGGGAAATTGGCGTAAACCTCTTTTAAAATATGAACCGCTAAACCGGAACAGTCAATCCCTAAATTATGCTCAACCATGAAACGATAAAGCTCTTGCTCGGAAAGTTGGCTTAAATCAAGATGTTCTTTTTGACTGATGAATTTTGCTTCATTGATAATTTCTTGCGCCGGCGCTTTGCCTAAAAAAACTCTTAATCCTCCGCGGATTTTTTTTAAATTAGTGTAATAAGGACAGGCGATAACTTTATTATTTATCGGCATTCTTAAATAAGAATCAATGATTTTTTGCGCTTGTTCCGGCAGTTTTAAAATTTGATTGGACATATTTTATAGATTTTTTTATTGATTAATTTGATAAATTCAGACGGGTATTTTTTATTAGTCAATCTGATGTATTTGATTGATTATTTTTTTTGCTAAATTATTTAACTGGCCGTTTTTATTTACCATTCCCGACTTAAAATTTTGAACCCGAAATACCTCTTCATTTATTTTTTTCCCTCGCCCCCATTTAATTTTAATGGGGTCAGACCCCAAAAAACGCCGCTCGCAAACTCGCTTCCAGTCATCATTATAGAGCGATTTTTTAAATTTAGCATTATTAGAGCCAATTTTATTTCTAACAATTAATTGGCTTCCGAAATTAATTTTTTGAAATGATTTTTCCATTTCTGGCTGGAAAGCGATTTTTAAAAGCGAAGCAAAATGCGCGCCCAAAATAGTGATGCCTCGCCCTTGTTGTTGTTGGAGAATTGTTTCCAGTCCGGTGGAAGCTGGTTGGCGCGCGTTAATTTCTACCACTAGCCATTTGCCGTCGCCTTTGATAAGGTCAAGACCAAACAGCCCTTTCCAATTTTCTTTTTCCATTGCCAGCCCGATTTTTTCCGTTATTTTTTTTATTTCCAAAAGGTCGCGGGAACACAATAGTTTATTCGCCAACGACCAGTCATTGCCAAGGGTGGAAAAGGGGAAATCAGTCAACGATTTAATCCCGGTAATTTGGAAGCTCGGGTTGCCGCTAATAACTCCGGAAATTTTTTTGCCGTGCCAAACGCAGGCGTTCAGCGTGAAAGTCGGCGATTTAAAGAATTGGCTGCATTTTATTTCTCTTTGTGGAAATTTTTCCACTAATTCTTCCCATTGTTTCTTTTGGGAAATTAAAAAAGTTCCTTCCCCGCTATGACCGCGGTTAAATTGAGCAATAAATGCCCCGCCAAGTTTTTCGGCCAGTTTTTTAAAAGAAATATCAGTCGGCAAAATAATTATTGATAATGGGAGATTTTTAGGAATGATTTTTTTCAACCACTGTAATTGGCTAATTTTATTTTCAAATTTTTCTGCCAAAGCATAATCCGGATTTAACAACCGCAGATTTTTTTCTTTAGCCAATCTTTTTATTTTGGCGTTATTTTTAAAAACGATAATATTTGATTTTAAAGGAAATGTTTTCTTTTCAATAATCCCCGCGGTGTCCAACAATTGAGAGGAGGAAATAATTTGATAATTTGTCAGCTGATTTTCTAATCCCTGCGCCCGTTCCTTTTCTCGAGTAATATATAACAGCGCTCGTTCTCTTGTTTTTTTATTGATTTCCGCAATTAATTGTTCATTAGTAATCATAAGTAATTTTCCGAATTTCTTATTTTATTAATCTAACGCCAAACAATAAAGTTAAGAAGGCGATAATTAGGGTAATAGCAGCTATGATGTTTGCTCTCATACTAATTTTAGTATATTTTTCTTGAATTTTTAAAGATTTTTTTTGTGCTTCAGTTTGTTCTAAAGCGCATTTTTCAGTTAATGTTATACACTTGGCGCAATTACCACATCTAAACAAACTATTTCCCATTGCGGGGCCAATATTATTTGCGTCAACGTGTAGTTTCCAATCATGTTTACATTTTTCAAATTCTTCGTTCATAATTAAATTGTTTTATTTTAAATCAGAAATAAGGCTTTTAAATCCGGCCGTATTTAGCCAATAATTATTGGGTCTTTTTTCAAGGAATTTATTAATTTCTTTTCTTTGCGTGGTCATTTTGTCGCCATTTCCATTACCGCTTAATAAAATATTGGAATATTTGCCATCCAAAAATGAAATATAAGAAACTCCGTTTTTTTCCGTAAGTCCTAAGATTTCTATCAATTCTGAAATTTGTTTATCTTGCCCGCCACCAGATGTGTTTAAATGTTTGGCTTCACAAAGCAAGATTTTATTTTTTGCTTTAATGATTAAATCAAGGGTTTTGTTTTGTTTTTTAGTTTTTATTCTTATATTTAAAATTTTACGGACATTTTTTAGGCTGAATTTTTTAGAAAATTTTACTACACAATAATCGGTTTTAAAAAAATTATCCCAGTCAGAAACTTTTTTAAATCCCCGTTTTTCTAGAATATAAATTAATTTATTTTCCCCACTTTTTCCTTTTTTACGAGATGAGTTATTGTCTAATATCGCTTGCACCCATTCTTCGGGCGCCATTTCATTTAAAATTCTTTTGGCAAAATATCTTTTAGTGATTTTTTTAAGTAAATTTATTTCATTTTTTGCTTCGTCAATAATATTGTCGCAGGCGTTTACAAAACAAGCGAACTCGGAACAATTGGAATATTTGCCGATAATTTTAGACAGCTCAAAAAAATATTTATCAATTATCGTTAATTTTTCTTTTTTGTTTTGCAGCATTCTTATGGTAATTAAAATATTTTTTATTTCTTTGGTATTTCTTATGTATTTTTTTAAATCAGGGTGTTTTTCATCAAACACATAAAAATCATCAAATAATTTTTCTAAATTATTTTTAGATATTTCAAAATAATCCAAGTTGCTTTGAATTTTTTTCATAATAAATAAAATTTAAAAATTTGTAAGTTAAATCAAACGATATTCTTTTACGATTATTGTCTCTAAAATTAGTAAGAAAAAATGAAAAATATTTATCGCGGTTAATTGATAACTCATCATTAAATATTTTCATTAGTTCAATTTGTTCGTCAATAGAAACCTCTTTTTTAAAGATTAAATGAGCCATATTGCGCGAAGTATTTTTTCCGACAAGACCGGATATTTTATATTTTCTTATATCTTCAAGTTGTATTTTTTTTCCATTCTTACTGTCAATGGCTCGCAAAAATAAAATATTTTTTTCAAGCAGATTTTTTATGTCATTGCTGATTTTTAACACTTTTTTAACATTGATATTTTGAAGCGCAATTTCTACTTTATATTCGCCCGATTTCAAATATTCTTCAGTTAGGCGGAAAATGCCAAGATTATTTTTGGTATTTTTAATATTATAAATGAAGTCGCCACCGAACTGCCACCCAAATTTTTTTTCAATTTTTAATTTAATTTTTTTGTCTTCGGGGTAAATTATTGCGTCTATAATATTTTTTTCGTCTAATAGATTTTCTTTTTTCTTAAAATAAAATGAGATTACGTTATATGTCGTATCTCTAAAAACTTGTTCTGAAAAAATATTTAATTTTACGATTTTAAATTTTCTAAAAAATAATTCTCTAATTTTTTTTGAATTTTCCGCGCATAAAAAGTTTAAGGGAACTATGATTATACCTTCTTCGCAGTTTAAAATGGAAGAAAGGGAAACCTGATATAGGTCTTCAAAGATTGAATTATTTTTTGAAAAAAAACTTTCTTTTGTCTTTTTTGTAGCCTTGTTTTTATGTAAATAGGGTGGATTTGTGCATACAAAGTTATATTTTTTCGGTGAATTTATAGAATCATTAAAAAAAACTTTTTTATTATCAATATAATTTTTGTCGCAATCAAATCCAATAGATTTTTTACATTTGTTTCTTTTTGCCCAATTTAACAAGTCTTGATTTCCGGCGAATGGGTCGGATACTTCTTTGTTTTTAATAAATTCGCTAAATCCTTGAAGGATATAGTCGGAGTTTGTCGTAAAAAATTGTCCTAAACTTCGTTTTTTTATTATTGCGTTCATATTTATATTATACGCTAAAATGCGATAAAAATAAAGTTTACTTTTATTTTATCCAAAGTTAAACCCCGTTTTTTAATGGGGTCAGACCCCAACCCACCCCTCTCTTCAAATCAGCTCCCAAAGCGCGCTCCAGAGCGTTTTTTTAAAAAAGTGAGAAAACCTATTTTTGTTTTTGATTAAATTAAGCAAGCCGTTTAATCTCTTCAACTGTCACGAGAATTGCTCCCTTCGCCGGCAGTCCTTTTGTATCGAATATACTAATTTTTTTCATATTTTCATTTTTTATCCCTTACTATAAAATTTATTTAATTGTTGCATCATCTCGGGAATTGTTTTATCAAATCCCCCTTGTTTTATAGATTGATTATTTTTATCTACTATCTCAAAAACAAGTTTTTTATTAATAAGTTTTAAATCTTCTATTTTCTTTAATTGTTTTTTTGTTGGTCTTTTTTCTTCAAGAAAATCTATATTTATTTCTTTTGAAGTAAGTCTAATTCTTAACGCTCCTGTTTCTCTCCTAAAATTTATTTGATTAAACATAATTTCCTCAAAATCAATTAATTTTCCATCGCTAAAAAGATAACCTCCAAATTCTTCTTCTTTCATTTCTTTTCCCAATTTTTTCATATAATTTTTAATGGGGTCAGACCCCAGCTCATCCCCCTCACCAAATCCGCTCCCAAAGCGCATCCCAGAGCGTTTTTTTAAAAAAGTGAGAAAACCTAATTTTTATCAACCGCAAATATAATTTTGGTGGACCTAGGCAGAATCGAACTGCCGTCCCCGCCATGCAAAGGCGGTATTCTACCACTAAACCATAGGCCCTTTATTTTAAATTTATTTAATTGCTGGTTCGATTAAATAATCCGAACAAGCCGTTTAAAATGTCAGTCCAAATGCCGGTTATCACAAACAATCCTAAAAAAATAATAATAATTCCCAAAATTTTATAAAAAAATCTAGTCCCGCCTCCAAAAGGGAATTTTTCTTCTGCCCAGTTAACCCGACCGAAATTTTTTAAAAGCCATTCGCTTTTCCAAGCCATCATAAATCCGGCCAAAACAATCAAAAATCCAATAATAAATTTTGTCATTTTAAAAATATAAAATTAGTGGTGGGCACGCTGGGGATCGAACCCAGAACCGCTTGATTATAAGTCAAGTGCTCTACCGTTGAGCTACGTGCCCGCTCCGAAATATTTTAGCATTTTAACCCGAATTGTCAAAGAATTTATTCTTGCGAAAAAATCCCATTGTGTTAAACTAAAAAATACAAAAACTAAAAGTTATTTTTTGATTTTTGTCTTAATAATCAATTTTTAAATTTTATGTCAGAAATCCAAAACGACAATCTCGTTTCTCAGGAAGAATTTCCCGAAGACTTAAGCATGGATTTGAGTTTAAGGCCGAAATTTTTGAACGATTTTATTGGCCAAGAGAATTTAAAAGAAAATCTGAAAATCTTTATTCAAGCTTCCAAGCAAAGAAACGAAGCGCTGGACCATGTGCTTTTTTATGGTTCTCACGGCTTGGGTAAAACCACCCTCTCTCATATTATTGCCCATGAAAGGGGAGTGGAAATCAAAATTACTTCCGGGCCCGCTTTAGAAAAAGTGGGCGACCTTGCCGCCATCCTCACTTCTTTGGGAGAAAAGGGCATTTTATTTATTGATGAAATCCATAGGCTCAATAAAAATATTGAAGAAACGCTTTACCCGGCTATGGAAGATTTTGCCATTGATTTAGTGGTGGGACAAGGGCCAAGCGCTAAAATATTGCGTTTGGATTTGCCCCAATTTACTTTGATCGGCGCCACTACTAAGCCGAGCCTCATTTCCCCTCCTTTGCGGGACCGTTTTGGCATTGTGCATCAACTTAATTTTTATCAGACTTCGGAAATTGAACAAATTATCCGCCGTTCGGCAAAAATTTTAAAAATAGAAATTGAAAAAGAAGCCATTTTGGAAATTGCTAAACGTTCTCGCTTTACCCCGCGAGTGGCTAATCGCATTTTAAAAAGAGTCAGGGATTTTGCCCAAGTAAAAAATCAAAAAATAATTAGCCAAGAAATGGCGCGTCAATCTTTGGATTTATTGGAAATTGACCATCAAGGATTAAATCAAACCGACCGAAGAATTTTAAAAGTTTTAATTGAAAAATTTGCCGGCGGACCAGTCGGCGTTAAAACATTGGCCGTGGCCACTGGCGAAGATACGGCATCTTTAGAAGATATTTACGAGCCTTATTTAATTCTTCTCGGTTTTCTTAATCGCACCGCTCGGGGAAGGACAGCTACAAAGTTGGCTTATCAGCATTTAAATTATAAAACAAACATGCTTTAATTTTTAAATTAAAAATATGAAGATAAATTTTTATTTTAAAAAATTTTTTATCCCGCTAATCGTTATTCTTATTGTATTTTTTATTGGTTTTTCCATTGGTCGTAATTCCGTTTTAAAAAATTTGTCTTTTTCCAACAATGAAGAATCGCCCGCTTTTGACCAAAATTTGTTTTGGCAGACTTGGTCTTTGGTGAAAAAAAATTATGTCAAACAGCCGGTCAATGATGAAGACCTTTTTTACGGCGCTTTAAAAGGATTGGTAATGGGAATTGATGACCCATATTCGGTCTTTTTAGAGCCTGATTTGGCAAAGAAGTTTTTAGACGATATGTCCGGCAGTTTTGAAGGCGTGGGTATGGAGGTTGGGATGAAAGATGGAAGAGTGACGGTTATTGCTCCTTTGCCTGACACGCCCGCTTTCCGCGCCGGCATTCGGCCCGGCGATAAAATTTTTGCTGTGGATGACAAAGACATTAGCGGTTTAAGTTTGGACGAGGCGGTTAATTTAATTCGTGGAGAAAAAGGTACCCCGGTTGTTTTAACAATTTGGCGCGACGGAGAAACAAAAACAGAAGATATAGAAATTATTAGAGATGTGATTGATGTTAAAAGTGTTTCTTGGGAATTAAGGGGCAATAATATCGCTTATTTGAATATTACCCATTTTTCTGAAGACACTTGGCCTGATTTTAAAGATGTAGCTCAAGTGATTGTCCGAGCCAAACCCGATGGGTTAGTGGTTGATTTAAGAAATAATCCTGGCGGTTATTTGGACACGGCGGTTAATATGGCCGGTTATTGGCTAGAACAAAATGTTATCGTTGTTTCAAAAAATGCCAGGGAAATAGAAAGAGAATATCGCAGCAATGGTCTCGGCGAATTAAAACATATTCCGACTATTATTTTAGTAAACGAAGGTTCAGCATCTGCTTCGGAAATTTTAGCCGGCGCTTTGCAGGATTATAAACAGGCGACTATTTTGGGAGAAAAAACTTTTGGCAAAGGATCAGTTCAAGAATTAGAAAGTTTAAGCGATGGGTCTGCTTTAAAATTAACCGTGGCGCGTTGGTACACCCCTTTAGGACGATCTATTGAAGAACAAGGAATTTTGCCTGATATAGAAGTCGTTTTAACAGATGAAGATTATGTCCTTAATCGCGACCCTCAGCTTGACCGCGCGCTTTTGATTCTCGGTGGAGAACCCCCCAAACAAGAAGAATAAGCAAAAGTAAAAAGTTTCAAGATAACCTACGAGTAACCTACGAGGTGAAACCTCGTAGGTAAAAGTAAAATAAAAAGTTTGGTGGCTAAAAAGTTTGGTGGCTCGGCCACTAAACTTTTTTAGTTCGTTCAGAATTCGTACAGGTGCGACCTGTAATACAGGTCGCACCTGTACGAACTGTATCAACACTGTATCAACTTGAGGTCCGACCCGCCGTTTTAGGCGAGTCGGACCTCTTCGAGAAAATAAAAAAATACCGGACCCAATCCGGTATTTTATATTTCAAAAAATAAAAATTATTTTGTCGGTTCTACAAAAACAAATTTTCTTTTTACTAATTTCCCGTCAAAGGCCTTAACCTTTTTGTCTTTAAAACAAACCTTTCCTTCAGTTACTGCGTAAAGAGTGTCATCATTGCCCCTTTTAACTCCAACGCCAGGATGAAATTTTGTTCCCCTTTGTTTTAAAATAATAATTCCCGGCCAAACTTTTTGTCCGCCAGCCGCTTTAATGCCGAGTCTTTTTGACTTGGAATCTCGTCCCAGGGATGTAGAACCCCCTGCCTTTTTATGTGCCATATTATTTAATCTTTAATATTTAACAAAGTGTTTTTATTTTAACATTAAAGTTGAACTTGTCAAGCCAGTCTTGGCTTGCTATGATATTTTTAACTCTAATCATCAAAATATTATGACTTTAGAAAAAACATTTCAAAATTTGCAAAAGAAAAAATTCTTTCAGGATAAAAATTTTTTAATTATTATCCCGATTTCTTTTTTAATAAATTTATTTTGTTGGATTTATCCAATTGTTTTATACCAAAAGCATTCGGATTCAATTGTTTTGCATTTTACAATTTCCCATGGCGTTGATTTAAGCGGTCATTGGACAAAGATTTTAATCTATCCTTTATTCAGCCTGGGAATTTTAATCATTAATTTTTTATTTCTCTTTTATTTTTATTTAATCAGAAAAAAAAGACTTGCTTTTCTTTTACTGCTCGGGCTTTTTGTCGTTCAGTTGTTTTGCGCGATTTCCATTTTAATTATTTCCGGTTTTAATTCTTAATTATGTTTAAGTTGAAGTTTCCGTTTTACGAAAAAGGAAAAACAGATTATGTCTTAATGATAAATTTTTTTGTTTTGATTTTAGTTGGTTTGATTATCCTTTATTCCGCCAGTTATTTTCAGGCGTGTCAAAGATTTAACGATTGTTTTTTTTATCTTAAAAGACAGCTGGTGCGCGGACTATTCCCCGGCTTGATTTTATTTTTTATTTTTTATTTTTTTAATTATCAAAAATTAAAAAAACTCTCTCCTTTTTTATTTTTTTTAACCGTCGTTCTTTTGGGGATTGTTTTTATTCCTGGGATAGGAGTGGCTAAAGAGGGAGCTCGCCGTTGGATTGACATTGGTTTTATTTTTCAACCGTCTGAACCGGCGAAGTTGGCGTTTATTATTTATCTAGCCGCCTGGCTGGCCAATAGCAAAGAAAAAATAAAAAGTTTTGGAAACGGTCTTCTTCCTTTTGTTATTTTTTTAGCCATTATCTCGCTTTTAATTATTCTCCAGCCTGATTTAGGAACCTTGATTGTTTTTATTTTGACGGCCCTGGTAATGTATTTTTTGGCTGGCGCGCCTTTATTGCATCTTTTAATTCTTGTTGGCGCCACCGCGCCGTTAATTTTTTTTCTGGTTAAAATTGCCCCTTATCGTTTAGCCAGAGTGATGGCTTTTCTTCATCCGGAATCAGACCCCTTGGGTATTGGTTATCATATCAATCAAGCCATTTTAGCCATTAGTTCTGGCGGGATTTTTGGTCGCGGCATTGGCTACTCGGTTCAAAAAATTCATTATTTGCCGGAAGTAATCAGCGATTCAATTTTCGCGGTTATGGCAGAGGAGCTCGGTTTTATTTTAATTTCCGTAGTGGTAATTTTATATTTGGTTTTAACTTATCGGATTTTTCTTTTAGCTGGACAAACCAAAAACTTATTTGGAAAATTTTTAGCTGGCGGGATTGGGTTTTGGTTTATTTTTCAAGCGGTGGTTAATATGGGCGCCATGCTTGGCATTTTGCCTTTGACTGGTATGCCCTTGCCATTGATTGGCTACGGCGGGTCTGATTTTGTTATTTTCTGCGCTGCGTTTGGAATTTTAATGAATATCTCTCGTCAAGTTTCAGAAAAAAATTAATAAAAAAATATCAATTATTTTATTTAAACGCTTTTTACAGTTTTTACTGTAGTTTTTACAGGTGCGACCTGTAATACAGGTCGCACCTGTATTACAGAGTATAAAATGAGGTCTGACCTGGATTTGCCATGTCTGACCTCTTCAAGTGTCCAAGATGAGTCTATAGGTAACACCTATTTCATCGACGGGCAAGCTTTTGAGAATTCAATAGTAGTTTTTCAAAATTTTTTAAATCAATTTAAACTAAGTTTGAGTTTAAGTTTAACTTAAGTTCAACTTGGTGGCTCGGCCACCAAGTAACAAAAACACCCCCAAAACCCCTACTTGGTGGCTCGGCCACCAAGTTCAGAAAACGGCTCCTAAACCGAGAAAGAGCCAAAAACTCAATCAAAAAATCCCCACTTGGAGGCTCGGCCACCAAGTACTTAAAAACCCCACTTGTCATTGCGAGCGCCACTCCATTTTCTGTCATTGCGAGCGCCACAGGCGCGTGGCAATCCCAATCTATGGTATTCCGTAGCTCAAAGAGCAAAGGATATCATGGTATTCCGTAGCCTTTGGCAAAGGATACCAAAGTATTGACAAAAAATTAAAAATCTGTTATAATTTTAACAGATAAAGTTTCCCCTCGTTTCCCTGTCTATCAGTGGCAAAACCGGACATCCCTCCTAGCCGGGAAGTAGCCATAAGTTGAGGTTGATCTTGCTTGTCAAGCGTAGGCCTTAGGCTGATAGACAGGAATGCGGGGGGAAAATTTTTTACAAAGGAGGAATCATGAGAAAAATAAATTTTCTTTTTCTTCTGGTTTTATTTCTGTTATTTTCAAGATGCGCGAAGTGGGAGGTATTGACTCCCACTGATGAAGAAATAACTCTGCGCCTTTTGGGTGTAGAACTTACCCTCATTTTAGATGAGGGTAAGTGTGAAATTTTCAACCCCAACTGGGGTTCAGCGCATGTAAAAATTTCCCGGCGAGCGGATAGCTGGGGAAATTATTTAGAACTGATCAACTGCTGGGTTAATGGAAGGTCCAGCAGAACAGAAAAGATTTTCGTTTCTCACGGAGACAAGCTAGAGCTTTATGTCTCTGTGCAGAATTGGTCGTCCTATACGGATGACCCGGAAAAATGGTCGTATTTTCAGCTCGGCAAATCTGTCGAGCGAGACACGACAATTATAATCACAATCCCATAACCCCCCGTAATAAAGGCCCGGCGCAATGCGCCGGGTCGTTCTTATTTTAATTTTAATGGCATGTCTTAGATTGGTACAGTTGGTACAGGTCCGACCTGTACCACCGCTGAATAACTATATAATTTGTTAATTCTTGAAATTTTTTTATAATAAAAAAAGACCGCGTAAAACATCGGCCAGCTCAATTTTATTTTTCAAAATTTTAATTATATTTATTCATCGCGCTTTTAATTCCGTTTTCTAAAAAATCCTTAATTGCTTCGCTACAAATCGCCGCGCTTTTTTTAATCAGTCCCGCTTCTATTTTGGAAAAGTTTTTCATCACCAATTTTTCCGCTGGAATTTGACAATCCTTTTCTCCGCGGACTCCGATTCTAATGCGGATAAATTCTTTTGTTCCCAGTTTTTCAATAATTGATTTCACGCCGTTATGGCCTGCCGCCGAGCGATTTTGCGCGATTCTAATCGTTCCCAAAGGCAAATCAAAATCATCGTGGACCACCACAATCTGCTCCGCTGCCAGCCCGCGCTTTTTTTGAAAATAAACAACCGATTTTCCGGATTCGTTCATATAAGTTAAAGGTTTGATGATTTCCGTTTCAATTTCTCCAAAATTTTTTTTAAAATAAAAACAATTGGCGTTTTTATTTTTTCGCCAATTTTCTTTTTTTTCCAGCAAAAAATCAACCGCTTGCCAGCCGGCATTATGTCTGGTATTTTGGTATTTTTTTCCCGGGTTTCCCAACCCGACAATGAGATACATATATATAGGTTAGTGTTAAGCGCTAATGCTAACTTCAATCGGCACTCCGTCAAAACGCCATCTTCTTCTCATTTCTTTTTTAATGATATTTAGTTGAGCTTGATGAATTTGTTTTCGGCGGATAAAGATTTTTGGCGTCTTTAATTCAAATTCAGGCGGATTAAATTTTTTTTGTTTTAATTCAATCTTTTCCCAAATTTTATCCGGCCACCCTTTTTCCAAGATAACTTTTTTTAAAAAAATATTCAAGTTTTCCTGACTGATAATTCGATTCTGATTTTCTTTTATTTTTTTTATCAATGGAAGAATTTGGTTAATATTTTTTTTCTGTTTAGCGGAAATAAATAAACGTGGCGCCCAGGTGATAATTGGCAGTGCCAATTTTAGCTCAGGGTTGTCTTCCAAATCGCATTTATTAATGATAAAAATCAAACTTTTTTTATTTTTTAAAGCGATTTTTGCCAAAGCTTTATCTTGATGTTGCACGTCCTGAAAAATATCAACCACTAATAGCGCCAAATCGGATTTTTTAATTGTTTCTAAAGTTTTTAACACGCCGAGTTTTTCAATCCCCGGTCCGATTTTTCTTTTTTGTCTAATGCCAGCCGTGTCAATCAAAAGGACGGGTTGGTTTTTATAAAGAATCAAAGTGTCTTGCGGGCCTCGGGTGGTGTGAGGGAAAGATGAAACAATGGCCTTTTCTTCTCCCAATAAACCATTTAAAAGCGTTGATTTTCCCACATTCGGTCGGCCAATAATCGCCACTTTGTAAATTTCTTTTTCGTCAAAATTTTCATCTTCCTCAGGTTTTATCAAATCGGATTTATTAAAAAGAAAGTCAACAGTTCTGTCCAGCAAATCGCCCAAGCCGGTTCCATTAACCGCTGAAACGGCAAACGGTTTACCAAACCCGAGATTTTGCCATTCTCTATCCTCCGCCCATTGCCTTTTTTCCGGATTATCAGCTTTGTTTAAAATTAAAAGCGCGGTTTTTTTGACCGATTAATTAATTGCGCAATCTGTTTTTCAAAGTTGGAAAGAGGAACGCTCTCTAACTCTTGCAAAGGCCGAATATCCACGATAAAAAAAACAAGGTCAGCCTCGGCCAAAGCTTTATTTATTTGGTCAATTGTTCCCTTTTCCAATTCATCGCTGGCTCGTTTTTCTTCCACCCCGCCGGTATCAATAATCGCCATTTCTTGGCCGTTCCATTGGCAAATTCCATAATTGCGGTCCCTGGTCGTTCCGGGGATAAGGGAAACAATGGCTTTTCTTTCGCTAATCAGCGCGTTAAAAAGCGTTGACTTTCCCACATTAACTTGGCCGATTAAAGCGATTTTTTTTATTTTTTTATAAATTGGCATAATTTTATTCTTCCCCCAAAATAATAATTAGGTCGGCTTCATTTTCTTTAAAAAGATTTTTAAGATTTTGGTCTATTTCATTTTCTATTTTAACATTTAAAAATTTTTCCAGTTCTTGGATTTTTTTATTTTCTAAATTCGGGTTAATTTGATAAATAACATTTTTAAAATATTTTTTTTCCGGCGTATTTCCGATATAACTTATCAAAAATTCTTTTTCTTTTAATTGGTCTCCGATTTCTTTAGCTAAGCCGCTTTGATAAGTGCCGTTTAAAATGGCGATTCGGGGCTGGCTATTGTTTTGAAAAGAATAATTTGAAGCCGTTGCTTCGGATTTTTCTGTTTGATTTAGAAGATTTTTTGCTATCTCCGCCAGTTCCTTAAAACTTCCGCTTTCGGTTTTTAAAACAGAAGCGCCTTGCAAAGTAATTTCTGATTTTAATGGACCATTGGGCGCTTCTTCAATAACTTGAGCAACAATATTTTCCGGAATAATGTTTAAAACTAATTTAACTAAACGAATTGCTTGACTGATATCTAAATTGCTGCTGATGTTTCCTTTTAAGACATTGTAAATTTGATATATTTTTTTGGGTTGGGAAAGCAGGTCTTCCTGCGACGCTTTTTCTTTTAATGCAAAAAGAAGTTTTTGCTGTCGTTTTGCTCGGGCAAAATCTGAACCTTCTCCATTAGTGCCGTGTCGAGAGCGGACAAATTGCAATGCTCTTTCTCCGTTCATAATTTGTTTTCCTTTTTCAAAACTTACCACGCGGTAAGTAAAATTCGGCCCGGGAAATTGATAATCAGAGAAACTGTTTTCCACTTCTATTTCCACGCCACCGAACTCATCAATCAGATTTTTAAAAAGATTAAAATCAACTCGAACCCAATAATGAATTGGCAAATCAAAAACATCGCTTACCACTTGGCTGGCTAAAGCTCCGCCGTCTTTTGACCTTGCCACGCCTAAAGCGTTGGCAAAATTTATTTTTTGCCAGCCGTAATCCGGAATTGGAACATAAAGGTCGCGGGGGATTGATAAAAGTCCGACTTGCTGAGTTGATGGCTTTAAACTCGCTAAAATAATGGTATCGGTTAAATAAGGACCTTCATGCTGAGCGCCACCCATGCCTAAAATTAAAATATTGACTCGGTCCATTATTTCGCCTTTCAAGATTTTTTCTTTGCCAATCACTAAGCGGGCGACTCCTTCCCAAAAAGATAAACGTCCTAAACTGGTAATCAAACTGCTCTGCGAAAAAATAACATTGGTAAAAAGAAAAATAATTAAAATTAATGCCAAAGCTAAAAAACGAAAAAACCAGCGTCCTTTTTTTTGGCGCTTTTGATTTTTCATTATTTTAATTCCTTGAGGATCAATTTCTGCTTGTGGAACAGAAGTTCCTTCAATAAGATTTATTCTTCTTTCTTTCATATTTTTAATGGGGTCAGACCCCAACCCACCTCCCTCAGCAAACCAGCTTTCAAAGCGGGTTTCAGAGCGTTTTTCTAAAAAAGTTAGAAAACCTAATTTTTTCGCATTTTATTGTTTAATTTTATTTTTTTAAGAAACACCATCACAAAAAAATAATAACAGAAAAAAGAGATTTAATCAACCAAAAAATTTTAGGAAATAAAAACTTGGGAGCTCGGCTCCCAAGTACCAATTTCAATGTTATAATATTTAAATAGTCATTCCCTGTGGATAACTTTTTTGCTTTTTAAAAAAGAAAATGTTAACATAGATAATGTTAAAAAAGTTTGAAATTAAATTGACTTAGCTATTATTTATATAGCCTAATTAATATTCATAATAAATTATGAAAAACAAAAAAGGTTTTACTTTAATTGAACTTTTAGTGGTCGTGGCGATTATGGGACTTTTGTCAGCAATGGCAATTGTTTCCCTTAATAATGCTAGAGCCCGGGCTAGAGATGCCCGTCGGTTAGCCGATGTTAAGCAAATGCAAACTGCTTTAGAACTTTATTTCTTAGATACCTACGCTTATCCCGCTGACCCGGCCAATCCTGTTTTGGATGGGAAGTGTTTGAGTGACAATGGTATTGAAGTTGCTTGTACTGGCGATATTACTTATATGGCTTCTTTGCCCGTCAATCCCCAACCAAGAACCGATGGTGGTTGCGCTGATACTTCCTACATTTACAAAGTGGATGCGGGTGACGGAACCAAATTAAGTTACCACATCATCTATTGTCTGGGTCACACAACTGGCGATATTGCCGGTGGATCGCATTATGCTACCCCGGCTGGCTTAGCAGAACCGTAAACTGAAGTTTAATTTTATTTTCACATATTTAAAAGAGCCTGTTTTTTTGGCAGGTTCTTTTGTATTTTAAAATTACGGATTTATTTTTCTTAATAATTTTGTTATTATTTAAAAATGGAGATTCAAAAAAAAGAAAATAAAATAAATTTTATAATAGAATTTTGTTGGCTAACAGTCTTTTTTCTTTTGCCATTATTTTTTACCACTCTGGTCCATGGTGTGTGGCAAATTAGCAAATCAGGCCTGTTTCAAATTTTGGTTGAAATAATGTTTTTTCTTTGGTTAATTAAAATAATTCAGAAAAAGAATTTTTTTCAAAAAATTTTAATTAAAATAAAACCTTTGTTGCCGGCGATCATTTTTATTTTGATTCTTGGTCTCGCCACTTTTTTTTCTAAAACGCCATATAGCAGTTTCTGGGGTTATTATGACCGAAAAATGGGATATTTGATTTGGCTTCATTATTTTATTTTTTTCTTGATTTTATTTTTTAATTTAAAAAAGGAAAAACAGTTAATCAGAATTTTCCAAGCCATTGCTTTCAGTTCTTTTTTTGTTTCAATTTACGGCTTGCTTCAACTGCTGGGCCTGGACCCTTTTTCTTGGAGCGAGCCTTCGGTAATTACCCAAAGAATTTTTTCCACTTTTGGCCAGCCGAATTTTTTAGCCTCCTGGCTTTTATTTTCTTGGCCGATTTTTTTATATTTAATTTATTTTCAGAAAAGAAGTCAAACAAAAAATGATGTTGTTAAAAATTGCTGGAAAATTTTTTACTCCTTTGGCTTAGCGCTTAATTTAATCGCTTTATTTTTTACGCAAAGCCGGGCTGGCTGGCTGGCATTTTTTCTTTCCCTTTTATTTCTTATTTTTATTATTTTGATAAAAAAAAGAAAAAAGTTTTTTATCAAAGCTTTTTTGATTCTCGTTTTAATATTTTTTATTTCAATTGTTTTCTTGAATTTTTATCCCCTTTCTATCAGCCACCGGGAAAATATTTTAATTCAAAGAATTAAAACTTTAAGCCATTTGGGAGAAGCGGGAAAACTCAGAATGATTTGGTGGCGCCATGCTTGGGATTTGATTAGGAAAAAACCCATCTTGGGTTATGGTTTGGAAACGCAATATAATATTTTCGCTCCCTATTATCAACCGGAATACGGCGCTTTGGAAGCCATTAATTCAATGCCAGACCGGGCGCATAATGATTTTTTAGACATAACCCTGGTCGCCGGATTTTTAGGCTTGGCAAGTTATTTATTTTTATTAGCAATTGTTTTTATCAAGGGTTTGAAAAAGTTTTTTTCAAAATTATTTTTTTCCGACGGCCTCAACCTTCAATTAATGATTCCTTTTATTTTAACCGGCCTTTTGGGCTATTTAATTTCCATTCAGTTTTCTTTTCACACTACCGCCACCGCTGTTTATTTTTGGGTTTATTTGGCCTTGTCTTTTAAAATTATTTATGGCGATTTTTCAAAATAATAAAAATATTTTTAAAATTATCCTTTTCTTTTTAATGCTTTTTTGTCTTTGGCATTTTTCATTAAGGATTCTTATCGCTGATTATTATTATCAAAAGGTGTTAAAAACAGAGGACTGGCCGACGGTTTTAAATAATTATAAAAAAGTTTTTTTATTAAATTCCGAAGAGCCATTTTATCACCAAAAATTTTCTAAAGATTTAAAATGGGGTTTGAAGTTTTATCAAAGTCAAGAAAGTAAATTAAAAATCCTTGATTTGGCGATTAAGCAAATGGAAAGAATTGAGGAAAATGAGCGCGCTTTCAATACCAAGATTTATTTAGCCCAGCTTTAT
>Ga0268281_1000785_pt1 | contig 21510 bp, 19 predicted proteins | sample saktaG_10_FD_190134 | JGI IMG/M metagenome (GOLD analysis project Ga0268281, IMG submission 190134) | Saline water microbial communities from Sakinaw Lake, British Columbia, Canada - sak_2011_5_24_50m | ecosystem: Environmental > Aquatic > Non-marine Saline and Alkaline > Saline ...
TACCTCTTTGTCTAATCTATGGACTATGCCGGGCCGGGGGCTGCTGTCTACGTGGGCGAGTTTTCCTTTTGTATGAAACATAAGCGCGTTAACAAGGGTATGCTCTTTGTTGCCGGAGGCGGGGTGAACAACCATACCAGAAGGTTTATTGATTACAAGAATATCGCTGTCTTCGTAAATAATATCAAGGGGTATATCCTGAGCGGGTATGTGCTCGTTTTCTGCCTGCGGGAAGGCCACATCTATTGAGTCGGCCTCTTTGACCTGATACTTGGGCTTACGGATAGCGCCTGAAACATGGACAAGGCCCTGCCGGATGAAACGTTTCAATTGACTGCGAGAATAAAGACTGCTTAATTTTTCAAAAAGATATATATCAAGCCTTTTGCCTTTATCCGGCGCCTGTGCTTTAAAGGATTCTTTATTCATAGCGCTTTGAGATATAAAATAATAATATGCCTGAGGCAACAGATATTATACTGATAATCTGGGTAAGGCTTAAGCTGTAAAATAGCGGCGCAAGATCTCCCCTAAGAAACTCTATAAAAAATCTGAAAACCCCATACATAACAAGATACAACGCTATGATCTGGCCTTTAAACCCGCGTCTTTTTTGCATAAAGAGAAGTACAAGGAATATGCAAAACAGTCCTGCTGATGAAAAAAGCTGCGTAGGGTATACCTTGACTGGGCTAAAAGGGAATTGAACTCCGAAAATAGAGTCTGTTGGCCTTCCAAAACAACAGCCATTTAAAAAACAGCCTATCCTGCCTATGGAATGACCGAGGGCTATAAAAGGAGCGAGAAGATCCGCCGCGTCAGGTATTGAAATACCGGCCTTCTTAGCATAAGCTATACCAAATACAGGCGAAAGGATAAGCGCTCCGTAAAACACAAGGCCTCCCCTGTTTATCATAAAAACGTCCAGGGGGTATTGTATAAAAAAATCTAAATTAGACAACACATACACCATGCGCGCTCCCACTATACCAGAAACAAGGAGTATGATTACAAGGGTACTAAAAATATCTCTTTTGATATTAAAAAGTACGCATCGTGTTGATGCTAAGTTAAGAGAAACAAGAAAAGCTACGGCCAGCATAACTCCGTATGAGTATATCTTGATAGGGCCTATGGTAAAAAGTATTGGGTGCATAAATTACCTATTAAAATGGTCGCTGTCCCCATTTTTCCTTAAACATATAAAATAATATCAGGAACGCGCCGATCGTTATCGCGGAGTCCGCGATGTTAAACACAGGCCATATCCTTAAATCGATAAAATCAAAAACATACCCGTAAAAAATACGATCTACAAGGTTGCCTACAGCGCCTGAAAATATAAGAGAAATGCCTGATAGCAATAAAGTGGGTTTAGGTTTTTTGATTATTATAAAGTACAACAGAAAAGATAATATAAAAAAAGCTACACATATAAATACAATATTATTAGTGTTTCCGAATAAACCAAACGCTATCCCCCTGTTGTGTACAGGGGTAATATGGAATATATCTTTCAAGACAGGACACGAAACACCTAAAGAAAAATTCTCAGCCACCAGAATTTTGAGAATTCTGTCGATTGAAAATACAACGATAAATATCGTTAAAAAAAACCACACAATATCAGCCCTGCTTCAGGCTTTATCTGCCTGCTCCTGGCACTTTACGCACATCATAGCATACGGGACAGCGCTTAAACGCTTAAGCCCTATTATCTTGCCGCAAGCCTCGCACTCACCAAAATCGCGTTCCTTTAATCTCTTCAAGGCATTGTCTATTTTATAAATGAGTTCCCGCTCATTGGCAGCCAGTCCAAGCGATAACTCACGCTCAAAATTATCGCTTGCCACGTCAGCTATGTGCATACCATATCCTGAGAGGTCACCTGTAGCATCTTTTTGCAGCCGGCCCAGGTTTTCCTTTTCGATATTACGCACTTTGGCAGCAATATCCTCTCTCATTTTCAATAGTATTTTCTTCAATCTAGCTTTTTCCCGCTTGTCCATTACAGATTATCTCCTTTCACAGAAACTAACACATTATGGCATCTTTTGCAAATACCGGGGTATTGGCTGTATTTTCCTGTAGTATCACTAAAATTCCAGCACCTGCTGCATTTTTCGCCAATTGCCTTATCAACATAAATACGGATAGATGGGACGTCTTCGTCCTGGACAGCTTCATCAGGAAAAGCACCTTTTTCTATGCCTACCTGAGAGACTATGAAAAGTGCGGCAAGCCCACTTTCGTTTTCTTTTAAGAAACTATACTCTTTATCAGACGCCGCATACAGCACAACCCTTGCCTCCAATGAACTGCCTATTATACCAGAAACACGCCTGGCTTCAAGCACTTTTAATACAACGTCTCTTATTTTCCTAAGGCGGGCGAATTTTTCCTCTAATACATCATCTATCTTAAGACTTTCTTCTTTATCAAAAAAACTCAAGTGGACACTTTCTGCTTTGCCTTCCCTCTTGGGCATGGCCCGCCATATCTCTTCTGATGTGAAAACCAGGACCGGCGCTATAACCTTGGCTATTATACCAAGAATGATATAAAGGGCACTTTGGCATGAACGCCTCTGGCAAGAATCGCTTTTAAATGTATAAAGTATATCCTTTACGATATCCATATAAAAATTAGACATATCAACTATACAAAAAGCATAAAGATTATGGTATACTTTGTGGAATTGAAAACTTTCATAAAAACCAATCATATCCCTTAAGAGCCTGTGGGCCCTGGATATTGCCCATTTATCTATTTCACGCATATTATCATATTCGACTCTGTCCTTGTCAAAATCAAAGTCATATATATTTCCAAGCATAAATCTTGCTGTATTGCGAATCTTACGATACGCCTCAACCAGGCGTGCTATTATTTGATCTGATATCCTTATATCGTCATTATAATCTGAAAAAGCCACCCAAAGCCTGAGTATATCAGCCCCGTAATCTTTAATAATCTCCTGGGGCGAAACAACATTGCCCAATGATTTTGACATCTTTCTTCCCATGCCATCAACTACAAAACCATGGGTAAGAACGGATTTAAAAGCAGAGACATTATCTATTGCCATGGAGGTTATAATGGATGACTGAAACCAGCCCCTGTGCTGGTCACTTCCCTCAAGGTAAAGATCACAAGGGTAGCTCAGGCCTTTTCTTTGTTTTAATACCCCCTGGTGGCTAACGCCTGATTCAAACCAGACATCAAGGATATCCTCACCTTTTTGAAAATCTTCTCCCCCGCAATCAGGGTATGGGCACTTATAGTTATCTGGTAAAAGTTCTTTTGCGTTAAGTTCAAACCATGCATCCGTGCCTTTTTCATTTACAATACTTGCAAAATGATCTATAAGCTTATGATCTGCAATCCATCTTTTACAAGATTTGCACATAAAGACCGGTATCGGAACCCCCCAATATCTCTGTCTTGACAGGCACCAGTCCGGGCGTGTATCCAACATGGACATTATACGATCCTGACCCTGAGCAGGCACCCATTGGATCTGTTTTATTTTATCTAAGATAGCTCTCCTTAAATTGTCGTGGTCTATTGACATAAACCACTGCTCTGTTGCCCTGAAAATTATAGGGCTTTTACATCTCCAGCAATGGGGATAGGAATGTGTTATTGATTCACTATGTAAAAGTAGTCCAAGGCCTTTTAATTTATCTATAATAGCTGTGTTTGCCTTATGTACATTTTCTCCTTTAAACTCTCCCGCTTGCTCTGTAAACAACCCCTTTTCATCTACCGGCATAATTGTTTCAAGCCCATAAATCTGGCCCGTGATATAATCGTCCTGGCCATGGCCCGGCGCTGTATGCACACAGCCTGTTCCCTCTTCCATTGATACATACTCTGCTAATACAATTTTTCCTTCGCGTAATCCAAATGGATGTTCATAAGATAAATTCTCAAGCTCTTTGCCTTTCAAGCTTGCAACTATTTTGCCCTTTTTTAAAGCTGTTTTTTCGCAGACCTGGTTCAGCAGATCATGAGCCAGGATAATATTGCCATCACCAGTGTCAATCACCACGTATTTCCTCTCAGGGTGTACTGCTACAGCCACATTGGCTATTAATGTCCATGGGGTTGTTGTCCAGATAAGGATATATGTTGAATCATTGATGCTGGATTCTGGATGCTGGATTCTGGATGCATCTCTTAATTTAAATTTTACGTATACAGATGGTGAAGTATGGTTATCGTACTCAACCTCTGCTTCCGCTAATGCTGTCTCGCATCTGTAACACCAGTTAACAGGCTTTCTGCCCTGATATATATAACCTTTTTCAACAAGCCTGCCAAATGATCTTATAATCGAGGCCTCATACGCCTTATCCGTGGTAAGATACGGATTCTCCCACTCTCCGAATATGCCGAGCCTTTTGAATTCCTGTTTTTGCACATCTACAAAACCCATGGCATAGTCATAGGCCTTTTTGCGAAATTCAATCTGCGGGATGTCTGTTTTTTTCTTATTTAATTTCTTGAAAAGCTCGTGTTCTACAGGAAGGCCGTGACAATCCCAGCCAGGCACATATTCGCAATAGTAACCTTGCATTGTTTTATACCGTACAACGATATCCTTTAGAGTCTTATTTAATGCATGCCCTATATGTATGTGCCCGTTCGCGTAAGGGGGCCCATCATGCAGGACGTATTTGAGTTTATCAGCGCGGGATGATTTTATCCTGGAATAGATATCAGATTCATTCCAGAGCCTTAAAGTATCCGGCTCTTTTTGCGGAAGACTGGCCTTCATTTTGAAGTCGGTTTTAGGTAGATTTAAGGTGTCTTTATAGTTCATAGTTCATTGTTCATTGTTCATTGTTCATTGTTCATTGTTCATTGTTCATTGTTCATTGTTCATTGTTCATTGTTCATTGTTCATTGTTCATTGTTCATTGTTTTGTTGTAGATTCTGTAAAACCATGAACTCATATTTGTAAACTATTTTGTATACTTTCCTATTATAATATCCAATCTATCTCTAACCTCTTTAGATATTGCATCAGGACTTGTTGCTATCGCGTCTTTTAAGGCATTTGCGCATATACAATTTCTGTCTTTAGGAAGTTTTGGTATGATGCCCTTTAATATAGTTTTTGCATTTTCTACATTTTTGAGCAGGTTCTGTATTATCATATCAATGCTTACGCCCTCTGATTCATGCCAACAGTCATAATCCGTGACCATTGCCATTGTAGCATAACATATCTCAGCTTCCCTGGCACATTTCGCTTCAGGCATATTTGTCATTCCTATGATATCCATGCCCCAGCTTCTATAAAGATTTGATTCCGCCCTGGTTGAAAACGCGGGGCCTTCCATATTAAGATAAGTCCCTGTCATTTTCACAGGAAGCCCCAACAACTTTGCCTCTTCATAAAGCAATTTACCAAGGATGGGGCATGTGGGTTCCGCAAACGCTATATGGGCTGATATTCCATTACCAAAAAATGTGGCTTTTCTTGGCTGGCTTGTCCTGTCCACGTATTGGTCAGGTATCACTATATCCAATGGCTTTATATCTTCTTTTAAACTACCCACGGCAGATACAGATACTATTATATCAACACCGAGTTTTTTCATCCCGTATATATTAGCGGGGTTGTTTAACTCGCACGGAAGCAGGCGGTGCCCTCTGCCATGTCGAGGCAGAAATACTATATCCATTGCTGAAAGATTAGCGCATAGAAATTCGTCTGATGGGCTTCCAAATGGCGTATCTATCTTAACCCATTGGGAATTTTTAAGGCCTTCCATATGGTATAGCCCGCTGCCGCCTATTATTCCCAGTTTTGGCATCTCTTAATCTCCGGTTATTTTACACATCCGCAAGCACCTTGATTTAAATTAGCGCCGCATGCCTGGCATAGGCCTTTGCAATCAGCTTTGCATAACTGCCTTATAGGATATGCTAATATTATAGCGTCTTTTACATCATCGGTTAAGTCTATGAAATGTTCATTGCTTAACTTGTAAACAAAATCCTCTTCTTGCTCAAAGATGCTATCAAACTGCTCAAGACATTTGCCGCAAGCCATGTTTTCTTTTGTCTTTATAGAAATCTTGGCATATACTATATCTTTTTCTTTTTCCAGGCGCACTTTAACCTTTATGCCCGACGGGTAAGGTATCTGCGATGCCTCCAAGCCCAGGGCGCTTGGATCAAGTTCCCGCTCAACGTCCAAACCCTGTTTCAATATCTCATTTACACAAATCTTCATCATCTCTTCTTTTTTATTATTTCTGCTGTTTCCTTGGCAATCATCAATTCCTCATTCGTGGGGATAACAAGCAGTTTTGCCCGAAATCTCCTAAGAAAACCACTCATCTCTTTTGAAATCCTTCTCTTGATAATATCGCTGTTTTCGCCAATGCCTCCTGTAAGCACGACCGCGTCCAGGGAATCCATGGAAGCAGCATAAGCACCTATATATTTTCTTATGCGATAAATAAATATATCCAATGCAAGTTTTGCCCTTTTATTTCCAAGGCGCACCTGTTTTAAAATATCCCTCATATCATTACTGACGCCCGATAAACCGAGCATACCGCTTCTCTTGTTAAGCAGATCGTCGGCATCTTTTACACTTATTTTTTCTTTTTCCATAATATAAAGAACCGCGGCAGGATCTATATCGCCTGACCTTGTGCCCATAAGCAGGCCTTCTAAAGGCGTAAACCCCATGCTTGTATCTATGGATCTGCCCTTTTTGACAGCAGTTATGCTGCAGCCATTTCCAAGATGGCATGTTATAAGATTAAGGCGCGAAAGAGGTTTTTCCAGCAGCCTTGCTGCCTGTGATGCTACAAATTTATGGCTTGTGCCATGGAAACCGTATCTTCTTATCTTATATTTTTTGTAGAATTTATACGGTATACCATATATATAAGCGTAAGGGGGTATTGTCTGGTGAAAAGCAGTATCAAAAACAGCTACCTGAGGTATATTTTGAGCGAATTTTAAACACGCCTTTACGCTAAGAACGGCAGGCGGGTTGTGTAATGGCGCTAACTCATTAAACTTTTCAATGGACTTTATAACCTTTTTGTCCATAAGGGTGGGCTTTCTGAATACCTCTGCCCCATGGACAATGCGGTGGCCTATAGCTGAGATATCGCTCCAGGATCCTATAGCACCATATTCAGCAGATACCAATATATCAAATATATGTTTTATTGCCGCATGATGGTCATGCGCATTTATCTTTTTTGTGTAATTTTTATTCCCATCATTAGAATGAATAATGTTTGCCCTGTTTGAGCCTATGCGATCAACTATGCCTTTACACAAAGACCTGCTGTCTTGGGTATTAAACAACTGGTATTTTACACTTGATGATCCGCTATTTATAACAAGTATCTTCACCCCGTTAGAAACCTTTCTATAATTTTCCCCGCAAAATGTTTCTAACGGGGTTCATTTTTTTATGTGCGCGCATCGTAAAGAGGTAACACATACTATATCTATTATATCATCCGCCGAGCAGCCCCTTGAAAGATCGCTGCATGGGGCCATCACCCCGTGAAGTAACGGGCCCAGTGCGCGCGCCTTTGCAAGACGCTCTGTTAACTTATAGGCAATATTACCTGATTCCAGATCAGGAAATATCAGCACATTAGCCTTACCGCCTATTGGGCTATCAGGACATTTTCTCTTAGCTATATCCGGAACTAGCGCCGCGTCAGCCTGAAGCTCGCCATCGATTAAAAGCTCGGGATACTTTTCTCTTGCTATCTCGACTGCCCGGACCAATCTCTCGGTTGCATCTGTTTTACCGCTTCCTTTTGTGGAAAAACTTAAAACAGCTACTCTTGGAGTAGTATTAAATATATTCGTCATGAGCCTACTGGCGGACATGGCTATATTGGCAAGCTGCTTTGGAGACGGTTCAGGCACTATACCGCAATCAGCAAAAATCAGAACTCCACGCTCGCCAAATGCCTCGTCCTTAAGCACCATTATGAAAGAACTTGACATTGTTCTTATCTGCGGATTGATACCAATACACCAGAGAGCTGACCTTGCAACATCTCTGGTAGTATGAACAGCCCCTGCTACAAAACCATCCGCTCTTTTATGTCTTACAAGCATTGCCCCGAAATATACGGGCTTTTCCAATAACATAGACCTTATATCATCTTTGGACATTTCCTTGTTTTTGCGTATTTCATAAAGCTCGCTTGAAAAAGCATTCAGGTCGCTTGAAGCAGCAGGTTCAATAATGTCTATACCCTTTAGATTGAATCCTTTATCTTTAGAGATAGAGTCTATCCTGTCTCTGTCTCCTAATATCACAAGGTCTGCCAGCTGCTCACGGCTTATATAATCTGCTGCCTGAAGTGTCCTCTCGTCTTCGCCTTCAGGAAGGACTATCCTGCGTCTATCCTTTTTCGCTCTCTGTCTTAATTCCGAGATCACCCTTAACATTTTTCTCCTTTTACGATTTAAGTTTTTTAAAAAGCGCTTTTTCCACAAACTTGGGCACAAAACAACCTATATCAGCACCGAGCGATGCCGCCTCTTTTATGAGTTTTGATGACAGGTATGAATAAGCCTCGCTTGGCATAAGAAATATCGTCTCTACATCTCTGCTTAAACGCCTATTTGTAAGCGCCATTTGAAATTCGTACTCAAAATCAGATATCATCCTTAAGCCCCTTATAATAACATAGGAATTCTTGCTCTTGACATAATTCACAGAAAGCCCTTTGAAGCTATCCACCTGGACACCATCCAGTTTTTGGGTTGCCAGCCTTACCAAGTCTACCCTCTCCTTAATCGTGAACAGGCACTCTTTCGCGTTGTTGTCAGCAACAGCCACTATAACTTTCTTAAATATCTTAGAGGCACGCTTAATAAGATCTATATGCCCATGCGTAATCGGGTCAAAACTTCCGAGATATACAGCTATTTTAGTCATATTTTTCTTTCCCCTTATATATACTTATTGTAGTGTCTCCATAGTTTAACTGACGGGATAACGCAAGGCGCTCGGTATCCTCAGGAACAATATCTTTTTTAAAATGCTCTACAACGACCAAGCCTGAATGGCAGAGTATATCATATATACTAATATACTTCAAGCATTTTCTTATCCGGTTCCTGTGATACGATTCATGCTCTCTACTCTTATAATAAGGCGGGTCTATAAAAATAACATCGAATTTCTTGCCCTCTTGGCATAATAACCTTATGCTCGCATAGGCATCTTTAGTGATTATTCTTATACTTACCGTTAGGCTCTCGGGGGATAGTTTTGTTATATTATCATATATTACATCTGTGCACATTTTGGAGTTATCCACAAAAACAATCTCTTTAGCAGACCTGCTTAATGCCTCTATTCCTAAAGCCCCGCTTCCTGCAAAAAGATCTAGCGTATGCGCTCCATTAATCCGCGTATTTAGGACATTGAACAGGGATTCTTTTACATTATCCCTTGTAGGCCTTATGCCTTTGGGCATCGATATCTGTCTGCCCTTATATATTCCCGCGATTACTCTCATATCAACCTGTTAGGCTTAGGTGGAATCTGTCTTTAAAGTTTTCCATAAGCTGATTTTTTAATTTTTCATACCGCAAATCATTTAAAGCAGGGTCTTCCGCTATAAGATCGAATGCCTCTTTGCGGGCCTCCTCTAATATGTCAATGTCAGATATCACATTCCCAAGCGCGAGTATTGGCGCGCCATGTTGTTCTTTGCCAAAAAGTTCACCCGGCCCTCTTATATTAAGGTCTTCCTGCGCGATCTCAAAGCCATCCTCAATCCTTGATATTGCTTCAAGCCTCTGCCGGGCATCTTCTGTATTCGCGTCTGAGACAAGTATGCAGGAAGAAGCATCTTTACCTCTTCCTATCCTTCCTCTCAGCTGATGCAGCTGGCTTAAGCCAAAACGGTGGGCGTTTTCTATGACCATAACCGAGGCATTTGGTACATTTATGCCTACTTCAATGATTGTGGTCGCTATGAGAAGGTCTATTTTTTTATTTTTAAAATCAGACATTATATTCTTCTTCCTCCCTTCATCAAGTCTGCCATGTATAAGCCCTAATCTAAAATCTTTAAATACTGTACTGCTTAATCTCTCATACATGCAAACAGCCCCTTCAGACTTAAGAGACGCTGATTCATCTATCACAGGGTACACTATATATGCCTGCCTGCCGATTGCGAGATGCTCTTTTACGAAATCATAGACTTTATCTATCTGAGAATTATCCACCCACATTGTCTTTACATCCCTTTTACCCTGAGGCAGTTCATCTATTACGGATATATCCATGTCGCCATAAAGAGTCATAGCCATTGTCCTTGGAATAGGGGTTGCTGTCATTACAAGCATATCGGGATTTTTATTTTTCGTCTTTAATGCCGCTCTTTGTTCAACGCCGAATTTATGCTGTTCATCAACAACAACCACACCCAAATCCTTGAACGTTACCCCCTTTTGTATAAGGGCATGCGTGCCAATAATTATATCGGCTTCACCTGTCCTTATATGCTCTAAGACATTATCCCTTTCCTGTTTTTTCATGTCATTAATGAGCAGAACCACGCGTATCCCGAGTGAGGCAAACATCCTGCTTAATGTTATATAATGCTGGCTTGCCAATATCTCGGTGGGAACCATAATAGAGCCCTGATGTCCGCTTACGCATGCAAGAAAAAGGGCATAAGCGGAAACAACGGTTTTACCTGAGCCGACTTCACCCTGAACCAGGCGATGCATAGGCTTAGGGCTCTGCATATCCCTTTTTATATCTTCCATCACCCGCTTCTGGGCCTTTGTAACCTCGAAAGCAAGAAGGTTAAAAAATTCCTTTTCTTTTGATGGGTCTATCTCATGCAATACAGCCGAAGGCGCGCTTTTAATCTTTTGTCTTCTTAGCGCAAGGGCTAGCTGCAGAATGAAAAATTCATCAAATACAACCCTTCTTCTTGCTGCCTGCCTTTGGCCTTCATCCGTAGGAAAATGTATGTTGTTTATTGCCGATTTTATATCAAGCAGTTTATGCCGCGCACGCATACCGGCAGGGAGCATATCATCCATCTGCGAAGAATATTGCTCAATGCTGTTTTTGATTATTCTCCTTAATGCCCTTTGATTCACCCCTGAGGCTAAAGGGTATATCGGCACAATGCGGCCTGTATGTATAGGCTCTTCCTGGGCCTGTGAATCCCTTATTATCTCATATTCAGGGTGTATGACCTGAAGTTTCGTTGTTTTCCGCACGCGCCCATAAAGTATAATAGTATCGTTGGGCTGAAAATATTGTTTCATATAGGGCTGGCGAAACCACAGGCAGTATAGATTCGCGGTGCCATCTGAAACAACGAGCTGAAAAATAGTAATGCCTTTCTTTGTTCTGAAGACACTTGAAGACATAACCCTTGCTCTAACTGTTTGGGCAGTATCGGGTATAAGCTCTGAAATCGGCCGTATATTACTCCTGTCTTCATATCTTCTTGGAAAATATAAAAGCGCGTCCTTTGCGGTGTTTATACCTATGCGCTTTAAGAGTTTGAGCCTGTCAGGGCCGACTCCCTTTATATAGCGCGCTGATATATTAGCTAAGTCTGTATGCATGGGTTTTTAATATTTCAATAATGTGTAAGGTCACCACATAAAAAACTTGCTATTCAAGTTAATCGTCTATCTTTTTTAACCAACAGCGAATCAGGATAAATTCGCTTGCCTTAGTATGAACAGTATGATATTATATCACAAAATTACAATAATTCTCAAGGAGGTAGATTCAAGATGGCAAAAGTATGTTCAATATGCGGCAAAGGGCCAAGTACCGGAAGAACAATAACGCGCCGCGGTATGGCAAAAAGAAAAGGCGGAATAGGGCGTAAGATAGTAAGAACCAACAAACGTCGCTTTCTACCTAATCTACAAAGAGTAAAAGCTGTTGTAGGAAAAACCAGAAAAACTATAGTTGTATGCGTAGCATGCCTAAGGTCCGGCAAGGTAAAAAAAGCTGTTTAATCCGCGTTCTTCGCGCTCTCCGCGATAAGCTGTAAAAAGTTTTTTACCTCGTTTGTGGAATTGACATAATATTGCGCAAGCGAGGTTTTCCGTTCTCCCCTGACAAATACTGTAATGCCTTTTCCCTTTAACACCTTGAATGCGGTCTCATCTGTCCTGTCATCGCCAATATATATGGGCAATATTTTTTCGCCCTTTGCGCTAAATCGCCTTAACATATACAGACAATACATACCCTTATCCCATTTTATATTGGGTTCTAATTCAAGCACTTTTTTGTTTTTCATAACAATCATTTCGCCTGAAACTACATAAGACTTTGAAACCCGGTAAAATATTCTCTTTAGTTCTTTTAAATGCCTTTTTTTAACCCTCCGGTAGTGAAGTGATAAAATAATACCCTTATCCTCAATATCAAGAGTTTTAAGAGGCATAATATTCATTAAGTCTTTTATTAATACCCTCTTTGCCTGTTTTATAAATACCTTGAGTTTTTTTAATACCGCAACAGGCCCGACAGAACCCGAACCTTCTATCTCAAGGCCATGACAGCCGGCATAGTATATGCCTTTTATGCCAACAAGTTTTTTTACATGGCTTAAAACGCGCCCGCTTACAACAAAAACCGATATGCGCCTATTTTTTATTAGACGCCTTAACGCCCGGCGCGTATTATACGGCATAAGGGCCAGTTCAGGCCGCTTAGAGATAGGCGCCAGGGTCCCATCATAGTCTAAAAAAATCAATAGCTTGTCTGCTTTTGAAATTCGGGAAATTATGTCTTTATGATTTAGGGATAAAGATTTCAATTTATCTTACTTGGCTTTAGGTTGGACGATCGGGGGATTGCTTTGTATTTTACCGAATTCAGATACAATATCTCCTGCCCATTTGTATATATTTTTTTCTGCCACTGTTTCGCGAAGTGCCAGCATCCTGCGCTTTCTTTCATCGGCAGGCATCTCCAGGGCATATTTGATATTTTCCGCAAAGGCATCTATATCAAAAGGGTTAAATGATATAGCGTCGGCTAATTCTCTTATAGCACCGGTAAACTGGCTTAGGAGAAGTACCCCATCCCCATCTATCCTAGATGATATATATTCCTTTGCGACGATATTCATGCCATCATGCAGAGAACTTACAACACATACGTTTGCAAGTTTATAAAACGCTATTATCTCGTCAAAAACAAGGTGGCGCCTTACCATGATGACAGGGGCCCAATCTTCAGTCGCGTGTTTCCAATTAACATGTTCTACAATAGCATTTATCTGGTCGTTTAAATCTTTGTATGCCTGAAGGTGTATCCTGCTTAAATCGCCCACCTGTATAAAGGCGAATCTACCCTTATACGAAGGGTATTTATCAAGAAATCTGTCTACTGCCTTAATGCGCTCGATAATGCCTTTTGTGTAATCTATACGGTCTAAGCCGAACATTATATACTCTATGCCGCCCAAATTGTATTCTTCTATAAGCGGTTTAGTGTGTTTCTTTATATCGGAGGTTTCGGATTTTTTAGATATCGCGTTAAAATCAACGCTTATAGGAAATGCCCTTACAAGGGTCTCGTGGCCGTTATGAATAATAGAATAGCGTTCACGGTCTATCCTTGCCTCAAGCGTCTTATCGACGGTATCAAAAAAGTTTTCACAATGGTATCGTATGTGAAATCCTAAAAGATCATTTGCGAGAAGGCCTTCTAATATATCCCTCTGCTTGGGGCATATCCGGAATACCTCTGAATTAGGCCACGGTATATGCCAAAAATGCGATACTGCAAGATCGGGCTTTTTTTTCTTAAGCATCTGAGGAAGAAGCGTAAGATGGTAATCCTGCACCCAGACAAGGGCCTTTTTATCACCAACTTCTTCCAGCACCGCGTCAGCAAATTTCTTATTTACATTAAAATATACCTGCCATTCATCTTCATCAAACTCGGGCCTTGTATACGCGATATGGCACAGGGGCCACAGGCCTTTATTGGAAAACCCATAATAGTAACCGACCTCTTCTTCCTTGCTTAGCCATATTCTTCTTAATGTATATGAAGGGTTATCGGGCGGAACCATAATACGATTTTTCTCATCTACTGTCTTCTTATCCCCTGTTCCTGAACCATAGGCAACCCATGTGCCTCCACATGCCTTCATGACAGGATCAAGCGCTGTAACAGCCCCTCCTGTAGGCCGGCTGCAATCAACCTTGCCATCACGCAATCTGTGCACATAGGGCTCACGGTTAGAGACAATGACCAGCATCCTGTCTCCAAGAGTCTGTTTTACCGCGTCTTGCAGATTTTTCTTTGTATATGCCATGGTTTTCCCTCTTATTAAAGATTCCCTGAGGGTACAGTAATCCCTGCCTGCCGGCAGGCAGGCCTGCCTGCCGGCAGGCAGGCCGTTTCAAGTCTGGGACAGTTACCCGATTGAAAATCAGAACGTCTGTAGGTAGTGCAGACATGCAGGTCTTTTAATTGTAGTTTTATGGAAGAAATACCTTTATATGTATCTAATTCGCACGAATAGGCAATGTCTATCTTCTGATTTAAAGGGTCACTTGGCATGAGGTCTGCCATGTTAAATCCTATTGCCTCTGCCGTTACCTTTCCATCAGTAACCCACATTTTTACTGTTGAGCGCCTTAACACCTGCGGAATATTGCGAATTTTTAAATTGCGTGAAACAAACAAAGGCCTTGGATTGCCACTACCGAAAGGGCTTAATCCTTCAAGTTCCTTAAGAAGCTTATGGCTTAAGGCTGATATAGGTATCTCGGCATCTATGTTTACGCATGGAATAAGATCCTGAGGCAGTATTCTCTTGTTAGCTATATCATTTATCGTCTGCCTAAAATCATCAAGCCTGCTTTTTTCTATTGTAAGCCCCGCGGCATAACTGTGGCCCCCGTAATTCTTCAGATGCTGTGAACAACCACTTAAGGCATCGAAGAGATTGAAATTCCTGATAGAGCGGCATGAACCCCTTCCTTCGTTACCATCAATAGATATAATAACTGTCGGCCTGTAAAATCTATCCACCAGGCGCGAGGCAACTATACCGATTACACCCTTATGCCATGATTCATCCTCAAGCACAATAACCCTATGGTGTTTGAAATCTATATCCCTCTCCACCTTTGCCATTGCCTGCTTTAAAACAAGCTCCTCCATTTTCTGACGGTTTTTGTTCTCAGCGCAAAGTTTTTTTGCCAGCTCTTCTGCCTTATTCTTATCATCTGTAAGCAGAAGATCCAGCGAGGTCTGGGGGCTTCCAAGCCTTCCTGTAGCATTTATACGAGGGCCTAATATATAACCGACATAATAAGATGTAATATTCTTATCCTTTAGGCTGGCCTGTTCTATAAGGGCCTTTAAACCCTGTTTTTTTGTATGGGTAAGCTCGTTTAAACCGTTTTTGACTAATATCCTGTTTTCACCTATAAGAGGCACAACATCAGCTATTGTCCCCAGGCACACAAGATCAAGCTGTTGGTACAGCCAATCATCATCCTTGCCTAACAGCCCTGCCGCAAGCTTAAAGGCAATCCCAACGCCTGCCAAGTTTTTATCAGGATACGGGCACCCTTTTTGTAATGGGTTTAATATCATATCCGCGTCAGGAAGTTTTTCATCAGGGGTATGATGGTCTGTTATTATAGTATCGATACCTAATTCTCTCAAGCTCTTTATCTCTGGTATGGCAGTTATACCGCAATCAACGGTAATAAGAAGTTCTATGCCTTTTTTATGGATTAGGCTAACTGCCTTCTCATTTAAACCATAGCCATCATCTAATCGGTTAGGTATATGAGAAGCTACGTCAGCCCTCAGCCGCTTAAGGGTAAGGGTTAACAGAGCTGCTGCTGAAATCCCGTCAACATCATAGTCACCATACACTAGGATCTTTTCTTTTTTCTGTATAGCCTGTTTTATTCTTGAAACAGCATCTTTCATGCCTTTCATAAGCATGGGGTCATGCAGGTTTAGTAGGCTGGGATTTAAGAAAAAATCAGCTTCTTGAGGCGTTCTTATAGAACGATTAATAAAAATCTGTGCCATGACAGGCGAAATTGACAGCTCTTCTGTTAAAAGTCGTTGAACGAGCAAATCCTGCTGTCTTATATTCCACTTCTTTCTCACAACTTCACCTATCCCCGCCTGCCTGCCTATTGGCAGGCCTGCCTGCCGGTAGGCAGGTGCTATAAAACGGCTCAATGTGTATAGCTATATCTGTAATATATTTTAAATTTGCTTTTATAATCTCTTCAATCTTATGATTTAACTGGTGAGCTTTGCCTATCGGCATACCAGGTTCTACCATAATATGAAGGTCGATATGTATATCATCCATCCGGCCCCTTGTTCTTATCTTATGGCAGCCCTTAACCCCTTCAACGCTTAGAATAAGTTTTTTTATAAGGCCATCATCCATAACAGCTTTATCACAAAGAACATTCGATGATTCTTTCAATATTTCTATTCCGCTGCGTGCGATAAAAAATGCTATGAGTATTGAAACAATAGAATCCATAACCGGCAAACCCGCTCTTATGGCAATCATGGTGCATATGACCGATAGAGATACCAGTATATCGCTTCTTGTATGCTGCGCGTCTGCCGCTAATATATCGCTTGACAGCACCCGCGCCTGTTTTCTCTCATATAGATAAACGCCTGTATTTACAGTCATAGTAAAAAACATAACGACAAAACCCATAATAGTAATGTCAGGGACAACAGGATTAAAAAATCTTATAAACCCGCTTCTTATAATATTAAAAGATATTATAAAAAGAATAACCGCTATTATTATAGCTGCGAAAGTTTCATACTTCTTGTGGCCATAGGGGTGGTCTTTATCTTGCGGCCGCGAGGCAACCCATACGCCGATCAGGCCTATTAGATTTGAGGTGCCGTCCGCAAAAGAATGAAAACCGTCGGCGCTCATCGCCGTTGATTTTATGATGAAACCATATAATATTTTGGCAAAAGCGACAAACCAGTTTAGAAATAATATGACTAAGAGAATATTGCGTATTCTTATAAAACGTGTATGCATAATACGTAATCCGTAAATCATAATCAGCAAATAATTTTAAATTACTGATTACGGGTTACCGGTTATAAAATTACCTTCTCCTCTGCCAAAACAGTATCATCGGGCTTGCTATAAATATGGTTGAATATATACCCGATATAAAACCAACTATAAGGCAAAATGCAAAATTATTAAGCACAACGCCACCCCATAAAAACAAGGCGACTGCTGTAAAAAGGGTTGTAAGCGTTGTAAAGACTGTCCTGCCTAAGGTCTGATTTATACTTAAGTTGACAAGCTCTGAGAATTTTAATTTTCGCAGCAACCTTATGTTTTCCCTCACCCTGTCAAATATAACAACTGTATCGTTAATAGAATAACCAGCGACTGTCAGGATGGCCGCAACCACAGTAAGGTCAAACTCCCTTCCAGTAATAGCCATAGCGCCTATTACAATAACAACATCATGAAAAAGCGCTGTTACACCCGCTAATCCATATTCCCAGTGCTTGAATCTCAGGCCTACGTATATCAATATGCCTAAAAGCCCAAATATCAGGGCCTTTAGGGCGTTTTTCCTTAAAAGCCTGCCAACAGAAGGACCCACCTTTTCTATGCGCATAAACTCAAATTTGTTATCCTTTATCGAATCTTTTAAGGAATCTGTTATCGCAATATCAGTATCCCCTGTGGTACGGATAAGAACCTCATGCCCCCCTGCAAGGCCCTGTATGGAAACACCTCCTATCCCTGCTTTAGAAACTACGCCTCTTACATGGCCTATATCAATCGGATTTTCAAACTTTAACTGTTGAAGGGTTCCGCCCGTAAAATCCACTCCGAAATTTCTGTCACCTCTTACCGCGAACGCGCTTATGCCCAATAAAATTAAGACTATTGATACGCCATAGCATATCTTCCTTTTTGCGACAAAGTTTATCCTGGTATCATGGATCCAGTTCATCATGTGGATTGTTTTAAACTTAGAAGAAAGGGACAGTATCTGAAATATGACACGCGTTACAACAAGCGCTGTAAATAAGCTGGCAAATATGCCTATCGTCAGGGTCATTGCAAATCCTCTGATAGGGCCTGTCCCGAACTGAAACAAAAGTACCGCGGCTATAAGGGTTGTAAGATTTGAGTCTATGATGGCGCTAAATGCCTTACCATATCCGGTTGATATAGCGCTTCTTACGGTCTTGCCTGCCTTGAGCTCTTCTTTTATTCTCTCATATATAAGGATATTGGCATCAACAGCCATGCCTAATGTAAGTATAAGGCCTGCTATACCGGGAAGGGTAAGCGTAAAATGAAAATAACCCATAACACCAAGTATGATCAGGAAATTTAAAAAAAGTGCTATTACTCCTATAAAACCTGCCAGCATATAATAAAAGATCATAAAAATACATACCAAAGACGCGCCTATTATTATTGCCTTTATGCCTGATTGTATTGAATCCCGGCCAAGCAGAGGGCCAACAGTTCTTTCCTCCTCTATAATAACAGGCGCAGGTAAGGCACCTGCACGAAGCACTATGGCAAGGTCATTGGCCTCTTCAGGGGTAAATCTTCCCTGTATAATGCCCTCACCACTTGGTATCCTTTCTTTTATGACAGGGGCTGATTTTATATTACCATCAAGTACAATAGCAAGCCTTTTGCCTACATTATCACCCGTTACACTCGCGAATTTTTTGGCGCCATCCCTGGTGAAGGCAATAGAGACAATCGGCTGGTTGAACGCGGACTGGTCAAAGTTTACAATAGCGTTTGTAAGGTCTGCTCCTATAACCTCGGCATGTTTTTCAACAAGCACATTTTCTTTATCTTCTGTCAAGAGAAGATCATAACCATCTGGTATATCTCCATCCAAGGCAGCCTTTATCTTTTCAGTATCAGATGATACAAGGCGGAACTCTAAAAGAGCAGTCCTTCCTATAAGCTCCAACGCCCTTTCTCTGTCAGTTACGCCGGGAAGCTGTATTACTATTTCATCTTTCCCCTGCCTTTGTATAGACACCTCTTTTACGCCAAACTGGTCTATTCTGTTTCTTATAATCTCCAGTGCTATTTCAGGGGCACCCTCAGCCTCTTTCGGGGAGAGTTTCGAAGTATCAACCTTAAGGACAAGATGCATACCGCCTTGTAGATCAAGGCCCAGATTTATCCTGCCCTCCCGTACTATGTTACCCGCTTTATCTTTCACGTTTAATGGCGGCCATAGGCTCCATATGGACAGGCCTATAACTACGATAATCAACAATACCTTCCATCTTAAGTTCTTTTGCATACTAAATCACTCCTGTTTGGTTTGTATACAGACTATTATTCCACAGTCGTCAATCCTGCCTTCTTCTTTACGACTGATATTGCTGATTTCGATACCTCAATCTTTACATTATCATCCACCCTCAGGGAATAGGTCTTGTCTTTTATATTTACTATGGTACCGTGAATACCGCCCGATGTAACAACCTCATCATTCTTTTTAATCTCCGTAAGCATCTGCTTATGCTCTTTCTGCTTTTTCTGCTGGGGCCTTATAAGCAGAAAATAGAACACAACAAACATTAATATAAGCGGCATTAGGCTTACTAAGGGGTGCGGTGCTTCGGCGCCCTGAGCTTGTTGTGTTTGTCCCATTGCGTATGCTACTGATAGAAACATGTTATAACTCCTTCCTGAGTTAGTTCTAGCATCTAGATTCTAGATGCTATGTTATAGGCTGCAAAAAATTCTTTCTTAAATTCCAATAATCTGCCATCAGCTATTGATTGACGGATTTCGGACATTAGTTTAGCATAAAATGTCACATTATGCAATGACAATAGTCTTAATCCAAGTATTTCATTTATATTAAATAAATGATGTATATATGAGCGGGTATAATTAAGGCAGCAGGGGCATGTACACTCTTTATCAACAGGGGTGTAATCCATTTTATACCTGGCATTTTTTATACGCATCTTGCCGCAAGAGGTAAAGGCAAGGCCGTTTCTGGCATTTCTGGTTGGTACGACACAATCAAATATGTCTATTCCTCTTTGGACTGATTCAAAGATATCCTCTACAGTGCCTACCCCCATGAGGTAATGCGTGCTTTCATCAGGTATAAGCCCAATAGTGATATCAAGAATTTCATACATAAGCTCTCGCGGCTCTCCGACACTTAAACCGCCTATCGCATATCCGTCAAAACCAATATCCGTAATCTGGCCTGCTGATTGTCTGCGCAGGTCAGGGTATGTGCCACCCTGTATGATACCGAATAGTTGACAACCTGCGATGTTTGTTTCTGAGAGAAATCTCTCTTTGCCCCTTTTTGCCCAATCAGTAGTAAGTTTAATAGATTTTTCAACATAATCACGCTGGCAGGGATAATGCACACATTCATCAAGTACCATCATAATGTCACTGCCAAGAAGCATCTGGAATTCAACTATGGATTCCGGAGTGACAAAATATTTTGCGCCATCTATATGTGATTGAAATTCAACGCCACCTGCTTTTATCTTACGTAATTGTGCAAGTGAAAATATCTGAAAACCTCCGCTGTCAGTAAGAATCGGGCCCTTCCAGTTTATGAAATTATGAAGCCCCTTTGCCTGTTTGATCGTATCAGGCCCGGGCCTTAATAAAAGATGGTATGCGTTTGAGAGCAATATCTGTGTACCTGATTCTTTTACCTCATCAGGCGTAAGCGTTTTTACCGCGCCTATTGTCCCTACAGGCATAAAATTGGGCGTTTCCACTTCTCCGTGGGCAGTAGCGAGCTTTCCCAGCCGCGCGCTGGTGTTCTTATCCTTTTTAATTAATGTAAACACTTATACTCATCCTGTCATTCTTAATAGGTAAAGGTAGAGGCAAAGGTGGAGGCAAAGGTGGAGGCAAAGGTGGAGGTAAAGGTGAAGGTAAAGGAAAGGCAAAATATGCTTTCTTTACCTATACCTATACCTTTACCTTTTTATCTCACACTATAAGCATCGCGTCTCCATAGCTGAAGAAACGGTACCTCTGCCTGATAGCCTCCTGATATGCTTTCATTATATTTTCTCTTCCCGCAAACGCGGATACCAGCATCATAAGGGTTGTCTTTGGAAGATGAAAATTAGTCAAAAGCCCATCTATAATCTTAAAATTAAAACCCGGATAGATGAAAAGGTCTGTCGATGACTCTGTATCGCGCTTAATCGCGGCGGATTCCAGGGCCCTGCAGACAGTAGTTCCTACTGCTATTATCTTTTTACCGTTTGCCTTAGCATTGCTTACCAGGCCCGCGGCTTTATCTGTGATCTCATAATATTCTTTATGCATACTGTGTTTGACGATATCCGCCTCCACTACCGGCTTAAAAGTTCCATAGCCTACATGTAAAGTCAGATAAGCCATATTGATATTTTTTTCTTTAATACGGTTTATAAGGCTTTCTGTGAAATG
>Ga0268281_1000792_pt1 | contig 21301 bp, 26 predicted proteins | sample saktaG_10_FD_190134 | JGI IMG/M metagenome (GOLD analysis project Ga0268281, IMG submission 190134) | Saline water microbial communities from Sakinaw Lake, British Columbia, Canada - sak_2011_5_24_50m | ecosystem: Environmental > Aquatic > Non-marine Saline and Alkaline > Saline ...
GCATTATCAAGAATTATTTTTTCAAGAAGCTCCAGAAATTTATGAGGTAGATTTTGACAAATTTTACAAAGAAGATGTGATTGAAAAAGCAATTAAATTTTATGAACAAATAGGGTTTGATGTTAAGAACATTTTAGAAAAGAGTGATTTATATGAAAAACAAGGGAAATATCAACATGCGTGTTGCATTGATATTGACGGAGGAAATGATGTTCGTATTATTCAGAACACAAAGAATAATGAAAAATGGATGGAAACAACATTACATGAACTTGGACATGGAATTTATGAAAAAAATTTCAATTCTGATTTACCTTTTTTATTAAGAGACTCTGCACATACTTTTGTTACAGAAGCTATTGCCTTGTTATTTGGAAGAAACTCTAAAAATTCTAATTTTATTAAAAAGACTTGTGATATAAAAGAAGAAGAGATTGAAAAAGTCGCTGAATTAGGAAGAAAGCAACTTAGAATAAGAGAACTTGTTTTTTCAAGATGGTGCCAAGTAATGTATAATTTTGAAAAAGAACTTTATAAAAATCCTGAACAAGGCCTAAACAAACTTTGGTGGGAACTTGTTAAAAAATATCAAATGATTAATTTTTATAGAGATAAACCTGACTGGGCTTCCAAAATTCACCTTGTTGATGCACCTGTTTATTATCATAATTATATGCTTGGAGAACTTCTTGCTTCTCAATTACAAAGTTATATTATGAAAAATATTTTAAAACAAGAAAATGTAAAAACTCCAGATTATAAAGGAGAAGAGATTGGAAATTTCTTAAAAAAAGAAATATTTTCACAAGGAAAAAAATATAGGTGGGACGAATTAATTGAAAAAGCTATTAAAGAAAAGTTAACAACAGATTCTTTTGTGGGGGAATTTTGTTAGGTGGGAATTGAAGAAGAGTATTTATTTTTGCTTTAACAAACCTTCTAATTCTCTTGCTAACTTTTTATTTTCTCTTGTTAAATCCCTCTTAACCATATTTATTTGACTTTGGTTTCCTTCTATTTTATGCCTTAACTCCATTTCTCTTTTAGATAAATTTTTCTCTTCCCCTACCCTTACTTCTTCTATTTTGTCTGAAATATTTTTTCCCAAGAAAGGTTTGAAATCAAGATTGTATAAAGGGCAACGCCTCATCCTTTCTTGATAAAAATTTTCTACCTTAGAATTTTCTGGATTAATATTATAACCAACACAGGCATACTTTGTTAAATTACACATTTCCCTTTCCCATCCAATTGTTCCGCGGATATGTTGGCACATCCCTTCTTTTTCTTCATACTTTATTATTTTTGTCATAATAAAATAATAACTAATAGTTTTATAAAGATTTATCCTCTCAATTAGGAGGATTTAAATAGTTTTAATTATTTTAACTCTTATGGATTTAGAAATATTTAGAGATTTGGGATTAACAGACGCAGAAATAAAAGTTTATATCTCTCTCTTAGAATTAGGAGAATCAAATGTTGGAAACTTATTAATTAAATTGAAACTTCAAAGTTCTGTTATTCATAGAGCGTTAAATTCTTTAATTGAAAAGGGACTTATCTCTTTTATCTCAGAAAGAAAAAGGCGTTTGTATTCTGCTATAAATCCAGAAAATTTTTTTGATTTTATTGAAGAAAAAAAAGAAAGATTCAAAAAAATTCTCCCAGAACTAAAACAAAAACAAAATAAAATAAAATCCAAGAAGAATGCTTTTGTATTTAAGGGAATTAAAGGACTTAAAGAAGTTTATAATCTTCTGATAAATCTAAAGGAAAAAGAATATTTAACTTATGGAGGGGGTGATCCCTGTGTAAAAAAAATGGGGGAAACTTGGTGGTTAAATTTACACCGAAAAAGAGTTTTTAATAAGTTAAAATCAAGACAAATTTTTGATAAATCTGTTAAAGAAATTGGTGGGGAAATTGAAAAACTAAAATTAACAAGAATAAAATACCTCCCTGAAGAATTTTCTCAATTTCAAGAAACAGTTATCATTGGATACCATGTTGCAATAAATGTTTTTGGAGAAGAACCTTATTCATTGCTTATCCAAGATAAAAATGTTGCTGAGGGTTACAAAAAACAATTTGAACTTTTATGGAAAAAAGCAGATTAATACTACATACTAAACGAAAAAATTCATTCTTCTTTCCGACTAACACCACTTTCTTTTTTGAACTTTATCACATTATCTACAAAACCTTCAATCTTTTGTTCATGACTTACTAAAATTAATTGAGCAACATTAAGTTGTTGTAAAACATCACGCATTTTATCAAGCTGTTGTTCTGAAAAACCATCTGTTGGCTCGTCAAGAATTACAAGGTCTCTTGTTTTTATTTTACTCAAAAGAGAATTAATAACTTGGTTCAAAGAAAGCCGATAAGCTAAAGCAACTGCTGTTCTTTCTCCTCCAGAAAGATAATTATAATCAATTTCATAATCTTGTTGTTCAATTATTGGCGTGAAATCATCGTCGAGCCGAACTTCAATAGAATCTGAAACAAGCATTGAAAACCATTCTGCAAAAAGTTGGGAAAATTCTGATTTAAGTTTTGTCATAACATTTTTTTCAATAAAAGAAACAACAGGAATAAATTTCTTAGAAAGCCAATCTTCTAACTTTGTAAGGTAATCTGATTGTTTTTTTATTTCTTTAAGTTGTTTTATTTTTCTTTTTAATCCTTCAATTTGTTGAGAGAAAAAATCTATTTCTTTTTTTAATTCAGCAACTTTTATATCGGCAAATCTTTCTTCACTAAATGCTTCTTCAAGTTTTTGCTGTTTTTCCTTGAAAACGTTATCAAATCTTGATAATTCAAAAACAGAATTTTTCAAGGCGTGATTATGTTTCTCCAAAAGTTCTATATCTTTTTCAATCATTAAATTTAATTTTTTGCTTTCTTCTAATTGATTTTGTTTTTCTTCAATACCTTGATATTTTATTTTTGAAATTTTTAAATTTGTAAGTTCTTTTTCTTTTGAATAAATCCAAACATCTTTTTTTTCAATAAAACTTTCAATTTCCTGTTTTTCTTTTTTCAACATTTCTAACTTTTTGTTGTTTAGCACAATATCTGACCTTGCCTGATTCAAAACATTTGTTCTATAAAGTGCATCAACATTTTGCAAACAAGTTGGGCAAACTTCTAAATTAGAAATTTTTTGTTCAAGCTTTTGGCTTTCTTCATTTTTGTTTTTGAGAGAATTTATTTTTGAACTTATTTCAAATTTCTCTCCAATAAACTTTTCTTTTTCTTTTTTGTCAGAATCTATTACCCTTTCAAGTTGTAAAATTTTTGATCCATCAATTTTTAAATATTCTAATTCTTTTATTTGATTTTCAAGATAAATTATTTTTTTCTTATTCTCTAAACTCAAATCATTTTTATTTGATATGATTATTTTTGTTTTTTCCACTTCTTGCAAAAGCCTATTTTTCTCTTCTATTTTTTTAGAAATTTCTAATTTCTCTTCTTCTATTTTTTTTCTAATTTCTTTTTTTGAAAAAAGTTCTCTTTCAACAGAATCTAAATTATAATATTTTGATTCTAAATCATTTTCTTTTTCTATCAAATCTAATTTGTCCTGTTCAAGATTTTCCGTAAGTGCTTGTTTTATTCTTTTTTCTTCTCTTAGTTTTATTGTTACTATTGAAATATTTTCTATTACTTTTTTGTATTTATCAATCCCAAAAACATAACGCAAAGTGTCTAAACGAGTGTTTGCATCTTGAAGAATAATTTGTTTCATTTCTTCTTGAGGTGTATAAACAGTAAATTTGTAAAGAATGTTCTGCTTTTTTGAAAATTCTTTAGGGTAACTCAAAATTTCTAACACTTTATTTTTTAATTCTGTAACTGAAATTTCTTTTTTTTCTCCATCAATAGTTATTGCACAATAATCTTGAGAAACTGTTTTTGCTTTTTTTAAAGTTCGTTCTAATAAAACAGATTGCCCTCCAACTTCAAATTCAAGTTGCACTTTTGCTTGGCTTTCTCCGTTTCTTAACAATGCAGAACCTCTTTGTCCTGGTTGCAATCCAAACAAAGCAAACTCTATTCCTAATAAAATTGAGGTTTTCCCAGAACCAATATCCCCTGATAATAATGTAGAACCTACTGGAAATTCTACTTCTTGATATTTATAGCTTCTGATATTTTCTAATATTATTTTTTTTAGTATCATATTAAAACTCCAATATTTTTTTCGAAACTTCAAGCAATTTATTTGTGAATGCTTCTGTGGTTTCCCCTTCTTGTTTTTCAATTGCAAATGAATTAATTAATTGGGGAATCATTTTATTAAAATCAGAAGGGTTTTTTTCAGAGTAAATCTTTATTGTTTCTTCTTCAATATTTTCCGTGTTTTCAATTTCAATTTCTAATTCAAGCTCTTTTGATTTTAAATCATGCGTATTTCTTAATAAAAAATATGCTTTTTTTTGTTTTACAAAATCCTCAATTTGTTGGAACTTTATATCTGAATTTTTTCCTTCTTGTAATTCTCCTGTTAACCTTAACAAAACAATTTTATCTTCTAAATCTTTTTCACTTAATTTGTAAATTATTTGGCTTGTTGCGTTCAAAGCATTTTTAATTTCAATTTCAAATGCAAGAACATCTTTAATTTTTAATTCTATTTTTTGAAGGGGTGTTGATGATTCTGTATCTACAATGTAAAAACTTCCGTGTTTTAGGTCTTCCAATTCTTGGAAATTATTTGGAAATGTTGGTCCTGGGTAAACAAAGTTTTCATATTGGAAGTCAATATGCAAATGGCCAAGAGCATAATAATCTGCATGTGGAAGGGTTAGTGTTTCAATTGAATCAATTGGTAAAGTTCCTTTTGCTTTGTCAATTGTTGTGTGCAACATGAAAATTTTAAACATTCCTGGAGCTTGATTTAATTTTATTTTTCTTAAATCAGGAATTTCTAATCCAGACTTTTTTCCAGAATATCCATAAATGGCAACTCCTTGGTAAATTTCTGGGTTCAATAAAATTTCGTTTTCCTTTTCCTCAAAATCCACAACATTTTTGCAAAATCCTGCTCGTTCTAACACATCTAAAAAAGTTTTTCCTGAAACAGAATAATCGTGTGAACCTGCAATAATAAAACAGGGGATTTTTGCTTCTTTTAATTTTCTAAATTCTGAAAAAGTTTCTTTTAAAATTTCTATTCCTGGATAAGCTGAATCAAAAAGGTCTCCTGAAATCAAAACAAATTCTAATCTTGAATTTATACAAACTTCTATTGCTTTTTTAAAAGATTCTAAATTCAAATCCTGCATTGGTTGCTGTTTCCAACCTCCTAAATGAACATCAGCCATGTGTGCAAATCTTACCATTGAAAACAAAAATCGTTTAGGTATTTAAGCATAATTGTGATTAAGTTTAATAGTGAGTATTAATTATATAATGAATACAGCATAGAAATGTTTTTAAAGTGGGGTTTTGTTGGGGGGATATGGAAAAAACAATCAAAAAATCAAGTTTTAAAGAAACAGTAACAATTACAACTATAAACTTAGAAGATGTTGGTCTAAATTTTAATGCCCGAAGAGTTGGTCCTAAAAACTTTGTAGATTTGAGGAATGCTAATTATGGTGAAGGCTTTAGAATGCCTACAATACCAGAAGTAGTTCCATTGATTTATGCTTCTTTGGAAAATCAAAATTATACAACCGCACAAAATGTTGTGAGAACCTTAAAAGACCACAGGATTTCTGGAAATACTGGAATATTATATACTGAAAAAGGGATGTATGCCCAGGATAATCCTAATTTAAGAAATTCAATAGTTTCCATGAATGAAAGAATACTTAAATCAAAATTAGGTCCCACAGAAGAAGCAGGTGTTGTTTTTAGTGATGATAAAAGTGTTAGATTTACTCCTTATGGTTTTAAAATTGAACGATTAGGAAAAGATTTGGGAAAAAATAAAGGAATAATCGCGATTGTGGGGGGACAAGAAAATGCAGAAAAACTTGTAAGAGTTTCTGAACACGATAGATTTGGTCTATATTTTCGGGCTTCAGATTATCATAATTTTTTGGTCCATATGGGTTACTCAACAACTAGAATAGTAATTCTAGATTCCAACCCTCTTAGTAATATGCTTGATGTCAATACGAAGGATTGTGCTAATGGTGTGAACTGCCCCAAGAATTTATACTCTTTTGGTGTTAAAAAAATATAAAAATTTTCAAACTTCCAACACCCAACAATAAACTTCTTCAAAAAATAATTTCTTTTTTCCTAATAATTCTTTTTTCCAAGACATCCATTTAATTCCTTTTGTTAATGAACTTGTGATTAAAAATATTTTTCCATTTTCTTTTAAATAATCTTTTGCTTGTTTCAAAAACTTGTTAATTATTTCAGAACCTTTTTTTCCACCTGTTGTTGCAAGTTGAGAACTTTGTGGTTCGTCTTTATTTTCAGGTAAATAAGGAGGATTAAAAACAATTAAATTATATTTCCCTTTAATACTTTCAAATAAATTCGATTGAATACAATTAAATTTTAATTTTCTGCAATGTTTAACAGCTTTTTTATTTATGTCCACAGAAGAAATATTTTCTTTTTTAATTCCAGATTTTAAAGCGGTTTGTAATTGAATTCCACTTCCACAACCAATTTCCAAAAAATTCATATTTTTATTTTTCTTTAATAAATTTACAATTTGTTTTTTTAAAATCTCTTGCATTAAATATGAATCTTCTGCTGGTTCATAAATCTCAAACATTTTAAGAGAAAAATTCTAAAATTTGATCTTTAAAAATAACAACTGTTATTAAAAGTCCGATTAGTAAAACCAAAAGCCCAACTAAAATAATCACAAAACCTTTTCCTTTCTTTTTTGGAATTGCATAATTTGAAATTTTTTGAACTTGTTGATTTTGTTGAGGGGGGGGAACGCCATAGCTTGAAACTTTTTGAACAGATTGACCTTGCACAAAATTTTGTTGAGTTTGTTGATTTTCTTTTTGAGAAGTGGTTTGAACAACAGGTTGAACTATTCCTTGAGATTGTAAAACTCTTGCAGCTTCTTCTATTTCTTCTTTTGAATAACCAGCATTATAAAAAGAAATCATAGCCTGCTTAAGTGATTCTCCTTTTTGCGTAGCTGATTTTAATCCTGCAAGAATATCTTCTCTTACCATTTTATGATATGCATTTTAAATCTTTAATACTTTACCATTTAAACACAAATGAGAAGTTTCGTGAAAAACATATCCAAATTCTTTTGCAAGTTCAATTGCTGGAGTTTCTTGTTGAAGGGTTCCATGAGAGGGGATAACATGTTTAGGTTTTAAAAGAGCAATAATTTCTCTTAAATCTTCACGACTTCCATGACCATGAACATGAACATCTGTTTGAATTTTAACTCCGATTTTCCTTAATTTTTTATCCATTTTTTCACGAGCTAAAACATTTTCAGAGGCAGGAATAATACTTGAAGAAAAAATCAAATTATCTTCAGGATGGAAATTAAAAGGGGTTTCTCCTTTTACAATTCTATCTAAAATGCTTCCTTTTTCTGCTTGATGACCTGTGCAAACAACAAGATATTTTCCCCTTTCTTTTTCAAGGTTTCGTAAAAAAGAATTTATTTGATTTCTATATTTTATGAGGGTTATATTTTTTGAAAAAGGGCATTTATTTATTTGTAATGCACAATTTACATATTTGTTTAAACTTCTTCCAATAAAAACTATTTTCCTATTTGTTTTTTTTGCAAACTCCACAATATTATTTAGTCTTTCAATATGAGATGAAAAAGTTGTTACAAAAAATGCAGAATTTCTATTTCTTACTTTTGAAAATGCGTCTTCTAATAAATGTCGTGCGATTATTTCGCTTCCTGGTTTTTTTTCTGTTGCAGAATACAAAGCATCAACAACAAGTGCTTTAACTCCTTTACTTCTTAATTCTTTTAATTTTTTATAATTTGGCTTTGCACCTAATGTTGGGTAATTATCAAATTTTAAATCTAAACCATAGAAAAAAATTCCTTCTTTTGTATGAAGTGCAACAAAATCACATTGAAGTGTTGAATGAGTTGTATGAATAAAATCTATTTTATAATTTTCATTTCTTCCTTTTACAAAAATAGTAGAATCTTCTTTAACAATAATTCTTTTATTTCTTAATTTTATTTTTTCATCTTTTAAAATTGCTTCTAAAACAGCCATTGTAAATGGAGTTCCATAAATATTTGCTTGAGGATATCGATTTGCGAGATAAGGCACCCCCCCAACATGGTCTAAATGAGCATGACCTATAAAAATTGCACGAACTTTATCTCTCCATCCAAGAGCATCTAAAACTCGGTCATCTGGAATTGCGTCAAATTTTCTTAATTGTTTTTCAGAATAATCTTGAAAAGATTCGTCCTGTAATTCAATCACACCAGGAATGTTCAACCCAATATCAAATATAAAAACATCTTCTCCAACTTTAACAGCAGTCATATTTCGTCCGACTTCTTCATAACCACCAATAGTGCAAATTTCCATCTTTTATATAAAATAGAAAGATAGTTTTAATAACCTTTCTCTCTTTATGAAGAAATGAAATCTCTTAAGCCATCGATGAGGGAAAAAAAAAGATATCTCTTGGTTAAAGGAGAAAATTTAAAAGAAAATGTTGAGAAAGCAATTCTCGAATATGTTGGAGTTTTAGGTTTTTCAAAAGCAAGTCCAAACTGGATTGAAATTAAAAAAGATTTTGGAATTGTTTCTGTGAATAGAAAAAGTGTTGATTTTGTTAAAGCAAGTTTTGTTATTTTTGAAAAAAAACTTGAAGTTATAAAAGTTAGCGGAACGTTGAAGGGATTGGGGAAGTGAATGTTAAATTTAATACATCATCAAAAAACTTATAAACTGTTCAATCATTGAATTTTTATAGGGAGATATCTTAAACTTAAAATGGATTTACCAACAGATATGCAACACCAAGCAATGGGCTATGACAGGACAGCTACAATGTTTTCTCCAGAAGGAACAATTCTTCAGGTAGAATATGCTGAAAAAACAGTTCGACTTGGAAGTTCAAGCATTGGAATGATTTGTGCAGACGGAGTTTTTATTTTAGCAGACAAAAGAGTAAATGACATTTTAATTGCAAAACATTCTGCAGGAAAAATTTATGAAATTGATGCACATATGGTTGCAAGTTCAGCAGGAATTGTTTCAGATGCACGTGTTTTAATTGAAAGAGCACAGGTTTTGGCACAACAACACAGAGTAACTTATGATTCTCCTATTGAACCTGAACTTATTATAAAAGATATTTCAAATGTCCAGCAACAATTCAGCCAATACGGGGGTGCACGACCTTTTGGAGTTTCAATGATGATTGCAGGAATAAACAATAAAAAACCAGAACTTTATACAAGCGATGTTACTGGAAATTATCTTGCCTACAATGCAAATGCAATTGGGGAATATGATGAGAAAATAAAAACAAAATTAAGAGAATTGTATAAAAAAGATTTAACTTTGAAAAAAGGTGTGAAACTTGCTTTAGAAATTTACAAAGAAGTTCAAGGTGAAAAATTTGATATTAAAAGATTTGAAGTAGACTTTATAAAAAGTGATGAAGGTAAATTAAAAAAAGTTGAAGGTAGAGAAATTTTAGATTTTTAAAATGTGGCCAATAGTATTTTGTAATAATGGAATAACTCTTTCAAGTTTAGAAGAAATCTCAAAACAAATTTCTGAAAAATATGATTCTCTTCCAAAAAATCAAACTTGTCAACACAGCAAATATCCTGACAGAATGTATTGCGAAGAAAAACAAAGAATTCCAATGGTTGCAATTTGTGAAAGTTGTTCTGAATATATTTCAAGAATGAAGGATAAAAATTAAAATGCCAAACACAAAAGTAAATCAAAGATTTTCATTAGCATTCATTGGGGGGAAATTCAAATGAATACAATAGCACGAATTAAGCAAGCAGGAAAACATTTTGAAATTATTGTTGATTTGGACGAGGCCTTGAAATTTAAAAAAGGTGAAACAAATTTTCTCGAAGTTGAAGGAGATAGAATATTTTCAGATTGCAAAAAAGGAGAAGTTGCTTCAAATTCTGATTTAGAAAGTGCTTTTTCTACAATAGACATTCAAAAAATTGGTGAAAAAATTGTGAAAGATGGAGAAGTTTTAGTTACTCAAGAACATCGAGATGAAGAAAAAGAAAAAAAGTTTAAGCAAGTTGTGGACTTTTTAGTTACAAATTCAATGGACCCTCAAACAGGAAATCCTCATACTGCTGAAAGAATTAAAAATGCATTGCAACAAGCACATGTAAATATAAAAAATATTTCTATTGATTCTCAAATAAAAGAAATTGTTGAACAAATTAATTCAATTCTTCCAATCAAAATTAAAATCAAAAAAGTTAAAATAACAATTCCAGCAATTCAAACAGGAAAAGCTTATGGAGTTGTGAGCCAATACAAAGAAACTGAAAACTGGTTGAACGACGGAAGTTTGGAAATGATTGTGAATGTTCCTTCTGGATTAATTATGGATTTTTATGATAGGCTGAATTCTGTTACACATGGAAGTGCTATAACTGAAGATGTTAGGGAAGAATGAGAAAATATTTAATGAGCCAAACAGATTTTGAAATATTTGAAAAAACTTATGGAAATAAAAAAATAAATTCCATTCAATCTAAGGGGGCAGAAGGTTATTATAATCATTATGAAATAGACCAAACAGTTCTTTCTTTTTATTCTATAGGTTCAGAAAGATACTTTGTTTTTATTGGAAGTGGAGATGTTAAAGGAATTGAAAAAATATTAAAAGGAAAATTTAATCTTCAAAAAATTCCAGAATCTCAACAAAAAGGAAAATCTTTTTTGATTTGCCAATTAGACGCAAACATAATTACAAGTAGTATAAAAAGCGAACGTATAGAAAATGTTACCCGAGCTTTTAGAGAAGTTGCGAGAATTTCTGACATGGGTTTAGACTTGTATAAATCAATTGGAGCAAGTTCTCCTGCATAAATTAATCTCAAAATCCTCACATCCGAAAAACTTATAAATGACTTAATTTTTAAGAAAACGTATAGAGTTAAAAAAAGGACAACATATTATCTAACTCTTTTAAATTAAAATGACGAGAAAAATTGTAATACCTGGAGAAGTAATTGAGAAAGGTGAAAACTTTTTGCCAGGTGAAGGAACTGAAAAAAAGGACGACGAAATAATTGCTCTTAGATATGGCTTAGCAGAAGAATCAAATCGATTAGTTAAGGTGATTCCATTGTCAGGAGTTTATCAACCTCGAAGAGGAAATGTTATTATTGGAAAAGTTGAGAATATTACTTTTAATGGTTGGATATTGGATATTGGTGCATCTGAAACAGCGTTCTTATCTTTAATGGAAGTCCCAAGATATGTTAACAAAGGAGAACTTGAAGAAGTTATGGACATCGGAGACATGGCTGTTGCAAAGATTTGGGCAATAAACAAAAGAGGGATTGATTTAAGTATAAAAAGTAGAGGGTTAGGAAAAATAGATGAAGGAATAATTTTAAAAATAAATTCAAACAAAGTTCCAAGAGTTATTGGAAAAGAAGGAAGCATGATAAATTTAATAAAAGAACATACAAATTGCAATGTAACTGTTGGACAGAATGGAATTGTTTGGATTAAAGGCGATAAAATCGAAGACGAACTTTTAGCAAAACAAGCAATACTTTTTGTAACTGAAAAATCTTTTATTGATGGTTTAACAGAAGAAGTAACTAAATGGTTTGAGGGGAAGGGGAAATAGAATGACAAGAAGAAATCTATTTACTTTAGTAGCTGTTTTAGAGGCTTTAGGGGAAGTACAACAGTTAGATAAAACCTTTAAAATAAATGATCTTTCTAATCTTGATAGAAATCAGTCTGCATCCCCACATTATAAATCTAAAATAAGATATCCTCAAAGAATTCATAAAGATGGCCAGCGAACATATGAACTAAAAAGGAGGGAATATAGCAAGAGATAAAATAATAAAGGATTATTCAGAAATGCATAATCCCCTAAAAATAATAATATTCAAGGAATAAAAATGACAACTAAAAAATTTGAACGTTCAGATGGAAGAAAGGTTGATGAAATTAGACCAATGGAAGCAAAAGTAGGAGTTGTTCCAAATGCAGATGGTAGTGCAATGTTTAGATTTGGAGAAACAATTGCAATTGCTGCTGTTTATGGGCCAAAAGAATATCATCCAAGAAATCAAAGAAATCCTGAAAAAGGGACTTTAAGATGCACATATAATATGTTAAGTTTTTCTGTTACAGATAGAATTCGTCCTGGCCCAAGTAGAAGAAGCACTGAAATTAGTAAAATTACTGAATGGGCACTTGAACCAATTATAATGGTTGATAAATATCCGAACACAGTTATTGATGTTCATATAAATATTTTGCAGGCAAATGCTTCAACACGTTGTGCAGGAATAAACGCTGCTGCAATGGCTTTGGCACATGCAGGAATTCCAATGAAAGATTTGGTTTCAAGTATTTCTGTTGGGAAGATGGATAAAACTTTAGTAATTGATTTAAATAAATATGAAGATTCTGATTTTAAAGAAGGAGAAGGTTCAACAGATATACCTTTTACTTTTACAAGCAAAGGAAAAATAACTCATTTACAATTAGATGGAAAAATAACAAAAGAACAATTTAAAGAAGCTATGCAATTAGCAAGAGAAGGTTCTAAAAAAGTTTATGAAGTTCAAAAAAAAGCTTTGAAAGAATCTTTAAAAACAAAATAAAATGGAAACAAGTAAAATAACTGGCGATAGAATAAAAAAATATTTATTAGAAAGTAAAAGATTTGATGGAAGAAAACCAAATGAATTTAGAAATATAGATATTGAAATTGGGGTTTCAAAAAATGCAGAAGGTTCTGCCCGTGTTAGAATTGGTAAAACAGAAGTTATTGCAGGTGTTAAAATGAATGTTAGTGAACCTTATCCTGATTCTCCTGATAAAGGAAATATGATGGTAACAACTGAATTACTTCCATTAAGTTCATCTAGATTTGAAAACGGACCTCCAAAATTCCCTGCAATTGAATTAGCAAGAGTTATAGATAGAGGAATTCGTGAAAGTAAATTTATTCAATTTGAAAAGCTATGTATTGAAAAAGGAAAAAAAGTTTGGACTGTGTTTATTGATATTTATACTATAAATGACGATGGAAATTTATTAGATGCTACAGGAATTGCTGCAGTTGTTGCTTTGAAAAATTCCAAAATTCCAAAATATGATTCAAAAGAAGAAAAAGTTTTATTTGGTGAATTAACAAAAGATAATTTGCCTTTAGAAAAAGAAGTTCCTCTTGCATTAACTTTTTATAAAATTGGAGAAAAATTTGTTGTGGATCCAACACGTGAAGAAGAGGATGTTAGTGAAACGCGAATTACAATTGGAAGTTCAAACGGGATTATTTCTTCTATGCAAAAAGGAAATAGTGAAAGTTTAAGTATCGAAGAAATAGAAAATTCCTTAGAAATGTTGGAAGATGTTTGGAAAGAAGTTTCAACAAAAATACAAAAATTTATATAAAATAATTTTATATTTTAAAAATGGAAGAACAATTTACAAAATACGAAAGAGCACGAATTCTTGGAGCACGTGCACTGCAAATTGCAATGAATGCCCCTCTTTTAATAAAAATTACAGATGAAGATTTAGAAAAAATAAAATATGATGCTTTAAAAATTGCAGAAGTTGAATTAGATTCAGGAATTCTTCCTATTAGTATTAACAAACCATTCCCTGCAAAAAAAGAAGAAAAATTAAAGCGTGCAAAAGAACAGAATGTTAATGATAAACAAATAGAAGAAAAAGAAGCTGTGGAAGAAGAAGAAATTGCAAAAGAAGGTGAGATAATGGCACTTGCAAATCCAGATGATGAAATAGATGAAGAATCTGAAGAAAGTAAAGAAGAGTAAGTGTATTAATTCTAAAAAAGTAACAAGACGAAAAGTTTATAAAGGTGGGGGTTGTTGGGTATGTATGCTTAATAAAAACTCATATACCCCCAAAGAAGTTGAAAGTATGATTGAAAACGCAATTCGTGCTTATGAAAATTATTTAAACAAACTTGGAAAATACGAAGGTGTTCAAGCAGGTGCTATTTACGGTCCTGAAGGAAATGTAAAAGAAGAATTGAACAAAAGCGTAACAGATTGCAAAAGAAAGATTCCAAAAAGTTTAATTGATAAACTAAAAATTAAAAGAGTTAAAAAAGAATAATCCATTTTAACCCAATTATTTTAAACTCTTCTCCCATTATTAAAAACTTCATCAATCCGCGAATTTGTTCGCGACAATTTCTCTCCAAAAACATTTTAAACCTCTTTCACTTTTCTAAATCATGGTTGAAATAAAAGGTATTTCTGCAAAAGCTATTTTAGATTCAAGAAAAGAAAAAACAATTTCTGTTTCAATTAAAACAAATGTTGGCTCATTTTCTGCAAGTGCACCGAACGGAAAATCAATTGGGAAGCATGAAATAAAATCTTATAAAAAAAGTTTAGACGAAGATGTTAGACAATTGAAAAAATTTGATGATTATTTTTTAAAAGAAGAAATTGAAAAGTTCGAAGACTTGCGACGAATAGAGGACATTGTTGACGGGCATATTGGGGCGAACACACTTTTTGCATTTGAATCAGCTATTTTGAAAGCACTTGCAAAAGAACAAAAAAAAGAAATTTGGCAATTAATAAATCCAAAAGCGAGATTGTTTCCGAGATTGGTTGGAAATTGTATTGGTGGAGGAAAACATTCTGCTTCAGCACCACGGGCGTACCCTGAAAAATTTTCTTTGAAAATTTTTACTGAGGGCAACAAAAAACCTGATTTTCAAGAATTTCATTTAATTCCAAATTTTAAATCTGTAAAAAAATCATTTGAAGCAAACCAAGTTGCAAAAAAAGAAATAAAAGAAATTTTAAATATGTTTGATAAAAAATTTAAATCTGAAACAAATGATGAAAATGCTTGGAAAGTTTCTTTAAATGATAAAGAAGTTTTAGATATTTTAAAAAAAGTGCATCTTCCTATTGGGCTTGATGTTGCTGCTTCAAGTTTTTGCAAAAGGAAAAATTACAATTACAAAAATCCTATGTTAAAAAGAACAAAAGAGGAACAATTAGGATATCTTTCAAATTTAATTAAGAATTTTAAAATATTTTATATTGAAGATGGTTTTGATGAAGAAGATTTTGAAAGTTTTGCAAAACTCCTAAAAAAGTTTCCAGAAAGCTTAATTGTTGGTGATGATTTAATTGTAACAAACTACAAACGTCTTCAAAAAGCAATTGAATTTAAAAGTGTAAATGCAATTATTGTAAAACCAAATCAATGTGGGAGTCTACTTGAAGTTGCAAAAGTTTGTGAGTTAGCAAAGGAACACAAGATTAAATTAGTTTTCTCGCACCGAAGTGGAGAAACAAATGAAAGCATTTTAGCTGATTTAGCTTTTGGTTTTGGAGCTGATTTTTTCAAATGCGGAATTGATGGAAAAGAAAGAGAAGTCAAATTAAAAAGGTTGATTGAAATTGAGGAAAGTTTAAAATAATTAATTATAAAAACTAATATTTCTATTTCCAAACATGGTTGTAATGAAATTCGGAGGAAGTTCTATTGCTGACTCTGAAAAAATAAAAAATGTTTGTGAAATTGTAAAATCCAGATTAAACCAAAAACCGATTTTAGTTTTGTCTGCTGTTGGTGGGATTACAAATAAATTGTTAGAACTTACTGAAAAAAAAGATTTGAAAATTCTGGATGAAATTATTAAGAAACATAAAAAAATTTTAAAAGAATTAGAATTAAATGAAAAAATTCTCGACGAACCTTTTGAAGAATTGGAAAAAAGTATCAAAGAAAAAACTAACTTGAAAATTCTTGATAAAGTCCAAAGCTTTGGGGAAAGAGCTTCTGTAAAAATTGTTGCAGAATATTTAAATAAAATTGGAATTTCTGCAAAAGCAATTAATTCTTATGATATTGGAATGTTGACAAATTCAGATTTTGGAAAAGCAGAATTTTTAGAAAACACTCAAGAAAAATTAAAAAAGAACTTGCAAAACCTTTCTGAAATTCCAGTTATTACTGGGTTTATTGCAAAAGATTTGAATGGAGAAATAACAACTCTTGGTCGAGGAGGTTCAGATTATACTGCCGCAATTATTGGTGCTGCATTAGAAAAGCCAATTGAAATTTGGACAGATGTAAACGGGATAATGACTGCTGACCCAAGAATAGTTAAAAATGCAAAAACAATTGAAAGAATAGATTTTAATGAAGCTGCAGAACTGGCTTATTTTGGTGCAAAAGTTTTACATCCTAAAACAATTTGGCCAGCAATTCAAAAAAATCTTCCTGTAAGAGTTTTGAATTCATTTGAACCAGAAAGTAAAGGAACCACTATCCTTAAAGAAGATTCTAAAGAAACTCCGACGATAAAAGCGATTTCTTGTAAAAAGAAAATTATAATAATTGATATAAAATCTACGCGAATGCTAATGGCTTATGGATTTTTAGTAGAACTTTTTTCAATTTTCAAAAAATACAAAAAAGTTGTTGATGTTATTTCTACTTCAGAAGTTTCTGTTTCATTAACAATTGATAATGAAGAAAATTTAGAAGAAATAAAAAAAGAACTTGAAAAAATTGCGAAAATAGAAATAAAAAAACAAAAATCAATTATTTGCATTATTGGTGAAAAAATTTGTGAACAAAAAAACAAGATTGCTGAAATATTTGAAATTTTAAAAGATGTAAAAATTGACATGGTTTCAATGGGTGCTTCAAAGATAAATATTAGTTTAGTGATAGATGAAAAAGAGACCGAAGAAGTTGTGCAAAGATTACACAAAAAGTTTTTTGAATAATAAAAAGTTTAAAATAACTAAAAAACTTATAAGAATATGAAAAAATATTTTGTTTTTGTTGTGCTATTAATTTTAATTTTTCCCTTAATAAATGCAGATATCATTATGCCAGGTGAAAAAAGAATTAATATTGAGAATAAAATTGATAATTTAAATGAGTTCCCAGATTATGTTTTTATTAGTGTTGGAACTGAAGGGGCTGGACTTTGGATGTGCCCAATAAAAATTATTGAATCAGAGGGAATAATTCAAGAGTATCATAAATATTGTTACATTTCTATATATGCTATTTCAAAAGGAAATTTTAATCAAACACTAATTGGCAGGATAAATAATGAATCAAAAGATTATGATGAAATTTTAGAATTGTTTGATTCGATTCCTAAACAAAAAGTAATAGAAAATGTTAGGTCTTATAAAACAATTCCAAAAATAAGTATAGTAAAAGATATAAGTAATTTCTATGAAATCGATTTATCAAAAGTAAAAATTAAACCAGATAAAATAAAAAAACAAATCAATTATGGAGAAGTTTTAATTTATTTACTTATTTCTCTAATTGCTTTAATACTTATAATAGAAATAAAAAAAAGGGAAAATAAAAAATGATTTACTTAACTCTTCTTCTTTTAACGATTCTTATGGAAATTGTTGTATATTTAATTTTCTTTAGAAAAAATTTTAAAAAAGTTTTATTATATTGTATTTTAATAAATGCTTTTACTTGGCCCTTAGCTATGTTGTTCTATGGTTTGACAAATTTTTTTATCTTAACTGAAATACTTGTTTTTCTCACTGAAATTTACTTAATAAAAATTTTATTTGGCATTAAATTAGAAAAAGCATTTGTTCTTTCTTTAATCGCAAATTTGATAACTGCTACAATAACATTTGTAGTTGGCAAGATTTTTATAATTTAACTACCAATCCAAATCTTTAAAAATAAACTTTTTCTTGAATAGACATGACAAAGATTGTTGAGAAAATTGAAGAAGGGCTTAAAAAAGTTGCTGAAGAAATAGAAGAAAAAGTTGAAGAAGGTATTAAAGAAGTTATAAAAGAAATTAAAGGGAAAGATTCAAAGAAAAAAGTTTCTAAAACTTCTCTTGCAAAAACTGCTGAAAAAAAATCTTTGAAAACAGAAGAAGTTCCAAAACTTTCAAAAGAAGAAATAGAAAAAAAGAAAAAAGAACTTTTAGAAAAAGTTGAGAAACTTAAAGCAAAAGTTGAGAAACCTTCTACAGAAGATTTGAAAGAACAAGTTAAGTTAAAAAAAAGAGAAGAAATGTTAATTCCTCTTGAAGATTATGTTAAGACAGGTATTTATCTTGGAACAAAAGTTGTTACTCCAGATATGAAACCCTTTGTTTATAGAAGACGGGCAGATGGATTAGCAATTTTTAATACAGATTTAATTGATGAAAAATTAAAAGAAGGAATTGAGTTTTTATCTAAATTTAATTCAGAAAACATTATTGTTGTTTGTAAAAGAGAAGCTGGTTGGAAAGCAATTGAAAAATTTTCCCAATTAACAGGGATTCGTGCTTTCACAAAAAAATACCCGGCAGGAATTTTAACAAACACCAAACTTCCTAATTTTTTTGAAAATGAATTAACTATTATTACAGATTCGTGGCTTGATAAAAATGCTTTAAGCGATACATTAAAAGTTAATAAAAAAGTAATGATAATTTGTGGCACAAACAATTTTTCAAAAGGTGCTGATTGTGTAGTTATTGGAAATAACAAAAGTTCAAAAAGTTTAGGAGTAATTTTTTACCTTTTAACAAAAGGTTTTTTAAAAGCAAAGGGGAAAGATACCTCAGAAGTTCCTGATTTAGATTGGTGGGTTAAAGAGGAATAAATTACCTGCAATGGTGACATTTACTGCAACCAACAGCAACATTTTGTCCATATATCAATTGTAATTGTTTTAATCTATAATCTGGATCATTTAATGATTCAGGGGGAAGATATTTAGAATCTATAAATCTCCTTGGTTTTGTCTTTAAAGGATTGTCTGCAACACCAGTATCAAGAGTTTTAGGCATAAAAAATATAATAAACAGAGATTTATATATCTTTTTATAATTTCATAAAGAAAAATAAATTTCTCATACTTCCTCACGCAGTTCGGAAAAACAACCAGTTTTTTTTATCGTCGTTAAGTTCTGCTTTAATCAAAACATATTTTCCTTGAAGAACTTTTCCTTTTAATTCAAACTCGATTTTCTTTGGTGTTTTTTCAATTAAATTATAAGTTCCTTTATCCCAAATTTTTACAATTCCTTTTCCATAGCCTTCTTCGATTTCTCCTTCGAAATCTGCATAACTTCTCAAATGATCTTCAACTTGAATCGCAAGTCGTTTTATTGTTTTTGACCTCGGAGGTTTTTTTGGAAGTGCCCAAGATTTTAAAACTCCATTCATCTCTAAACGAAAATCCCAATGAAGATGAGAAGCATGATGTTCTTGAATTACATATTTTGGCATAACAAATTAAAGAAAACAACTTATAAATAGTTTTTGGAAAATAATTATCTTAATTAAAAAACAGAGAAATAATCTTTTATTAACCGACGGCAAATTCCGATTCTCCCACCAAAACATTTAAATACCTTTGGCTTCTAAAAATTTTGTAACTAAGATGAGTACCTTAATAATAAACATTTTCAATAACGTTAAATACGTTAAGGTATGAAGTATGTAAAAGCAGTCATGTTAGTTGTAGTTCTTGTCATAATATAATGATGTAGCCAATAGTTAGGATTGAGTTATTCTCTTCGGAGAAATAACGAGACGTGTGAAGTGATTTGTTTTCTTATAAACAAATTGCGTAATAGAGAATTTTATTTTAATAATTTTCGCACCCACCAAGTAGGTCTAGGGAAGGGTGTACCCCGAAAAATATTTCATAAATATTTTTACAAGGGGCAATATTATTTAAATCCAGTTGATCCTGCTGGCGGCTGCGGCTCTCTGGTTTGCACTTAGACATGCAAGTTTTATTTTTAGAAATAGGAATAAGCAAACTGCTCAGTAACACGTAGCTAACCTACCCTTAAGTCAGAAATAATCTCGGGAAACTGAGTCTAAAATCTGATAGGAGATTTACCCTGGAAAGATTTATCTCTCAAACTCGTGCTTAAGGATGGGGCTGCGGCAGATTAGGTTGTTGGCGGGGTAATAGCCCACCAAGCCTATGATCTGTAAGGGCTCTTAGCGGAGAGGCCCTGAGAGGGAATCTGAGACACTATTCCCAGCCCCACGGGGTGCAGCAGTTAGGAATATTCTACAATGCGCGCAAGCGTGATAGATTGAACCAGAGTGCTTTCCAATTGGAAAGCTTTTGCCAAATGTAAAAAGTTTGGCGAATAAGGACTGGGTAAGACTAGTGCCAGCCGCCGCGGTAATACTAGCGGTCCAAGTCGCAGCCATTTTTATTGGGTCTAAAACATCCGTAGCTTGCTTGATAAGTTTCTTGTGAAATTTTATATCTTAAATATAAAGCGTGCAAAAAATACTATCGAGCTAGAGACTGGAAGACGTAAGAAGTACGTTTGAAGTAATGGTAAAATATGTTAATCTCAGACGGACTTACAAGAGCGAAGGCATCTTACGAGGACAGTTCTGACAGTAAGGGATGAAGGCCAGGGGCGCAAAACGGATTAGATACCCGTGTAGTCCTGGCAGTAAACACTGCTCACTAAACATTAGTACCTCTTCGAGAGGTATTGGTGCTGAAGCGAAGGCGAAGAGTGAGCTACCTGGGAAGTATAGCCGCAAGGCCGAAACTTAAAGGAATTGGCGGGGAGACACTACAACGGGTGACGCGTGCGGTTCAATTAGATTATACACCGTGAACCTCACCAGGAGCGACAGCAGGATGAAGGTCAGTCTAAAGGGCTTACCTGACACGCTGAGAGGAGTTGCATGGCCGACGTCAGCCTGTGCCGTGAGGTGACTTGTTAAATCAAGTAACAGGCAAGACCCACATACATATTTACAATATACTATATGTAGATTGCCTTGGTAACAAGGATGAAAGTGTGGGCTACGTTAGGTGAGTACAGCCCGAATCCCCTGGGCAACACGCGCGCGTCAATGGCAAATACAACGGGATGCGACACCGAAAGGTGAAGCTAATCTCTTAAAGTTTGTCCCAGTCCAAATTGGGGTTTGTAACCCAACCCCATGACGATGGAATCCGTAGTAATCGTTTGTTATCAACGAACGGTGAATACGTCACTGTCTCTTGCACACACTGCCCGTCAAACCAACCAAGTTGCGTTATGGTGAAACTTTTCGAAGGAAAACCTTGACGTGACAAGGTAGGTTAAGTCGTCACAAGGTATCTGTAGGGGAACC
>Ga0268281_1000794_pt1 | contig 21280 bp, 9 predicted proteins | sample saktaG_10_FD_190134 | JGI IMG/M metagenome (GOLD analysis project Ga0268281, IMG submission 190134) | Saline water microbial communities from Sakinaw Lake, British Columbia, Canada - sak_2011_5_24_50m | ecosystem: Environmental > Aquatic > Non-marine Saline and Alkaline > Saline ...
ATTTGAGACAAATTTACTATTTTCTCCACCAGTACTTTGGCCAATCTGATATTCGATTCCTGCGTCCAGCCAGCGATGTGCGGGGTGAGGATCACATTTTCGGCCTCCATGAGGTACCGGAAATCATCGGGCAGATCGCGGGAGAGGGCTTCGAAAGAGCTATCCTCATATTCCAGCACATCCAGTGCTGCGCCCAGGATCTTCCCCGCTTTCAATGCCTCCACAAGATCTGAAGTTTTGATAACATTTCCCCTGGAGGTATTGATCAACCAAAATGGCTTCCGAAACATTCCAATGAAATGAGCATCAACCATATAAGTGGTCTCTTCTGTGAGCGGTACGTGCAGACTAAGGATATCAGCCGATTCAAAGATCTCTGTCAATGTGACTTCCCGTGTGTTGCCGTCGGAGTAACCAGTCTTGTATTTATCATAAGAAATCACCGTGGTCTCAAATCCCTTGAGCCGTTGTGCAAAGGCACTTCCGGTATTACCATATCCGATGATTCCAACCTTTTTTCCTTTGATCTCGTTACCCCGGTTGCCTTCGCGAATCCATTTGCCAACACGTACCTCTTTATCGGACCGGTTGATGTAATTCATCAGTGAAAGGATCATTCCCACGGCATGCTCAGCAACGGCATCCCTGTTGCCCTCCGGTGAGTTCAGGCATGCAATTCCTTGCTGCTGCGCATACTCAACATCGATATTCTCCAGCCCTGATCCAACCCGGCCAATGAATTTCAGCATCGATGCATTGGAAAGGAACTCTTTATCGAGACGGATTTTGCTTCGAACAATTACTCCCGTATATTGCTCAATGACACGCAGGAAATCCTCGCGCCTGTAAGCTGGGAAAAATTCGCATGAAAAGCCATGATTGTTCAGCTCCTCCGGAATCAGGGGGTGCACTTCGTCAATAATCAATACTTTGCGGACTTCCTTTGACATATCGAGAACACAAAATTAAGATTTCGGAGCGATTTATGGGCATTTCTTGAGGGAATCCTGATGAATAACCTTATCTTCGCGACCTCAAACCATTTTCATCTGTGTGGCCCTTTCTAATCAGGAGAATTCTTAGGAACCGTTTACAGTTCCTTATCGTTATTTTTGCCATCACGGCTATCATGTCCTTTTTCGCCAGAGATGTCAAACTCTCTTACGAGATGGCCAAGATCCTGCCAGCCAGTGATTCTACCTATATCATCTATCAGCAGTTCAAGGAGAAATTTGGGGAAGATGGGAGCGTGCTTGTTATCGGCATCCAGGATACTAACTTATTTCAAATCAATGAGTTCAACGACTGGTTCGACCTCTCAGAGACCATTCGTCGTGTTCCTGGGGTTGAGGAGGTTGTGTCCATTACCCGTTTATACAACCTGCAGAAAAATGATTCGCTCAAGAAATTCGAATTTGTTCCATTGATCAGGAATAAGCCCGAAACCCAGCATCAGGTCGATTCCCTGAAAAAGATTATTTACTCTCTCCCCTTCTATGAAAAACTGATTATCAACAAGGAGACAGGCGTCACAATCATAGCTGTCACACTCGACAACAGGCTCCTGAACACCAAACAGCGCATAAATCTTATCAATGAGATCCGGTATGTTGCGAACAAGTTTGGGAGCCGGTACAATACCGAGATTCATTATTCGGGACTGCCCTATATCCGAACTGTCACCTCCAAGATGCTTGAGGATGAGATGAAGCTGTTTGTCTTCCTCTCGCTTCTGATTGCTGCTATTTTTCTCTATATCTTTTTCCGGTCATTTAAAGCGGTACTCTATCCCATCATCATAGTAATTATAAGTGTGGTGTGGGCACTTGGTATGATGAGTTTGTTCGGTTATAAAATCACCATGCTCACAGCGATCATCCCTCCGCTGTTGATCGTTATTGGTGTTGAGAACTGCATTTTTCTGCTCAACAAATACCACTACGAATATCGGCTTCACCAGAACAAGGTGAAAGCCCTTTCACGTGTTATCCAGAGGGTAGGAAGCGCCAACTTTCTGACGAATGTATCCACCGCTATCGGGTTCGCCGCTTTTACCATCACCAAGAACACACTCCTGGTTGAATTCGGGGTCATCGCCGCTATCAACATTATGGTAGTATATGCACTCTCTCTGACGTTGGTGCCCATCTTTTACAGTTACCTCCCTCCTCCCCGGATGAAAGATATAAAGCACCAGGAGGAGAGCATTGCACGCGCTATTATCGACAAAGCTGTCATCTGGGTGACCGGATACCGGAACGTCATCTATATTATTACAGGAGCGATGGTTCTGGTAGGCATTGTAGGTGTTACCCAACTGACAACGAGCGGTCGTATCGTCGACGATATTCCACAGGAGAATCAGCTTTACAAAGATCTGATGTTCTTTGAGGATAACTTCAACGGAATCATGCCACTTGAGATCACCATCGACACCAAAAAGAAGAAGGGTGTCTTCACCCTCTCCACTCTCAACCGGATCAACCGGCTTCAGGACTCTCTCAGTACCTATCCCGAATTAGCCAGACCGTTGTCGATTGTTGAGGTGATCAAATCGGCAAAGCAAACCTTTTACGGCGGAGATCCGAAATTCTACCAGCTGCCCAACTCCAATGAACTAACATTCATGGGTAGCTATATTCCCGAGCTGAAGTCGAAAAAACAGACCCTGATTAAGAACTTTATCGATACCAACTTCCAGACCACACGAATAAGTGTACAGATGGCCAATGTGGGAACCAAGGATATTGCCCGTATCCAGAAGAGTGTACGCACCACTGTTGATACCCTGTTCAATCCTGAGAAGTATGATGTAACCATCACGGGCACCAGCATCGTATTCATGAAGGGCACGAATTTCCTGATCCGGAACCTCTTTGAAAGCATCATCATCGCCCTCATTGGGATTGCCATCCTGCTTGCATTCCTCTTCTCCTCCTGGCGCATGATCCTGATCTCGTTGATTCCAAACCTCATCCCGCAGCTGATGACAGGCGCTCTGATGGGTTTTATGGGTATCCCCATCAAACCTTCCACGATTCTGATTTTTAGTATAGCCCTTGGTATCTCTGTCGATAACTCCATCCAGTTCCTATCCCGCTACCGGCTCCAGCTAAAGCATTCAAACAGGAACATCCCCTATTCGGTCATTTCGGCCTTGCAGGAGACCGGTTACAGCATGATCTACTCTTCCACCGTGCTCTTTTTCGGATTTGGCATCTTTGTCCTCTCCGAATTTGGAGGCACCCAGGCGATGGGTTTCCTGATCTCCTTCACCCTTCTGGTGGCAGGATTGCTCAACCTGTTCATTCTCCCTTCACTGATCCTCACGTTGGACAAGTGGAGTACAACAAAAGCCTTCGAAAAACCCCTCGTTGAAATTTTCGAAGAGCCTGAAGAGGAGGAGATCGTTGACATCGAACTTCCTTTAGAAGAGGAACCAACTCACCCCTAAATCCCCTATTTACCCCTAAATCCCCTATTTACCCCTAAATCCCCTAAAGGGGACTTACTCTGCTTCGCAGTTTTATCCTCCCGTAGGGAGGAGTAAGTCCCCTTTAGGGGATTTAGGGGTAAAACGCGGGCAAATGAAAAAACAGTATCTTTACTCCAAAATCGTCTTGTATGAAAGGCATTATTCTGGCGGGTGGTGCTGGAACCCGGTTACATCCCCTTACGTTGGCTGTCAGCAAACAACTCATGCCCATTTACGACAAGCCAATGATTTACTACCCATTGTCGGTGTTGATGATGGCAGGCATCCGGGAGGTACTGATCATCTCTACACCCCATGACCTCCCCAATTTCAGAACACTTCTCGGTGACGGGAACCAACTTGGATGCCAGTTCTCCTATGCCGAACAGGTGATTCCAAACGGATTGGCCCAGGCATTTGTCATTGGTGAAGAGTTTATTGGCACCGACAAAGTAGCGCTGGTCCTTGGCGACAATATCTTTTTCGGGAATGGATTATACTCCCTGATGCAATCCAATAATGATCCGGATGGCGGTATCGTATTCGCTTATCATGTGAATGACCCGGAACGATATGGGGTGGTGGAGTTTGACGAGCAATTCAACGCTCTCTCCATTGAAGAAAAGCCCAGCAAGCCAAAATCCAATTATGCAGTACCCGGACTATACCTGTACGACAACTCTGTTGTAGAGGTAGCAAAAAACATTAAACCCAGTGCCCGGGGTGAATATGAGATCACCGACGTGAACCGTGTCTATCTCGAACAAAGGAGGCTGAAAGTGGGTGTGCTTGGCAGGGGGATTGCCTGGCTCGATACAGGAACCTTTGAATCATTGCTCCAGGCAGCTCAGTTTGTTGAGGTTGTCCAAAACCGGCAGGGGCTGAAAATCGGCTGTATCGAAGAGATTGCCTACAGGATGAAATTTATCACCCAGGAAGAGCTTCACGCCATCGCCAAACCATTGCTAAAAAGTGGTTATGGCGAATACCTGATGAAGTTGAATGGCTCTTTCATGTAACATCTAATTATGCATTCAGCTGACTATCTGATGAATAAAATCCAGGATGCCTTCCCTGAAGGGAAGTTCCTGGGGGTTCCGATTGAGTTGTATGACCCCATCGAATATACCCTTTCTCAGGGAGGAAAACGGCTTCGGCCAGTGTTGGTTCTTCTCTCCTGCGAGATGTTCGGTGGAAATCCGGACGAAGCAATGCCTCCTGCCATCGGGGTTGAAATCTTTCACAACTTTACCCTTCTTCACGACGACATCATGGATCAGGCGCCCTTGCGACGGGGTATCCAAACGGTCTACAAGAAATGGGATTCCAATGTCGCCATCCTTTCCGGGGATACAATGTTCGTGATGGCCTATGAATATGTTTGCCGTGTAACCCCTCCCAAACTTCCCAACGTGCTTGCTACATTCAACGACACAGCCCGGAAGGTTTGTGAAGGACAGCAGTACGACATGAATTTTGAAACCCAGGAGAAGGTGAACCTGGATGACTATTTCATGATGATCCAGCTCAAAACAGCTGTATTGATCGCCTGTTGTGTCAAGGTTGGCGCAATTATGGCTGGTGCCAGCGCTCAGGATGCCGAAAATATCTATAAATTTGGTGAGAACCTGGGTATGGCGTTTCAACTTCAGGATGACCTCCTGGATGCTTTCGGAGATACATCAAAATTTGGGAAGGAAATTGGAGGGGATATTGTGACGAATAAAAAGACCTTCCTCTACCTGAAAGCGTTTGAACTTGCCAACGGAGAAACGTTGGATGAGTTAACAAACCTGTTTCAGCAGCAGCAGATCGACCCGTATCACAAAATTCTGAGAATCAAGGAGATCTATCATGCACTTGGGATTGACATCATTACGCAGCAGATTATTGAAGATTACCATAGAAAAGCCATCGACTACCTGGAATTGATTTCAGTAGATGATGAACGCAAATCAGGGCTTCGGAAACTGGCTAACGAAATGATCCATCGCGAGGTATAGCATCCAACTCTTCATGCAGCAAAGCCCAGCGATCCATCTCTTGCTGCAATTTTATTTTCAACGCTTCGTAATCTTTGTAAAGATCCTCATCGCCTACCTGATCAGAAAACTTCCCGGGATTCCCCAATATTTCCTCCTTCTTCAAGATCTTCATCTCCAGCGATTCAATCTCACTCTCACACCGTGAGATCTGTGTTTTCACCTTCCGTTCCTCCTTATCCAGCTGTTTCCGTTTCTCCCAGCTCATTTTATTCCCGGATGCCGTCTCAACCTGCTGCTCTCTGTTGAGGATTCTCTCCTTTTTCTCCAGTTGCTGAAGATTCCGTAATTTCCGTTGCTCCAGGAAATCATAGATATCACCGATATATTCTTTGATTGTCTGATTCCTGAATTCAAAGACTCTGTTCGTGAGGCCTTGCAGAAAATCCCGGTCGTGAGATACAATGATCAGGGTTCCCGTAAACTGCAAAAGGGCGTTCTTCAGGATGTCTTTTGATCGCATATCCAGATGATTGGTCGGCTCATCGAGAATCAAAAGGTTAGAGGGTGTTAGAAGCAGTTTTGCCAACGATAGTCGTGAGCGCTCTCCTCCCGAAAGCACCTTCACCTTCTTCTCGGTATCATCGCCCGAAAAAAGGAAGCTCCCCAAAATAGTGCGGATCTTCGGACGGATATCTCCGATGGCTATGTCGTCGATCGTAGTAAAAACAGTCTTGTTGGGATCGAGCGAATCTGCCTGATCCTGGGCATAATACCCTTTGATCACATGTTGCCCGAATTTTAAATGCCCTTCATAGTCAGTTACCCCGGCAAGGATCTTTGAAAGGGTGGTCTTTCCTTCACCATTCCTCCCCACAAAAGCAATCCTTTCACCATTGATTACATGAAAATTCAACCCGCCAAAGACATGGGTCCCGGGATAATTCTTGGTAAGTCCCGATGCCTCCACAATGATCTTTCCGGCGTGCGGAGCTGGTGGAAAAGTAAAATGAATTGAGTTTTCGTCAATCAGGTCAATCTCTACCTCATCCAGCTTCTCCAGCATCTTGACCCGCGACTGAACCTGTTTGGATTTGGTATTCTTGTAACGGAAACGTTCAATAAACCGTTCAATCTGCCGTACCTGACGTTGCTGGTTGTTGAAAGCAGCCAGCTGGCTCTCCATTCGCTCCTCCCTCAGCTGTGCATAATCAGAGTAATTTGTCCGGTAGTCATAAACTTTCCCAAAGGTAATCTCGATCGTTCGTTTGGTCACGTTGTCGAGGAAAGCCCGGTCGTGCGAGACGATGATCACTGCACCCTGATAGTTAATCAGATACTCTTCCAGCCATTGGATCGATTCGATATCCAGGTGATTGGTAGGCTCATCGAGCATGACGAGCGAAGGTTTCAACAACAGGATCTTGGCGAGTTCTACCCGCATTTGCCATCCGCTGCTGAACTGCGACAAAGGTCTTACAAAATCGGAAGTGCGAAAACCCAATCCAATGAGTGTTTTTTCAATATCTGCCTCTACCGAATGACCGCCGATCAGTTGAAACCTTTCATAGGCATCATGATGCCTTTTCATTAGTTTCTGATACTCTTTTGAGTCAAAATCGGTTCTCTCCTCCAACTCCTTCTCCGTTTTGCCAATCTTTTCAAGCAGTCCCTCCACCTCCTTGAAAGCGCTTTTGGCCTCTCCATAAACGGTTCTGTCACTCTTAAGGTCCATCTCCTGTTCCAGATATCCGATGGTACACCGTTGGGGGATCACAACCTTTCCTTCATCGGGCTGATGCCGGTTGTCGATGATCCGAAGCACTGTGGATTTACCCGCTCCATTCTTCCCAACAAGCCCAATCCGATCCTTCTCATTGATAATAAAAGAGATGTGATCGAACAGGGGTTCTCCCCCAAACTGAACGGAAATATCGTTCAAGGAAATCATTTCAAAAAATACGATTATTTCTTGAGATAGGTAAATCTCATGCCCTTAGAAAAATTAATATTACGAATAACCATTTCCGATAAGGTGATGGAATAAATCTTATATTTTATTTCTTGTGAGGTCTCAGGAAATGTAAGAATCAGCAACTTCCCAATAGTTGTCAGACGCCACGTTCCTTTTTGTCCTTCTCCATTGTCGAGTATACTACTAAACATTCCCCCACGGTCAAAATAATAAGTAGTTTGGTATTCATTAATCGTATTCAGCGTTTGTTTAACCATTTCTTCATTCGTCATCCCTTTTTGCTCAAAGATAGCATGCTTGATTTCAGTCATATGTCGGTCTTTTTCTGCAGATCGTTGATCCAATGTGCTGGTGTCAGACAATGACAATGATTTTTTTTCAGAAAACTCCACTTTTGAAGGTTCCCATCGACCTACAATCATCGTTTTATATTTAGAGGGCGTGCAAGCGGTTATAAAAAGGAATAAGGCTAAAACAGAAAGGTTAGATAATTGAACTTTCATAGGATTTCATTTTATATTATACTTGAATATAACGGTAGCAAGACTAATTAATTGCAAAAGTAAGGCAAATATCAACTACATAAGAATAAAAAAAGAGGGGAGCTAAATGCTCCCCTCTTGCTGTATGGTTGGAGCATGCCCCAACCTTACAGGATGATCGATTAATGTGTAACTGTGATCTTCACAGCACGTACACCCTGATCGGTGGTTACTTTCACAAAGTATACACCAGCTTGCAGGTTGGAAACATTGACCTTGGTGGTTTTCATGTCAACACTACGCTGAGTGTAAACAGTTTGGCCAAGGAAGTTCATCACTTCAATGTTTACGATCGTAAAATCACTCTTAATATTTACAATTTCTGTTGCAGGGTTCGGGTATATCATGATCGAACCGCTGGTCAGATCATTAATACCGGTAACAACATCAACAGAATCATAGTTAGAGGCCATAGATTCGCATTCATCGAAAATGGCAGTTACATAGTAATAATGTAATCCTACTTCAACACCCATATCAACATAAACTGTGTCGGGGATTGGAGCAGTGTTGAGTTGTGTCCAGTTTACCATCAGATCATCACTTCTGAAGAGATTATATCCTAATACGTCGCGTGAAACATCGCCCATAAACGGGTTAAATGGTGTAGCATTCGTATTGGGGGTTCCAGAAGCAGATAATACACCTTCTGTTACTAAAGGAGTGCTCTGCAGAATAATCGGAGTGCTTGTGGCACCTTTTTTAGCTGTTTCAATATAAGCCTGGAGGTTCCAGTTATAATCCAGAGAGTAGGCAGTGGACATAGGATCCCACACGCCGCCAAAATAGATCATGTCGCCATAGCCTGTTACAGCAGGACCGGCATCGCAACCAGCTGGCCAACCCGAGGTAGCATTTACATTTAATCCAACCCAAAGTTCAGAAGAAACATCGATAAGAACGGGTGTAGCCACGTCGACAATATTCCACATATCCGTTGTTACTGATGGAACTGCCTGATCGAGAAGTAAAGTAGCTGCATTAGGTCCTTTCCAAACCCTGAGACGATACGTAGCAGAACCGCTGCTTGCCGGGAAGAAGGCGATCTTTGTAACCGATCCACCATCAAGTCCGGCAATCATGGAAGCATCCCAGCGCGCTGCGATATCAAAATCGGCGGCGCCACCGGTACCAATAGCATCATCGTTCACGCCATCATCCCAATGAATCCACTGAGCCGGAGGTCCGGGTGTCGGGCAATCAGGAGGTGACCATGTTAAGGTTACATCAGATCCAATTGTATAATCATACACCTGGAAATCCAATGGAGGATTGCAAATACCATACACACAAATGTTATCTACATACCAGTGCAGAATATCTTCGGAGTTTTCGCCATTCGCGTTAAAACGTACTGCGATAGCTTTTCCAGCTCCACCTGAGATATCCATATGTTCAGATGTCCAATCTACTGAACCATCATTGGCAATATCCATAACATTGTGCCATGCGCCACCCCAAAATGCTTCAACAGTTAGCATTTCAACACCAGTAGCATTGCGGTCAACCAGTTTCCAGTCAAAGTCTAACCAAACGGTTCCACAACCATAAGGTCCGGCATTCATCATGGGGCTGGTTAATGAGTAGGAATAGTCGGTAACAAATGGTATCCAACTAAAGTCGGCTGAAGGAGCCGGGTTACCTATTGTAACCGTTGTATTCCAGTTGCCTTGATCAGGAGCAAACGTCCAATCGTTGTATGCGAAGCTGGCTTGATCCCAGTGTTCACAGAAAGGAAGAGGAATTCCACATACGATATTTACGTCTTGAGGTCCTTCTAGGTATGATTCATCAAACAATCCAGGGAACCCATAATCAGTAAGATCATACCAGGCCGATACAGAATAGCTGTGTGAGCCGGGGTCTACATTAAAATCGTAGTACCAGGTGGTCTCTTTATCTGTAACTACTGGTGGTAAGTAAACACCATCACGGTATACTTTATAACCAAGTAAACCAGCAGGATCACCACCACCACCGCCAGTAATTGGAATAGCAACCGCAGTCATTTCTGCTCCACTAGTTGAACTTAAAATGACTGTTGCACCTGTTGTAACATCAACTGCTCTAATCTCGCAATTACTATTGGTCGCATTATAAGCAGCCATCATGATATTATTTGAACCTTGGTCAAAAAATAGAGCTTGGGCATAAGAGGCATTGAATCCAATAGAACCAATTGTTGTAGCAGTACCTGTTGCTTTGTCAATGGAATAGAAATTGTCATTACCAATGTCATACCCCCACAAATTTCCAGACGCATCAAATGACATTCCAATCATTGTACTGGCAGCAGCTCCAAATGGACCAACCAAGGTATAACTAGGAACAGCTGGGTCAACAGTGTAAAGATTACCAAGTGTTGCATCAAATCCATAGATAATCCCTGTAGTATTATCGCATGTAAGACCCCTGATGCCAGCGCTGCCTCCCATATTACCGAGAAGAGTCCATGCACCAGTTGCTCTGTCAACCTGATAAAAATTCGTGGGACCTTCGTAACTAATTCCATACATGTATGTATCTACTCCTTGAGGATAAACAAGTCCTCGGATGTAATTGGTAGCAGAACCAGGATAACCAGCAACAGCAGTCATACCTGCAACATCGTCCACATCAAAATTAACTGTAGAAGCCATGAAGGCTTCTGCACCAAATGCAATAGTGCCTCTGGAATCCGTCAGGAAATTTGATGGGTCATAAGCTGGTCGTTCACTCTTAGGAGCCATTTCTGTATAGGCTGGTGTATGCTCAACGGTACCTTTAAATGCGGGTACGTGGATGTCACGTGTTCCTACTGCTGGTTTCTCCCAGGTAAGGTAAGCGAAACACTCGATAGCTTCAACCTGTAAATTGATTGGTGGCCATAGGAATGTGGAGGTGAAGGAATAGCAAGAGGGATCGGAATATCCGCTGGCATATACCGCTTTCACGCAGGCGTTATAAAGCGTACCATAGGCAACATGGGTTCCCGGAATGGTATATGTAGTATCCGTAGTAACGCCATCCAGAACATTGTTCAGATAAACGTTGTAGGCGAGGATACAAGGACCAGGATCTGGTAATGTTGCAATGAGTTTCACATTATCAATGTACCAATTGTCGATTGCAGCAGTAGAAGCTCCATAACAATTAAATCGAATCTGGAACGTCGTGTTCGTATATGCTGCCAGGTTAATCTCCTCAGTTGTCCAAGGCATATTGCCCGTGTTATTATAGGTTTTAAGTGCTATCCATGGACCACCTGTAGAGATCTCAACAGCGAGGTGTTCGGTTCCGTTCATCGAGAAGTCATCTAAATTGATGTCATAACTCAGCTTGAACTGTGGAATACCCGGGCCTGTAAAGGCTTTACTGGTTAAAGATACACTATAGTTTGTTAAGTAAGGTAACCAGTAGAAGCGTGCAGAAGGGGCAGGGTTACCAAATGCATAATCGGTAAACCAGCTTGTACCTCCGGCAACCCACGAATTCGGAACAAAACCACCACTGAACGATTCATCAAACAAAGCAGCGTTTGCATCTGGAGGACTCCAGGTACAAATCAATGTTTTGGCCTCAACAAACATGTTGGTAGGGGCAATTGGCACCTGCATCAACATTACATCAATGGTGATATCGGCCATGATGAGATAGTTCCCAACAAATGGTGTGTACCCTGATTTTGAAACAGTCAGCTCATAATTCCCTAAATAAGCTGTAGGGAATGTAACGGTTCCTGTGGAGGTTAAAACAGCTGTGTAAGTGGAGTCGTAGTCGAGATTTACCAGTTGAACGGTTGTTCCGGCCACGTCATTCGAATCACACGTAAGGTCTACATTGACTGTTATACTTCCTGTCCAGCATTTTCCAATGCCATTGGAGAAGGTAGCGCCTGAAAGACGGTTTCCGGCATAGATAACTTTGCCTGCCCAGCGATAAGGACCGCAAGGCAAACTTGGCCAACCATTGTCTACCATCGTAGTGCTGTTTGTTACTCCTAAAGAAACCCATGTAGCTGGTTGAGTTTCAAAACCCTGCTTCAAACGCCAGAGTTGATAGGTCATATTACCAGAAGATTCAACACTTCCGTTAATCAGGAAAGCCAAACCTTGAGGGTAAACACCTCCAGCATCTCCAGAAATTGGGCTATAGGTTCCGCCGGATCCTTGAAGAGAGTTTCCGGTGGTAGGTTGTCCCGAAATAGTGACGGGGGGTGCCCAAGGTCCGGAAGCAAGTGTTCCGGTTGTCGCCCATTCAACCCAGTAGGTGCCAGGTGCGAGGCTTAAGCCAGCAGTGTTGGCAACAATCTTCATAATTGGGCGGGTGGTACTCGTAGTAGTTCCTGTTCTGTAAATATTGGTCCAGTTTGTACTGGCCATCAGGTTTGTTGTAAGGTCACCCCAAATGATAGATGAGCCTGTTGCCCCCGGTACACCATTCCATATTCGTGCAAATACCCCGGTAAATGTAGAGGTAGTAGTAGAACCAGTCTGATAACCAAAGAAGTCCATTGATGTAACGTTCCAGGTATTCCCTGCAACGGTGAAATCATCAGCAACAGTATAAGGAACACCCTGGTTGAAATTAAAGCCGGTGTAGATTAACGGTGCTTCTACAATACTCAGGTCGCTTCCACCTGGGCCTTGTCCAGCTCCATTGACCAAAGGTCCATTATTATACAGTACAGCGTCAGTAACTTCCAGTGGTATTCCAAATCCACCATCCACAGTTGTTTGTGGGTCAGAACAAATTTCATTCAGAGGCTGATTCGGATCAGTATTGCCACTGATCGCTTCCTTCACAACGTTTGAAGGATTGAATGTACTCCAGTTGAAATTTTGATAGGTTCCAACTCCTTCAGTCCCTGTTACAGGGGAAGGAGTATGTTGGTAAATGGCTCCGGGAATTGCAGAAGCAGTGATTTTTTCTGATGATGGCATCAAGTCACCATCAAGTGGTCCACCTGAACCTGCAACAATTGCCCGCATCATGAAATTATCAGCTGCAGGGAGCCAGGGGCCACCACCAGTGATAAATCTTGAATAACTTCTTAATTGAGGATCAGATTCATCAATACCAATCCCTGCGGCAGCCGGAGGATTTCCTCCCTGGATCATAACCAGGTAAAAATTCCCGCTTGGAATAGAAATAGCGGTGGGGAACATGAATTCAATCCATCCAAAGTTATCCACAGCCACATCAACCAGGGTCCCGATTTGTTGTCCGGGATAACCATTTGCTCCCGTGGCGTCGTAGACTGCCATTTGGAAAGGAGCTGTTGGCAGGTTTCCGCCTGGATAATCCATTGCGGTACCGATATTCACTCTACCTCCCATAACGGAAGCAGGATACATGAGGGGTGTGAATTTTAGAGCATTAAAGTTTCCTCCTGTTGCCCACACGGTAAAGTTTTCCTGAATACCATCATCGTAAATTATCTCATAAAATCCTGTTGGTCTGAGCCATGCCAGATCCACTGCTGTTGCGCCTGTATTGAGCGTAGCAGTCAGGTTTCGCATCGGTCTGGCCGTTTCGAACAAATTAAAATCACGATTTGTATATGGGAAATTAATAATCACTGTGCTCGAAACCTGATCCCATCCTGGTTTGCTACAGGTCACTGTATAGCTTCCTGAAGGCATAACGGTAAGAGAATAGGTGCCATCTTCCAGCGAATAACCTGTAAAGTTCCCCGCTTTGACCTTTGCACCAAAAATAGGGATCCCATCCACTCCATTTTTAACAATACCGGTTAAGTCGGCAGGTTGAGGAGCAAGGGCCATATTCAAAGTGGTAAGTACATTTTGAACCACGGTTGCCGGGAATGCTCCTGAAATATAACCAAGTTTCGTAACATTTACCGTTTGAGTTCCTATCGGCACATTCAATAGCATATAGGATCCGTTTGCAGCGGTAGTGGTATTATTTGCACCAACGGATACTGTAGCGCCAGGAATCGGCGTGCCATCAAAACTGCTTGTAACCACGCCTGTAAGATGTCCAAATCCACTGGCTGCCACCATCATGTTGAAGGCAATATTTGGATAGTAATAGGGAGTGTTCATCAATGAAAATGTACAACCTGAAATTACAAGTTCATCAGCATATTTTTGAACAGCCATGTTAGTAGCTCCATAAACACAGCGGACATAGCTACTTGAACCATAAGCAGCATTATCAAAGCAAACCTCAACCATTAGATTGGACGTTCCGTTCCAGTTAAAGGGGGTTGAAAAGTTGACCATCTGCCAGCCTGTTGCCGGAACAGTATAGGTGCCGGTGTAGACGGTTGTCCAGCCTGTATTTGTCCATGTAGCAAGAGAAGTAGCAGTTGTCTGTTGAACCCGCATATTGAATCCATTCATCAAGTAGGAACTTCTTGAGCTGACATCGAATCCAAGGGCAGTAACGTTTCCAGCAACACCACCGCCGGCAATAATATCGGCTGCCGTATACAGCAATTGGCATCTTGAATCCATCCATCCGGTATAGTAGGGATATGCGGTTGTAGAGGTGCCTGTTCCAATAGTTACAGTCCCCGACACGGGTGAAGGTGGAGGTGGCGTAGCCATCACAGTAACCATATCAAAGTAGCAGTTGTTTCCATAAGCGGAAATAAACTCGAACCCGATATAAAGTGTCGGCTGGTTGTTTGCTGCAGCAGGCAGCGTCACATTATGTGTTTTCCAACCTGTTGTTCCGTCATATCGGTTTACTGCCGAACCCACGTTGGTCCAGGTTGTTCCATTGAGGGAATATTGAACCTGAACCCTGTCAGCGTTTCCTGTGGACCCAAGATCGTGATACATCTTGAAGTCCACCGTAAGGTTTGTCAGGTTCGTGGATAATGTTTGCTTATAGAGCCTGGCAGATTGACCAGTTCCTGCATACCATGAATTAAAGTAAACCATGTGTGACCCTTCAAAGGGGTAACAGGTTGGATACGTTCCAGATGTGACGAAGGTAATTGCGGCCGTAGTGCCGGAAACTACCTGTGTCGTCCAACCCGCAGGAGCAGAGGACTGATTAAATCCCTGCTGAATCAACGGAAATGGCGTTTGTGCTTGAGTAACGCCAACAAATGCTGTGATTAGCAAAACCATCAGCACTCGAAGAAAGTTTGTAACATTTTTCATGTTGTTGGAATTTGGTTAATATTTATTTAGTTGTTTTAATATAAGAGGATCAACAAAAAGTTGATGTATATATAGGATGATATTCACAATTAAAAAATTACAACTAACTCAACACCAAACCTTTCACTGAGAGTCAATGTGTTTGATGTTTGATCGTCATTACATTTACAGCGACAAATATAATACAATACACTGAAAACAAAACAAAAAAATAAAAATTCTCTATAGTTTATTGTATTATTCCTTATAGGCAGATAACTCCATAAATTTTTACCTTGAAACCACGATCTTAAAAACAGTCGCCCGGCTGATGGTTTCTATCGTAAGAAGATAAAGACCGGGTGCCAGCCTGCGGGTTACCACGATAACGTCTTTATGAAACGCAACATCCTGTTCTTCAACTATTTGCCCATACGAAGTTGTGAGTCGATACGCAACCATGGGTTCTGAAGAGAGAACATGTAGTAAATCGTTTACAGGGTTGGGGTATATGGAGAGCTGCGAAAGATCGTTGTGCTGATTGATAGAAGTGATCACATCCATTGTAATGGTATCAGAAGATTCAGCATAGAGGCATGTGGGAGAAGAGAGCTTAACATAGTATTGATATTCACCTGGAAGAAGGTTTTCATCGAGGTACGACGTGTCATTCAGCGGCATTGGATTGACAAGCGTAAACTCTCCCATTGTACTGTTGCTACGGAAGATATCATACGATGGGAGAAGTATCGCATCGCTACCCATGGAGCAATCGTCAATCGCCCAGGAGTACCATAAGCCTTGTCCGTCGCCGTCAACGGCATGCCAGGCAATATCGACTGTTTGTCCTAAAAAAGTGGTCATATCCACTTCATAAGGAGTTTCCCAAAGGTTGTATCCATTATAACTTGGGTAAGCCGGAAGGTCACTCAAATCAAGAACTACATCCCATGTAGAACCTCCGTCGGGTGAGACCTCAACATAGTAATGATCATTGTAAATTGACCCCTGGAATGCATGACTCCAGAAAATCAGAGGTCCGGTAACCAAAATATTCCGCGCAATAAGCCACTCATCCTGGTGGAAATAATCCCACTGAATCCCTGCCGAGTAGTTACCCGAATGTACCCCTAAAGAAGAGTTTGCAGGAGAATGGTACCATGTAAAGGATGAATTGAGGATGGTTTGATCCCATCCGATGGGTGGAAAAAGAGTCTCTTCAAACCCCTGGTTCAACTCCCCACCCTCCCCTTCACAGCCTGGTGGACTCCATGTTAACAATATGTTATTGACTACCTGCTCCCCTTCAAGGTTTTTTGGTGGATAACAAACGGGGTAGATGTGTACATTGTCAATAAACCAGCCGAGTATATCTGAGGAATTCGCCCCCGTGGCGTTAAAGCGAACACGAAAAGCCTGTTTTGCCACGGCAGAGATGTCTATTTTTTTAGTTTGCCAGTCATCCATCCCAACGTTGGGATACTCCGTCATCCTATGCCACATGTTGTTGTAGTATATTTCGATAATAAGTGTCTCTTGCCCAGTTGAATAGCGGGTTTCCAATTTAAGATCAAAATCAAGCCAAATCTTGGCACAGTCGAAAGGAGTGGCATCAAGAACAGGGCTTTCCATACTGAATGAGTAATTGATCCTTATTGGTTCCCAGTTAAATCGTGCTGTTGGGGGCGGAATCCCATCCGTTACATCAATGATCCAGTTTCCTTGTGTAGGGTAAAAGCGCCAATCGTTGTAGGCAAAAGAAGCCTGATCCCATGATTCGAAAAAAGGCAGATCCCGGCCATAAGTTAATTCAACGATAACAGGACCTGCTCTCATCGATTCATCAAACAGTCCTGGGAACCCATACTCAGTTAGGTCGTAGCGAGCCGATACTTCGTAATGATAGGTGCCTGGTTCCAGGTTAAAATCATAGTAATTCAGGCTATCTGGATGTGAGATAATCTTGATCAACGTATTATTTCGAAATATCTTGTAGCCAATGAGTCCGGGAGGAGTGCTTGAATAAGGGATGGAAGGTTTCTCCCATTGAAGGAAAACATTGTTTTCTATCGGAGTGGCCGACAAGTTCCTTGGAGGATAGAGAAACTCTGAGGTAAACTGGACACATGCTTTGGTTGAGTACCCACTTCCATAAACAGCGAGAACACATGCGTTATAATCCTGACCATACTCAACTTCAGGCCCAGGGATGATATATTTGATATCGGGCGTGTAGCCACTTAGCACATTATCCAAATAGAAATTGTATCCTAAAACACAGTTGGTTAGGGCAGTACTGGTTTCTATGGCTGAAATTTTAATATTATCAATATTCCAGGCATTGATATCGTAAGAATCCTCACCGTAGGCACGAAATCTTAGTTTAAAAACCTCATCCGTATAGGCTGATATATCCAATTGATCATTGGTCCATGGGAAATCGCCATTGCTGTTCGAATAATTTTTCAAGGTGGTCCATGAAGATCCATCCCAAATTTCCACGGCCATCTGGTTGAGGGTGGTTGTTGCAAAATTATCCAAAACGATATCATACGAACAAGTTAGAATTGGTGAATGCAATCCTGAGATGCTCTTACTGGAAAGGGTTTGTGAATAGTTTTGGACTCCGGGCGACCATGAGAACATAGCCGACGGGGTAGGATTCCCAATAACAGAGGAGATGATCCAGTTGGCTCCCCCCTGCCGTGTCCAGTCATTTGTTTGGAATGATCCGCTACTCCAGTCTTCACTGAAAAGGGTATCTTTATATGTAGGGATCAACCACTGAGCAGAGAGTGATTTTGCATCAACCTGAAGATTTGTTGGTGGTGGTTTCTTTTGAAGGAGGAAGAGGGAAACCGTTGTATCGAAAGCCAGCGATATATTTGATGAATAATCCTGATATCCAAACTTTTTGACAGTGAGTTTATAGGATCCTTTCCAAACCCGGGAGAAGATATGTTGTCCGCTTGTATCGACAGTTGCCGTATAAACTGTATCGGGATAGACCAGGTTGCATAGCTGGATAACTGCTCCAGCCTGGCTTGCCTCTTCACAACTCAGTTCAATAGTTATCGTTGCATTTATTGTCCAGCATTTCCCAAGTATGTTAGAGAATTTTGCCTGCGAGTACCGGCTTCCTGAATACACTGTTTTAATTCCCCACCTGTAAGGACCGCATGGGAGGTTAACCCATGATGGATCATTAAAAAAAAGATCGGTTGTAGTGCCAAGATCTATCCACACCGAAGGATTCTGCTCTTCTCCCTGTTGTAAACGATATACCTTATACCCGAGCAGGCTTTTGGAAGGTGAATCTGCATTCACCGGGCCACCCGGACCACGAAGGATTGCCCGAATCATAAAGTTACAGCCAGCTGGGAGCCACGGTGTACCTCCAGAGGTAACAAACTTTGTAACGCTCCGTAATTGGTTGGAGGAGTTGTCTATAGCGAGACCTGCTGCATTCGGAGTATTTCCGCCCTGGATCATAACCAGGTAAAAACTCTGGGTGGTAATGTTCACAGGAGTTGGGAAAGTAAATTCGTTCCACCCAAAGTTGGCAGGTATCACGTCAAATGGACCAGCAACCTGATTCCCGGGCATCCCCTGAGGACCACTGTTATCGTATACGGCAACCTGAAATGGGATGAACGGATTGCTTCCAGGGGGATAATTGACCTCTGTGCCAATGTGGATTGATCCACCATTTACTGTAGATGGAGACTCTACAGGGGTAAACCTCACAGCATTCATATTTCCTTGCAAAGCCCATATAGTGAAATTTTCCTGCGTACCATCGTCGTAAAGTCTTTCGTAATTGCCCCGTGGCAATTGCCAATTGATGTTGACGATCTGCAAGGAGGTATCCAGGATGGAGGATGCCAGGAAAGGGGGGTTGAGATTCTCCCACAGATTAATATTCATCGTTACGGGTACACCTGATTGAAACGTCACGGGAGAAGAGTTATAGGTGTCAAACCCAGGCTTCTGGTATTTCACTGGGAAGGTTCCAACAGGGTCAACCTGCATCGTATAGTTGCCTCCGAAAACCGACCATGCAACCTGGTTATTAACCGTAATTTTGGCTCCGATGATTGGGATTCCTGTGATTGCGTTGGTAACCGTGCCCGAAAGATAGGCCGGAAGTATGGGTGATGATGCTTCCTGTGCCGAAAGATCAACTGCTCTCCCACAGAGGATAAGAAAAAGGAGTGTCAGCCAGAGGATCGAGCCGGATTTCATCGGAAGAGTTAATTTGGCAAATTTTCGTTAAACCATTAACAAAGATAACGGAGAACTCCTTTACTTCTTACAAAAGCATAAAAATTACTTCTTTTTTTAAAGGTTTCCATTGTGTGATCAAAAATTTTCATATCTTTGCACTCCCAAATTTGAATCTCAATCCGACAGAAGATGTATGCAATAGTTGAAATAGCCGGGCAGCAGTTTAAGGTGCAAAAAGACGATGAAATCTTCGTACACCGGCTGGATAGTGAGCCAGGAAAGAAATTGGAATTCAGTGACGTATTACTGGTTGAAGATGGTGGAAAAATCAGAGTAGGAAAACCCTTTGTTGAAGGGACTTCGGTTTCCGCCAAAGTTCTTGAGCATGCACGTGGCGACAAGGTGATTGTATTTAAGAAGAAGAGAAGAAAAGGCTTTCAGAAAGCGACAGGCCACCGTCAGGATTTCACCAGGATCCAGATTGAAACCATTGGTGTGAAAGCAGCATCAAAAGCGAAAAAAGTTAAAGAGGAAAAAGAGGAAGAGCCGAAAGCCGAATCCTAAAAACAGTGAATAATGGCACACAAAAAAGGAGCAGGAAGCTCAAGTAACGGTCGCGAATCCCACAGCAAACGTTTGGGAGTTAAGATATATGGCGGCCAGGTTGCCCAGGCAGGCAACATCATCGTTCGCCAGCGTGGCACCGTTCACAATCCGGGTCTGAATGTGGGAATTGGCAAAGACCATACCCTTTATGCCCTTGCCGACGGCATCGTGGAATTCAAACGGAAACAAAAAGATCGTTCTTACGTTTCGATAGTTCCGCAAGAGACCTCCACCAACTAATTACTTGTTGACATATTGATTACCTGTAGAGACGCGGCATGCCGCGTCTTTACAGGATTTTTTATGCCGTTGGTGCAATTTTCATTATTTTTGCAGGGAAAATAATCAGACCATGTTATCACTTCAGGTTATCCGCGAACACCGGCAGGAGGTTATCGACCGGTTAAAGATCAAACACCTTGATGCCACAGAACTCGTGGATAAGATCATTGGTTTAGACGATATTCGCAGGGAGTCACAACAGGAGATGGATGCCTTAAATGCACAGAGCAACGCCCTTACCAAAGAGATCGGTATTCTTTTCCAGAGCGGGAAAGCTGCTGACGCCAACCAACTCAAAGAGCAAACCTTCAAGTTGAAGAGCCGGTCGAAAGAGGCGGAAGCGGTCATGGAGCAAGCAACGAAAGAGATGGAAGAGGTGATGGTGCTGCTCCCCAACCTTCCTCACGCTTCCGTTCCACCGGGAAAATCGGCTGAAGAGAACGAGATTGTTTTTGAAGAGGGGGCAATCCCCGAACTTTGGAGTGAAGCAGTGGCACACTGGGAACTTGTGCAGAAGTATAAGATCATTGATTTTGCTTTAGGGAACAAGATAACAGGAGCCGGCTTCCCGGTATACCAGGGCAAAGGCGCCCGATTGCAACGGGCCCTGATCAACTTCTTCCTCGACCAGGGGATTGTTGCTGGCTATTCTGAAATTCAGCCCCCCTACATGATCAATACAGCTTCAGGATTTGGGACTGGACAACTTCCTGACAAAGATGGCCAGATGTATTATGTTCCTGAAGATGACCTCTACCTGATCCCAACTGCCGAAGTCCCGGTGACCAACCTCTACCGGGATGTTATCCTGAAGCCCACCGACTTGCCGATCAGGCACGTTGCTTACTCTGCCTGTTTCCGGCGCGAAGCAGGATCTTATGGCAAGGATGTGCGCGGACTGAACCGGCTACATCAGTTTGATAAAGTTGAGATCGTCCAGATAACCCTGCCCGAGAACTCCTACGATACCCTTGAAGAGATGAAGGATTATGTGACTGGCCTCCTCCGGAAGCTGGAACTCCCTTTCCGGATCGTAAAACTTTGCGGCGGGGATATCAGCTTCACCTCGGCCATGACCTACGACTTTGAAGTGT
>Ga0268281_1000797_pt1 | contig 21239 bp, 25 predicted proteins | sample saktaG_10_FD_190134 | JGI IMG/M metagenome (GOLD analysis project Ga0268281, IMG submission 190134) | Saline water microbial communities from Sakinaw Lake, British Columbia, Canada - sak_2011_5_24_50m | ecosystem: Environmental > Aquatic > Non-marine Saline and Alkaline > Saline ...
CCCCACCAGGCGTGCCACTTCCAGGGCGATTAGCTCAGCGGTTAGAGCACCTGTCTTACACACAGGGGGTCACTGGTTCAAATCCAGTATCGCCCACCACTTATCGTAGCTAAATTCCCCCAAATGGCACTTTTCATAAATCTCATTTTTCAAAAAAGCTAATGGATAGCTAATGGATTTTATTGCTGCGCTCATTATCTGGCGCGGTTTGGAAAACCTCGTCGAAGCGGGCGGCGGCCGCTTCCTGGAGGCCAGGCGCAACATGGCTGTACGTGTCGAGCGTTATCTGGATACTGGCATGCCCCAGTCTCTCCTGGACGATCTTGGGATGCACCCCCTGCTTCAGCATCAGCGAGGCATGAGTATGCCTGGCATCGTGCAATCGGATGTACTTCAGCCCGGTCCGCTTGACCAGCTTGCCCCACGCATGGGTTATGCTGTTCGGCAGTAACGGTTTTCCATCGAGGTGGCTGAATACAAGGTCGTCCTCCCTCGTCATCTTACCCACAAATGCACTGTCCAATGCCTGTTTTTCACGGTGCTCTTTAAGAACCAGCGCGGTTGAAGGGGGAAGCGCTATCGCCCGGCGTCCCCTGGATGTTTTTGGCTGTTTGAAAGTGAATGTGCCGTCGGCCAGGTGCTGCAAGCTGCGGGTCACATAGGCCTGGCAGAGCGTCAGGTCTACGTCGCACCATCGCAAGGCCAATACCTCGGACCGCCTCATCCCGCTGGCAAACAGCAGGTGAAACAACGCATAGTATTGCGTCTCTTTGGCGGCTTCAAGGAATCTCCCGAGTTCCTCCGCGCTCCATATTTGCATCTGATGGCGCTGGCTGCGGGGCGGGCTTACCGAGTCGGCAGGGTTGCGCGTCAGCAGCCCCCACTTTATAGCAGTCTCCAGGGCGTAATGTATGGCCACATGGCAATGCCTCACCGTCTGCGGGCTCAAAGCACCTTTGCCGTCGCACCGTCCGGCCGCCAGTTTTTCCCCGTAATACCGCTGCAAGTTTTCAGGCTTGAGCTGCGTCAGCGGGATATTCCCGAGGGCGGGAACGATATGGGAGTGAACGATGTACGCGTACCATTCGGCTGTGTTGGGGGCCAGGTTGGGCCGGACGTAATCCTTCAGCCATCTCTCCAGGAATTCCGCTACCGTGACCTTGTCCGGCCTGATAAATGTCCCAGTATCCAGTTGATGCAGCAGCTCCGCCAGCTTTTTCTCAGCTTCCTTTTTTGTCCCCTTGACGCTGTACCACTGCTGTTTGTACTTGCCCGTGGCCGAATCCATACCCATGTTGATGACGACGGTGTAACTGCCCTTGTACCTCTTGATGATATGCCCTCTCATTTCATGCCCCCCCTTACTTAATATGAAACCCGGCCGCCGCAGCCGTATTTAACCCGTAGCCGCACCATAAAATACTGATGCGAATATAACAACGGCCTGACAAATCCCCATAGACAAGTAGCACATATGTACTATTATAATATACGGGCCAATGGAAATCAATACGTATAGGAGTGAAAATGAACGAGGAAAAATTGACCATGACCATTGACGAAGCAAGCGTTCTGCTCGGCATAGGCCGCAGCCTGGGCTACCAGATGGCCCATAACGGCCAGCTGCCCGTCATTCGCCTGGGCAAGCGTCTCCTGGTATCCCGCAAGGCCTTCGAGGCCATGCTTGATGTGAAGCCAGCCGGGAATAAACCACAGGCATCATGATTACGAGCACTCAATGCCGAAAATACAGAAAGAGCAGTCAACCGGGGATAAATCTGATTCCAAGAAGCTGCCGCAAGTGCCTGTCCCCGGCTTCATTTGCGGCACTACCATCGGCGAGCTTATCGTCCGCAAAGATGGCTCCAGTTGCTTTATTATCAAGCGCAAGGGTGCCATATCCACCACCCGCGAGCACCGCACCCCCCATTTCGTCCACGTCCCGCCCGCTGATTCTCTTGCCGGCAATATAGTCCACTTTGCCCGTGACTTTGCCCGCTACTGCGATTTGCAGGAGCTGTTTAAGCAGATCAAAGCCTATATCAATAAGTACCTTGAGCTTCCCCGGTATTATGACGATATCTCCGCCTTGTATGTCCTCCTATCCTGGGTGTACGAGTTTGCCCCCTCCCTTCCCTATCTGCGCGTGCTTGGCGACTGGGGTTCCGGCAAGACCCGCTTCCTGCAGGTTGTCGGCTCTATCTGTTTCCGCCCCATCTTCGCTTCCGGCGCCGCCACTCCTTCCCCCATCTTCCGTATCCTCGACCAGTACCGCGGCACCCTTGTGCTGGACGAAGCGGACTTCAAAGACTCCTCACATTGGACGGATATGGTCAAGATCCTCAATAATGGCTACCGCCCGGGCTTCCCCGTCCTGCGGTCCGACAAAACCAACGGCAAATGGCGTCCCCGCGGCTACCAGGTCTTCGGTCCCAAGCTCATCGCCACCCGCTTCCGATTTGCCGATGAAGCGCTCGAAAGCCGCTGCCTGACCGCTTCCATGCTCACCCTCACCCGCCGCGATATCCCCCGCGTGCTTCCCGCCTCCTTCCAGGACGAAATCGATGGCCTCCGCTCTAAATTGCTGACCTTCCGTCTGCATAACCTGTTTAAGCTCAAAGGCGGCGACTTCTCCAATGATATGCTTGAGCCTGACCTCCAGCCCCGCCTCCAGGAGATACTTATCCCGCTCAAAGTCCTGGCGGGCAGTGATCAGTACCTATCAGATACATTGTCCACCTTCATCAAGAGCCAGCAGGAGTCTCTTTACTGCCGTCGCCGTGAAAGCAACGACGGCCGGGTACTTGCCGCCATCATCCAGTTGCACGAAGAGGGTGTTGTATTAACCGGCTCCGCTGTCTCCCAGCGTGTTAAAGAGCTGGACGATGATGTGGAAATGACCGCTATTAAAGCGGGATTGATCGCTAAACGGCTCGGTTTCATAAAGAACCGCATACCTAAGGACGGCCGCCATTTCGTTGTTTGGGACCAGGGGATTGCGATCCGTTTAGCTTCACAATTTGGTATCCCTTTACACGTCACCGGGTAGTGTATCATTTTGATTTTCACTTAAGCGATATCCATATACAGGCATTTCTGTGATAAAATGGGTTGTTTTTATAATGGTGGGGAGGAATGAAATGTCTGAAATGTCGGTTTACTTTTGCAAAATTGTGTATAAGCCGCAGACTACTATTTATCAGCGGGGTTATGAACAAGATATACGAGAAGTATTGAATCCAGATAGAACTATATCCCGGTATGGCAGAACATGGCGGATTTCCAAACCAATAGAATATAAAGAGAATTATTATGTTGGTAAACTTGGATTCATGTCGTTAGCATCAGAGAAGAAAACATACTACGACGAAAAACAAAAGGATTTTATCGAGCAAGCAATTAATTCAAAACAAGGGCATTATGTTCATTGGGTAATAGATTTATCAACACACCTAATAGCTTTCGATACAAAACCCCCAGACATTAGATATTATTCTTTTATAGGTGCTTTTAAAGATTTATTAGATTTGTATCCTGATTACAATCTGACTGTGGAGAAAATTCTAGAATCATCAAAATTTTATGAATGGGCTAAAACGGTTGATAGAATTACTGAATTCACGGCTAATTTACGTGCTCCTAATCCGAATTTTGAAAGTCGACCCAAAATTATCATTGATTTATTAAAAGATACTAATGCTGACTTTGCTAAAATACGGATTAGTAAAGAAAAGGGGTCTGGGGAATCACTAAATACCGAAAATACCATAAAAGATTTAGTGAAATATGGTGAGGATGGATATTCTACAATAGTTGCACGTGGAATGTTAAAAACAGGCAAATCAAAAGAATATGATTCAAAAAGAGAAGTGCCTACTGATAGAGTTGACATCCCAAGTGATGCGACTAAAGAAAAGGTATGGGATTATATTATTGAAACGCTAAAGAGGTTCGAAAATGAGCGGCAATAATAAAATAATGGCCGGCTGGTTTGGCAAGACGATAAAAGACTGGGCGATCTGGATAACCTGCATAATTTCATTGGCTATAGCCTTGTTCGGAGACGAAGGAGTATTACGTTGTGTAAAAGGCGATGTTGGGTTAGCACAAATACAAATTGGCACGGCCTTGCTGGGCATTGTATTAGCCGGACTAGCCATATTAGTTATATTTCTTGATGAAAAATATATAGCGATATTGGAAAAAGTTCCGCCTGGGTTTGATGCAGATTTGTGGCCGTTCAAATATACTGCACTTATAGCTATTTTTTGTGCTGTTTTTGGCATGGCACTTATTATTATTGGTTATCCTCCCACTTGGTTATTGCGGTTGACTTATTGGCTGTCGTTATGGAGTTTCTCTTATCTGTTATGGGTTCTTTTCGATCTGATCAAGTTCGTTGCGGGACACGCTAAAGCACGCGTGACTATGATCCGGAAGAATAAGGACCCTAAATAACCAGCTTTACTATTTCTTCAGCGTTCCAAATATGATCTGTGATTCCCGATGCCTTAGCGGTGTTCATAAGACTTTAGGCTGCACTCTGGCGATGGCTACTGGCGCTGCTGATCATGTTTGGGACTTGGAAGAAATTACCGGTTTACTTACTTCAAATTGACCCACTACACGGTTACTTATCCCTGGATAACTTGTCACACCTGTCACCCTTGTCACCCGTAGCTTCATAATTGGGGTGACAGGTTGTTCCGGCTTCTTAACTTGTCACCTGACTCGTCACCCCTTATTTCGTATCTGGGGGTGACGGGTGTGACAAGTGTGATGACTTTGCGAGGATATATGAAAAGGGTGTTAAACCCTCGGCATAAACTGCGGTTTTTATATACTAGAAGCTAATGACCTCAGCTCATGTTGATATCTAGTAAGTGAGTCGTTTACTTGCAGCCTTTGCCCCTCAATCGTATGGAATTGCCCTACCTCCAATTTTGCCAAAGGTATTCGTTTGGTGCCGCTTATTCGACCTGCAGAGTGAAAATCGTCAAGTATATGTATTGCATCTAATGGATCATCAGAAGAAAACAGGCCTTTGTTTTCGTTAGCTATATCCAGTACTTGAGTAAGATAAGCCTGGGTCGAACGGTCTGGAGTAAGGGCCGTTCCGCGGCTCCAGCCACAATGGGTCATCACGAGCGCATGTACTTTTGGTACTCTGGTAATCCCTGCCTGCTTGTTTAGCCGTAAGAAATCCATTTCGGGATTTTTTAGCATAGATAATGTTAGCCTAAGAGCTTCTATCGAATGTTGGTCAACACGCACAGGGATTATCAATGCGTCTGCTGCAACCCATGCTAAGTGTGTAGCACCACCAAAGAATGGGCTAGTGTCAATTAATGTTCTCTCCGTTTTTAAATGGAGTCGCAGCGTTGCTTCTATTTGTTTAATAGATTCCAGAATATTCTTTGTTGTTCCTTTACTTCGTGACCCCAACTGAGCCGCAGCACTAAGTTGTGTGTAAAGTAAACTCGGGAACAGAAATAGTTCCTTCGATCCAGGTAGTAGATAAACTCCTGCCCCGTTCTGGAAACTCGTGCAGGCAGGCGGCACACTTGCGACCAGATCATCTGATGACACAGAACGCGTACCCGGCATTACATAAGGGAGAAGTGCATCATAAATAGAATTAGAACACAACCCAATATCGTCACCCAAAAGCGACTGGCTGAAGTTGCATTGCGGGCAGCCGTCAATTAATAGGGTTTTCTTTATCCTCGATATTTCCCATGCCAAATTGAATGCCAGAGTACTTTTGCCAATGCCACCGCGAAAATTAGATATTGCATAACATGTGAAATTTGGCTTCGGACGCGGGACTTCTTTCCCCTCCATAACGTTCTTGAATCTACCTAATAGATCTTCCAGTTGTTCTGCTTTTACCATCAGTACCCTCCGTTTAATAATTTGCAGTTGACCTGCATTACCTGCTTATTATAAACCATGCAGGGCATGCATGTCAAGCAGGGCATGCAGCCCAACCAAAATGATAAGCATATACCTTACAATGGTCGACCCTGACAAAACCCCCTTTTTTAATGTGCACAAATGTACTATTATGGTAGTCAACGGCCATGTCTTTACTTGAAAAAGCACTCAGGGAAGGTAACTACGAGCTGGCAGCTCTGACCATCGTCTACGGCATGCTCAGAGTGTTACATGATAGAAAAGAAGCAGAAAGGGGCCCCCAGGGGAAACCAGAACGCCCGGAAGCACGGGTTCTACAGCCGGGTTCTTGATGAAGCCCAGAAGCTTCAGCTTGACGAAGCCCGCGAAGTTGAAGGTATAGATGAGGAAATCGCTCTTCTGCGCGTTAAACTTCTCACGCTCATGGACGAGCATCCAGAGCGCATTGACCTTCAGATGCTCGCCGCCGCTACCATCACCCGCATGGTCCGCACCAAGTTCCATATCAGCGCAGGGGGAAACAGGTCGCTCAAGGATGCCATAGGCAAGGTGCTGACGGATATCGCCGTCCCACTGGGAATAAAGGCAATTATTCAGTAGCAGATGGAATTACGCCCGTACCAGCAGGAAGTAGCCAGGGCCATTTTCGACAGCATCTTGCAGGGGAAAGGCCTCACGTTTTCGGTTGAGATTGCCCGGCAGGGCGGAAAGAACGAGCTTTCGGCGCATATAGAGGTGCTTTTGTTGACGATGTTTATAGCTAAAGGCGGCACTTCCATCAAATGCTCCCCCACCTTCAAGCCGCAGACCCTTATCAGCATGAATAGGCTGAAGGACCGCCTCGATGATTTCGGCTATGACGGCATCTGGCAGGCCGAGTATGGCTATATTATGCGGCTGGGAGCCGCCCGCCAGGTGTTCCTGTCCGCGGATGAAAGCTCCAATGTCGTCGGCCACACTTCCGACCTTCTGCTGGAAGTTGACGAATCTCAGGATATCAACCAGGACAAGTATTCCAAGGAGTTCCGCCCCATGGCCAGCTCCACCAATGCCACCACGGTCCATTATGGCACTACCTGGGACGACGGGACCCTGCTCGAACAGACCAAGAATCTCAACCTTGAGCTTGAGAAAGAGGACGGCGTCAGGCGCCATTTCCGCTTCCCCTGGGAGGTGGTCGCCGCCTGCAACCCCGGCTATGCCACCTTCGTCGAGTCCGAGCGCCACCGCCTGGGCGAGGATCACCCGCTCTTCCGCACCCAGTACCGCCTCCTGCCCCTTCCCGCCAGCGGACGCCTGTTTAACCGCGTCCAGCTCTCGCAGTTGACCGGCACCCACGCCCGCCAGCGTTCGCGCGTTAACGGGACGATCTACGTCGCCGGCATCGATTACGCCGGCCAGGACGAGCAGCTCGACAACCTCGTGCTCACCCGCCCGCAGCGCGACGCCACCGTGATCACCATCGGCGCCGTGAACTTTAACGGGGGCAGGGAGCCAACGGTCAAAATCGTCGAGCATTACGCCTGGATAGGCACCCCGCACCATGAGCTTCACCCCCAGATTGTGGAGCTGGTCCGCAACAAGTGGAACTGCAGCCGCGTCCTCTGCGATGCCACCGGCATTGGCGAGCCGCTGGTTTCGTTCCTGCAGAAGTCCTGTGGTTCCCGCGTGATACCGTTCAAGTTCACCCAGTTCAGCAAGTCGCAGCTCGGCTTTGACCTCATCGCCTTCGTAAATTCAGGCCGTGTGCAGTGCTATGCCGGTGACGGCAGCCGGGAATTCGCCGAGTTTATGCTTGAAATGGAAAAGGCCAGGAGCCACTACCGACCCAACCAGACCATTAACTTTTACGTTGATCCCCTTGAAGGCCACGACGATTACCTGATGAGCCTGGCCCTGATGCTCAAGGCCAGCGAGAACAGCAGGCCGCGCGTGGCCACCGGAGGCGTCCGTGCCGACTGAATTCAAGGTGCAGGACCTGGCTCAGCTCGACCGCGAGCGCTTCAGCGCCTACAAGGCTGCCCTGGACTTCTACAACGGCACCCAGTGGGAGCGCACCAGCAAAAACCGCCAGCTCGTCTTCAATTATTCAAAGATCGCTGTCGATAAGATAACCAGTTATCTTATGAATGAGCTTAATTTCTCTTTTGAATCTTTGCCCGGCGGCAATCCCGAAGTGGCAAAGCAGGCCGAGGATTTAATTTACCTGATACTTGATCAGAACAACGTCGCCGAGCTGGACTACACCACCGAGATCGACACCGCCATCCTGGGCGACGGCTGCTATAAGGTCACGTGGGACGCCGTTGGCAAACGCGTCCGTATCACGGCGCCGGACGTCAACGGCCTCTACGCCTGGTGGACCGGCGACGACCTCAACCAGACCTACAAGGTCGTAAGCCGCTACCAGCTCAGCGCCGAGGAGATACTGTCCCTCTACAAGAAAACTTCTCAGAAAAAGACCGCCTTCATCACCGAGCTATGGACGGATAAGGATTTTGTACTTTACCTTGAAAACGCGGTCATTGATAAGAAGCCGAACCCCTACGGTTTTATCCCGTTTATTATCTTCCCCAACCTGCGCAAGCCCAAGCAGTTCTGGGGTGTTTCCGATATCCCCTCGCTGATCGAACCGCAGAAGGAATTGAACCGTGCCCTATCTCAGCTCAGCCGCATCCTGGAGGTTTCCGGTAATCCCATCGCCGTGCTTGAAGGCGTCGAAGCTTCCGAGGATATCCAGGTCAGGCCCGGCGCCGTGTGGAACCTTCCCGCCGACACCAAGGCCTACTTGCTCGACCTGCTGCAGGGTGGCGGAATCCGCCTCCATATCGACTACATCGACCTCGTCTACCGCACCATGCACGATATCTCAGAATCCCCCAGGGCGGCCTACGGCGGCATCCAGCACGAGCTTTCCGGCGTAGCCCTTGAGGTGGAGCTGCAATCCCTGCTTCAGAAAGTGAAGCGAAAGCGGCTGATCCGCACCAATATCTACAAGCGCCGCAATGAAATGATATTGAAACTGTGGGCCAAATTCATGCGTCAGGACTTTACCCAGGTGTCCCAGCGCGTCTGCTGGGGGCAGGTCCTTCCGCAGGACAGGACACGCGAGGCGCAGAACGAGCAGCTATGTGTTCAGTCAGGCGTTCACAGCCGGCGCACCGCCATGGACAACCTCGGAGTCCGTGACCCCGAGCTGGAGTTTGATAAATGGCTGGATGAACGCCGCCGCATACTCGAAATGAACGTTGAATTTAAAGCGCAATCCACCCAGGGCGGAGCGAGAGAGCGCAAAGTCGCCCCGGAGCTGGAGCCGGTGCTTTAGAGATAGGAGGTACAGATCATGGAGAATGAGACTAAAACCGCAGAGGTCGCCAATGTTGAGGCCGCACCCCCTCCGCCCCCCGCAACACCGGCCACGCCGGAGCTTCCGGAGCGCATCGCTTCGCTCGAAGCTTCGCTTGCGCAGCGTGATACTTCCCTGGCCGAAGCCGCACATGTGATCGACTCCCTTAAAAAGGATTTCGCCACCGCCGACACAGCATACAAGGAAGCGGTCACTGAGTACCGGAAGCTGGCTGTCATCTCCAACCCCATATTTAACCCCGAAATGCTGGCCGGTAACTCTATCTCTGAGATCAATGCGGCCATGACACGCGTTACAGACCTCGCGGCCAAAGTTCGTTCCAAGATCGAGGCCGATATCAAGGCTATCTCCGTACCCGCCGGTGCACCCGAAAGGTCGGGACCGGATACCTCCGGCATGTCTGCCAGGGAGAAAATCAAGCATGCTGTCGAAGCGAATAACAAATAACCTTTAAGGAGTTAATAATTTGGCTACTTTACTATCTGAAGCCGCCAAGCTTTCCAATGATGTCATGAAGCAGGGCGTCATTGAAACCATCATGAAGGACGATCCTCTGTTATCTATTTTGCCGTGGGTGGAAATCAACGGCAACGCACTCACCTACAACAGGGAATTGACCCTTCCTAATGCCGAATGGCACGCCGTCAATGATGATTGGACGACCAGCCCGGCCGTCACTTTCGCACAGAAAACGGCCACCCTCGCCATCCTCGGCCAGAATGCAGACGTAGACAACTACGTCAAGCAGACCCGCTCCAATATCAATGATGTTGAGAGCGCCATCATCGAGCTCACCGCAAAGGCCATCAAGAATGAGTTGTCGGACAAGCTGCTCTACGGCAACAACACCACCAATCCCAATCAGTTTGACGGCCTCATCGCTCAGATCGTCACCGGTACCGCCTCCGCCCAGCTCATTGCTGCCGGCGCTTCGGGCGGCGCCGCCATTACCCTGGATATGGTGGATCAGCTTATCGATGCCGTCATGGGCGGTAAGCCCCATTTGCTCCTGATGAGCCGCAGGTCCCGCAGAAAGATCAGCGCACTGGCTCGGGCTGCCGGCAACAACCTCGAACATGACAATGCTCAGTTCGGTTTCATGGTCGAGTATTACGGCGGCATACCCATCGCCGTGAGCGATTTCGTCAAGGATACTCACGTGGTCAGCGGCTCGGTCGAAACCGCTTTTACGGGCGGCGCCAGCTCCACCATCTATGCCTTCCAGCTCGGCGAGGATGCTCTCTGTGGCTTGACTGGCACGGGCGGCCTGCAGATCATCAAGATCGGCGAGATGGAAACCAAGGACGCTTCCCGTACCCGCATCAAGTGGTATGTCTCATCCGCCCTGTTCAGCAACATCAAGGCTGCTGCCTTGATAGGTTGCGCATAACGAAATTAGCCTCGAATGAGGTAAGGAGTAATTAAATGGCATTTGCAGATCCTCAGAAAGGTAGGTCGGTTGTATGCGGACCCGGCCCCGCGGCCGCCACCGTTACTCTGGCCGGCACTTGTGTCGAGGGTGATATCCTCGGCTATTCCACCGGCTGGAAACGTTCGCTGGCTACTGTTAGCAGCGTTATCAATCCCCAGGTGGTCGCTCTTAAAGGCGGCGTCAGCGGTGACGTTATACCTGTTGCCCCGGTTTGCGTAGTTACTGGTTATTCTGGTGGTACCCCTGGCGGCCTCATTTACCTTGCTGAAGGCACGTCCTCCGGCATGGTCACCGATACGGTCCCCAGCACAACCGGTGACGTGAAAACCGTTATTGGTGTGTTGCTGGATGCAACCACAATCTCCTTTAACCTGTCTAATTTACAGGTTCTTGCTTAGGCTTAAAGGAGTGACTGCCCTTTAAGTAGCCTCCTCTAAATAATGGGCGGGGCCGGCCCGGCACCGGCCCCGCCCGGATACTCGAATGATAGGCAGGTGATTAGGAAATGACTACTTTAACGACAATGCGGACCAGCGTCCGCCGCGATCTCAAGGATGAGGATACGTCTAATTATCGCTGGACGAATGACGAAATCGACCGGGCCATCGAAAAAGCTGTACTTGTCTATTCTGAGTATTGTCCGCTCATGCAGCTCGATGCCACCATTCACACCGTTGACCAGGGCAATACGGTTGATATTTCCACACTCACAGACCGCATCGATATTCTGAAAGTCGAGCATCCTCTCACGACTGAACCTTACCCGTCCCGCCGCTTCAAGGTGTGGGGCGATTTGCTCACGTTCCAGGATGGCTATGTCGGCGACGCCGGGCATTGCAATGTCTACTGGCTGAAAAAGCACACAATCAGCACCGCATCGACCGTACCCACTGCTCATGATCATATCATCGCCCAGGGCGCAGTTGCCTTCGCCGTCAGCTCGCAGGCACAGTACCAGGTCAATCTCGCCAATACTGGAGGGCAAAAGGTCAATAAGGATTATAACTATTGGGCGAAGCAAGCATTTGAAGTTTTCTACGATCAACTTCAACATGTGAAAAATTACAACCCCAAGAAATTGATCACCAGCGCATTAGTCGCAGAGGAGTAAATTTATGGTCCGTAAAAAAACGTTGCCGGTATCGTGCACCCCGAAAACTGTAAAACCGAAGCTAAAATCCCTCGAGGGACGAGGGAAACTACTTAAAGATGGCCTATCTATTGATGCTTACGCCATCCGGGCGGACGAGTTCGATACTGCAACATGGCAACTCCCCCATCACACGCGGGATCTCGGCCGCAAGCCGATAGAACAGACCGTCGATTTCGTGTTACTCGACCATGCCACCCTTTTACTCAGCCGCTGGGGTGACCAGGGCGTCCGTTGTCACGCAGATCCCGAGCTTATCATTTTGGCCGCCCGCCACTTAGCCGGTCATTACCGTGCAGCAGGCAGAACAATTCCTGTCGCCCTGTGCGTACTTATATAAATAAATTGGCGTGGCGTACCTTCAGGTGCGCCCGAGGAGAAAAGAAAATGGAAACCACACCCCTGGACGGTTACAAGAAAATTATCGTCACCCTGCTAACTCTTATCGCCGGGTCCCTCGGCCTGTTCATCACCGACCCGGCCAAAGCCCAGACCGTCGGCCAGTTCCTTATCGATGTTATCGGCCCGTGCGCAGTCGTCCTAGTCGGCATCATCTATACCATCGTGCAGGGCAATATCGACAAGGAGAAAGTCAAGGCCGCCCCTAAGATAGCTTCTATAGCTGCGCAATCTGCGCCGGCGCCATCCCCAAAAGTTGAGAGCGCACCAGCTCAGCAGCCGGCCGTTGCGCCTATCCTGCCGGCTGCACCGGTGGATAACTATAACCCGTTCGATATCGACGCCGCGGTCGGGGCTGCCGAGGAATCCTGCCGAAAGGACGGACAGGAGGTAACCCCCATCAGCCGGGCCTTTTACTACTATCCCATCATAACCAGCTTCGACCTCCGGGAGGTGCCGAAAGCGAAGCGAATCGAGGAAGCCAAACGCCTGGTTGATAAGGCTGTCGAGCTTTTCAGCGAGGCCTTCAAGTATCAAACGAAACTTCCCAAGCCCCCCACCCTGGCCGAGGCCAACAATTACCACGCCTATCTGCTCAAACTGAAAAAGGACTATGAGAAGGCCAACAATTTGACCTGCAGCGACAAGACCTTCGACGAGTTGCGCAACCTCATATCCTATTTCAATGAGCTCTACAACGCCCAGGATGGCCTGGCCCAGCTCAGCGGCAAGACCGTGGATTGGAGCATCTACAGCGGCAAATCCTATAGCCCCACCCAGGTCGGCTGGGATTACGTCAAACTTTTATAAATGATCGTGGCGACGTCAGGATCCTGGCGTCGCCACCACGAAAAGGAGGCGGGATCATGCGCAAAGCTAATGACCCATTGGTCGTAGTCCACCGGGACCGTGGCTGTAACCTGTCCCCGGCGTGCCTTGAGTGCCATTTGCCCCGCTGTCCGGAAGACAGGCCCTACGGCAAGGCGGATATGCGTATGTTTTCCCGGGCGGTCGAGATGTTCAAGCTGCGCAAACAGGGCTGGTTGATACGGGAAATCGCGGCGCATTTTAATATATGCGACCGCACAGTTTACCGCTCGCTGAGCTTATTTAAGCCCGCTGATGCGAGCAGTGGCACGGCCTCTGCCGTGAAAAGGGGACGTCATGCCCGCTGATTTCAACCTGCTCCGCTTCCAGTGCAGTCAATGCGCTTCCGCCTTGAATCTGGTCGCGGTCGACCGCACCCGTGACCGGGTTATCAATATCGAGTTCCTTTGCTATCAATGCCTGATTGACTCCGGCCTCGTCGCCCCCAGCGAGGCGGTGTTCAAGGACGCGGTAGGAGTTAAATCTTCTTGAGGACTTTATCATCGGACTTGACCACCGCCATGCGGGCGGCCAGCCGTATGCCCCTGGTCAAGGTCGAGATCGCATCCTACGGCCATCCGGCCGCCGTGGCCTCGGCCACTCTTCAGTGGTCGGATTACAACTGGGAGCGGCTCACATTGGCCACCGATTCTACGGCCGTGGGCAAGCACGCCGTGGCTATCCCAGCGGACGGCTCTGTCTGCCGGGTCCGGGCGGGCACTACCATGTATTACCAGCGTATTACTTCCCCAGGTGGTGGTTCCACCTGGACGACATGGTCCTCATGGGGCGGCGGCACCGGCTCACCGATCGGCCTTGTCGCCTCAGGAACTGAGGTTATCGCCTTTTGCGATGATGGCGTTTACCTCTATTACAAGAAAAGCATGGATAGCGGTGCCACGTACGGCGCATGGACGGCCATGATGAATACCCGCCCGTGTGAACGCGGCTGCGCAGCAGCCTTCAAGCCCAACGGAGATCTCGCCGTCGTGCATGCCTCCGATTTCAACGACCCTACATCGCTTTACATTCAGCGACGTACGGCAGGTACCTGGTCAACTGGCCTCGGGCAGATCAGCGGCGATCACGCAATATCTGCCCTCGCCCTTTATTACAATGGTGACTGGAATATACTCGCCCTCCTACTGGATGGCTCGTATATCCGGCTGGCCAGGGGCATCTACGGCGACGGTGGATCGTATTCTGCAGGCACATGGTCCGGATGGGAGTATATCAATTCTTATAAGGCCCGCGTGGATTTCAGCGCAGCTATGCACCTGCGCATGTTCCAAACCGGCCGGGCCGGGCGCAGCGTGCCGACCTATTATGAGCAGGTCAGCTCCGTCATGCAGCAGCAGGCCGCTGATAATCTCGGCGTCGACGACCCCTATGTCGTTTATCATGCTTCACTCGGAGTGGTTTTCAGCTTCGCTAAGGATAATAAGCCGTGGTTCTACCGTCTCCGCCCAGGGACATTATTTAAAGATAGCGACTGGTCCCGTGCATGGCCGCTGGACGTCACCGCGACCTATGGCCTTGCCCTGGCCTGTGATGGAACCTATCTATATGCCGCAGCTCCAAACCAGGTCTGGCGCTCCGCCCTGCCCGGATCCTGGGCCCCGCCCACCGCGGGCGCCGGCGCCGGCACGGATTACGCTGTCACCGCGGCGCATATCATCGCCGTCAAGGAAACCGTCAAGCCCATGGCAGCATCGAGCTTAGAGGTTACCTTGGACAATTCCCGATGCACATATAACAGCATCGGCGGTGGTGCGGCGTCAGCCGTGGGGAAATTGAAGCGAGGCGCACAGGTCACGCTCTCCATAGGCTACCGCACCACCTCCGATCGGTACTCCGTGGCCGGCAAATATTACGTCGAGCGGATATCTTACGCCAGGTCACCCGGGTCCACTCACCTGATCATTGGCTGCACGGACGCTTGGGGCCTGCTGCAGCGCTATTCTTTCAACCGGCCGGTATTTTGGAATGAGGCCAGCGACGTCACCACCCTGTATGCCATCATCGAAAAGGTCGTGCAGGCCGTGGGCGGCATCCTGTCCTATGTATCCCGCAGCGCCGATATCATGGGCACCTATCCCCGCTTCGAAGTGCACACCGGCGAGAACGCCGCCGTAGTTCTCCGCCAGCTTCTCGCCCTGGTGCCCGATGTTATTTACTTTATCGGCCTTAACGGCTATATCGTCTACCCCCAGGCATCCGATACCGATACCTACTATTTCAAGTTTCCATGATGCTTAAGCCTGTCATTGTGAGCGAAGCGAAGCAATCTAACTGTAAGGAATAAAGATGAAAAGTAGATACGCGCCGCCGTTTGTCGAGAACCTCACCACTCCTCGCCTCCCTTCCCCATTCACCCGCTGCCCGGTATGCGGCGGCACCACTTCCATGGGCGATTTCTATGAGCACGGCATCAGGCGTATTTGCTCTGTATGCTTTTCCTGTGATACCCGTTGGGATCTCCAAGGCAATTGTATCCATCACGGCGCTGTTGTGCGCCTGCCCTTCGTCCAAAACCTCATCCTGCCAGAGGATGACGCCGATTATAACCCCGCTACTAAATCCGTCCGCGAACGTAAGGGCGTACCTTCAGGCGCGCCTGCAAAGGAGAAAGTGATATGAAAGATTTATTTATCTGGTTCTGCGTAGTCTTTATCGCCGTCTGCGGCTGCGTCTTAAGCTACCGCTACGGTTTCGTCGGTGGGCAGTCGAACTGCCCGGTTAAGTATGCAGTCTGCGAGAACGGCACCTGTGTGCTTTCAGACGCGCCCCCGGATTACTAAATAATCGTCATTGTGAGCGGAGCGAATCAATCTTTCCCCTCGCAATAAGGAGAAAACAATATGGCATCAGCGCTCTTCGCAAAAGCTAAAAAGGCTTTCCTCGACAAAGATATCGACCTGTTGGATGACAATATCAAGGTCGTCCTGGTGGACTCAGCCGACTATACCCTCGACCTGGCCGCCCATGATTTTCTCGATGATATCCCGGCCGGTGCCCGCGTCGGCACTTCTGGCAACCTCGCCAATAAGTCCACCACGGGTGGCGTGTTCGATGCGGACGATATCACCATCACCAGCGTTACCGGTGATCAGTTCGAGTATATCATCATCTACCGCGATACTGGCACAGCCAGCACTTCCCAGCTCATAGCCTGTATTGATACCGCGACCGGCCTTCCCTGTACTCCCAACGGTGGCGATATCACCATCACGTGGGACAGCGGCGCAAATAAAATATTTGCCTTGTAGGCATTAAGGTAATAGTTTGGATGGCCTGGCTGACTGGCTGGACTTATAGAAAAGCTATTGTAATCGCTCATACCGATGACGGGGCTCAGACCAATTATCAACTTAAATTGTTGGTAGGTGAGAGTTCTGGTGCAAGCGGTGAGCAGGTCGATTGTGGGGGTCATGTCGTCTCTGATTTTGACGACCTGCGCTTTACCACTTCGGACGGCTCTACGCTCTGCGATTATTGGATTGAGAGTATTACAGGTTCATCCCCCAACCAATTGGCCACTGTCTGGATAGAGGTGCCCTCCATTGCAGCGCATCCCAATGATACCACGATCTATATGTACTACGGTGGCACAGAGACTGCAGTAAGCAACGGGGCAAATACCTTCCCATTTTTTGACGATTTCAATAGGGCAGATAGTTCCGATGTTGGTAATGGGTGGACTGAATATACAAATATATTTTCCATTTCTTCTAATACGTTGCAGGGAACTGCGTCGTCTGATGCTCCAGCATATCCTGGTAATTCTGTTTATAAAGGGTATACATGGTCCGGCAAGAAAATGTTAGAGGCAAGGTATAAATCATCGAGTGTCGTGTCTTACTATGTTATGTTTGATGGTCAAGTTACTGCTACGACAATACTTGCGTGGTCATTAGGTACGTCCTCTAAGGCTTGGTATCTTGGTCCTTCCGGGTGGAACCAATCAGACTCAATAAGTGGTTCGACGTATTACATTCTGGGCATAATGTGGGACGATAGTGCCGGCACTGGAAATTATTACATCAACCGGGCGGCAAAAGCTACGGGTATTTCTCCGCTTTCAATTAGTGCTTCGGAAAGGGTGGCGTTCCGGGTTTATAATACCGGTCCAACTGTAAATGCAGACTGGGTGTTAATAAGGGAATACACAGCAAATGAGCCTACCTGGAGCAGTTTCGGGAGCGAAGAGTTTCCTGGTGTCTCCCCCTCTGGCATCGCATCTACATTAGCGGTCGGCACTCCTAAAATAACGCTGTATCTTAAATCCTCCTATATAGCCGGTACTGCTGCGTTTGGTACTCTAAAATTCACGCTTTACCTCAAGCCCTCCGGCATCGCTTCGATGTTGGATTTTGGCAATCCGGCTGTTATGCAGGGGAGCAATATCGCACCTCCAGGCATGGCTCCAACTTTGACCTTGGGTACGCCAACTTTAATTTATAACCAGGTCATAACCACCGCCCCCCGCGTCCCCGCCTCCACCTTCGGCACGCCGTCAGTCTATCAGGGAAACATCGCCGCAATAGGCGTTGCTTCCATCGCGGCCGTGGGAACGCCGACCGTTAGCCGCTTTGTCTTTCATATCATCCTTTCAGCCACTTACTCAGTGGAGGCTCCGGATGTCAACCGCACCTATGTCGTTGGCTCGGATGCTGCCGGTGCCCAGGTTTCCGGGTCCGCCATCACCCAAGCCGACGTTGATCTGGTCGGCGAGCGCATGGAGGCCCACCACAATCCCGCCATCCCCACTGCCACCGTGGCCGCCGCGGTGGCCACCGCCCAGCTCGCGAAGGCCCGCCTGGACGGCACGCGGGCGCAGATCACCGTCGCCCCGCACTGCGGTGTAGAATTGTGGGATGTGGTAAACGTTACGGACGACATCGCCAATCAGGCATCAAGCTACCGCGTAAGCGGTTATGTCTTGGACTTCCGGGCCGGTGTTTACCGACACATCCTTGAGCTTTGCGCTCTCTGATTGGTTATAATATGGCTGCTATGAATAAGAAAACGCTTTCTGCCCTTCAAATAGCAGGCATCGTTCTACAAGTTGTAACCCTCATATTGGTTCTGGTCCTGTTCTTTATCATGAGCGACCGCTTGATAGCCGTTGAGCAAAAGCAGGCTGAACTTGGATATCGTGTGCTTTGTCCTTGAATAAAAGCCTTACTAGTAGCAGCAGATTAATCCTATGCGGCATGTACTAGTGCAAATTTGGTGCCATCATAAATCACGTTAACATCTTGACCTCGAGCAAAACCACAATCGTGAACTGGATCGGTAAGTTTGAGTTCTTTTACGTTTAGTTTTATTGGTGCGCATATATACGCATGCCTATCTTGATCACCATAAAAACGAAAATTCGCATCATAAAGCACGCCACAAATTTCTAATTTAATATCAATCAATCCACGTTTTTTAAATTTCCGTAATTCATCAAACAGCGGAATTTTATCTGCCTCAGATGTATTTATACGTATTTCTGTTCTTGGTTTAATAGGACCGCCATTATAAACGTAACCAATTTTATTATTCGGATAAACAATAGTTACCGGTATTTGGATTGGGGAATATATTGTCTGCGAAAGCGGATTGGTATCACTATTTGAATCTTTGTTTTGCATGTTATCGCTTTGAATGGGGGATGAAATGCTATCCGAATATACTTCTGATAAGCATCTCTCAATATATTGTGAAGCAATATTGCTTGGATCTGCACCAAGTGAACCTGCTATTTTTTTTAGCTGTTGAAATTGCTTGGCAGGAAGCGAAATGGTTATCGCAACTTCATTTTTTGTCATAATATTATCTCCTTTAGCCAATAACATTTCTTTGCTGGGTGATCTTGTAGTGACACTTAAATCATTATCACGTTTATTAAATAGAAAGCATTCAATGCTATCCGGTTCGCAATTTAATGCATTCGCCCAATCATGCATTGCATATATGTAATGCATGTAACCCTCTGGATATTCCTTGAGACTCGCTTTTAACTTCCTTTTGCCCTGATATATAACCGCATCTGCGAAAGTGGCAACCAAATTAGTATTCTCCAATGTATCTATGACATGAAAACATTTGATAACATTCGTGTCCAAAATAACAGGCTGCGTCTTTAAATGGACGGCACGCCCTATGAAATAAAATAGCTTGGTAAAATAGGCTGATCTGCACCCGGGCAAGTTAAATGTTTCATATGCTTTAAATATTTCATTCTTTGAAACTAAGTCTACGGTATCATCTAATATTGCCTTAAATTTACTATACCCATACCCTTTTTTTACATATTCACAACCTCTAAGTTGGTTAAAACTCCATCCCCACATCATGACTGCTAAATAGAATATTCTGACATCAGGCCATGTACCTGTTGCTGCCTTTGATGCTAAATTTGTTAGATTGGAACGCGTAAGTTGCGCGATATTAGTATCATTAGGATCCGTATAGCAATTTAAAATGGACGTCAGGTCCGCCGAAATATCAGTTGAGTCTGCAGAAGAATCGAGCCATTTCTGAATATCAATATATGCCGGTTTTTCAATATGAAGTGAAGTTAAAATCGCGTTGCTATTTTGCAGCAAATATTTTGGCAGTGGAATCCTATCGCTCATAGTATTAAAAAGCTGGAATATCAGTGATCATATTGACCTTCCCCTATATGCGTACCACTTTTTGAGTCAGTCCAACATGAATAGACGCCGTCGCATATGGTTGATAGTCGATGGCAATATGTGGTTGTTGTCGGGTATATTCTTTCCTCCAACCTTCAATCAATATTCTGGCTTCAGCGACTTCGTTTCCAGACTTTAAGGCCAGGGGAGCGCCTTGGGGCTGAGGCGGAGCTGTTTCATGCCCGCCTCTTTGAGTGCCGTCAGCGTTGCCTTGAGCTCTCTCTGCTGCACCGAGGTCAGCCTCGAAAGGACGTGCGTTGTGCCTTCCAGTTTCATCGCTTTCTTTAGAGCAATTTCGCCCTTGGCGGTCAGGGTTATACGTATGTAGTTCTTGCGGTCCATGTTCTTGGTCCTCTTGATCAGACCGCGTGCTTCCATGCGCATGAGGATGCCGGATACGGAATGAGGTTCACGCAACATCATCCTGGTGATTTTGGCAGGTGTGACGCCCTCGCCCATGGCGTCCACCAGGAAGAGGATCTCCGCGGCGGTGGCCGACAGGTTCTGGGGCATGAGTTCCCTCTCCCTCACCTTAACGAATATGTCCGCGACCTGCATGATCTGCGCGATAAGGGTATATTCCCTATCCGCCTTTATTTGCTGTGCCAAAATTCACCTCCACACGCCTTTGTTTTTGATATTAACGACTATCGTTTGATATCGTCTACGTCTAAAAGGTTATAGGTTATCCGCACGGCTGTCAATGCTAAGCTGAAATAGCCAGGTTCTTGATGCTTTTGATGCAGCCAGCCGGGATAGTCATCCGGCCCAGCACCTGGGTGTCGGTGACCGCAAGCGCTATCGTTTTGTAGTCGCTGTTGTCCTCGATTATGAACCCGGCTGCATGGCATATACCGGGCAGTATTGGCTCCATCTCGTCGAGGTATTCCCACCTCTCCGTGCCTATACTGTCGAGCCATTCTATTAAAACCAATTCTTTTTTCATAATTATTCGCCTCGCCGTCATTCTATCCCCGCGTTATCCAGCGGTTCTATCGGTTTATGTCGCATCTTCACGATGACATACGGTTGTCCGGTGATTGCCTGTTTACTCGCCATCCCCCCTGCCCTTATACATACATAATATGAATAATGATATAACTGATGCTAAAAGGTTCGTGGGGGGTCAAGATAGGCGTACCTGAAGCGTGCAAGTCTACAATCGTCGCAATCCAACAAACACAGCAAAGTAAAAAGCGCACCTTTGCGTGCCTGACTATATCGTCCCGTCTTGCTAAGCTGAATGCCGCAGCACGCCGAACCGCGAAGCGTACAACCCCTCGCCCCCGCCCGTCCCCCCGTCCGCCGCCGCGCGTACCTGCCCCCGGACCTCGGAGCGCGGCGAAGTATCCGTGCCCCGCGCTCAGCGGAGCGGTGCGACGTCCACCCCCGCGGAGCTGTGCGGGTCCGCCCGGCTCG